>Ga0208248_1000329_pt1 | contig 14660 bp, 10 predicted proteins | sample CryBogmetaGMA5M_FD_184545 | JGI IMG/M metagenome (GOLD analysis project Ga0208248, IMG submission 184545) | Freshwater microbial communities from Crystal Bog, Wisconsin, USA - MA5M (SPAdes) | ecosystem: Environmental > Aquatic > Freshwater > Lake | place: Crystal Bog, Wisconsin, USA | collected...
TCCGGAAGGAGCGACCGGCTCCAACATTGCCCGGCAGATCGCCTTGCGTGCGGGTTGCCCGGTGTCCGTGCCCGGCATGACGGTCAACCGGTTTTGCTCTTCGGGCTTGCAAACCATCGTGCTCGCAGCCCAGCGCGTGATGGCGGGCGAGGGTGATATTTTTGTGGCTGGGGGTCTGGAGAGTATCTCGTGCGTGCAGCAGCAGATGAACACTCACATGCTCAACGATCCGTGGTTGCAACAGCACAAGCCCGAGATTTACTGGAGCATGCTGCAAACCGCCGAGCTGGTGGCCAAGCGCTACAACATCAGCCGCCAAGCCATGGACGAGTTCGGCGCAGCCAGTCAGCAGCGCGCCACGGCGGCGTTGGCAGCAGGACTATTCCATGACGAAATCACACCAATCACCGTCACCATGGGCGTGATCGACAAGGTCATGGGCCTGATCTCCAAAAAAGTCACCGTCAGCCAGGACGAAGGCATTCGCGCAGGCACCACCGTCGAAGGCATCAGCGGCTTGCGGTCAGCGCTGCCGGGTGGCTTGATTTCAGCCGGCAATGCCAGCCAGTTTTCTGATGGCGCGGGTGCGGTGGTGGTGATGAACGAGGTGCTGGCCGAGAAAAAAGGCCTCAAGCCCTTGGGCCGTTTTCTGGGCTTTGCCGTGGCGGGCTGCGAGCCGGACGAAATGGGCATCGGGCCGGTATTTGCCATTCCCAAAGTGCTGGCGCGTCTGGGGCTCAAGGTCAGCGACATTGACCTGTGGGAACTCAACGAAGCCTTTGCCGTGCAGGTGATTTACTGCCGCGACCGCCTCGGTATTCCCCAAGACTACCTCAACGTGAATGGTGGCGCCATTGCAGTCGGCCACCCTTATGGCATGAGCGGCCAGCGCCTCACCGGGCACGCCCTGATCGAAGGCCAGCGTCGCGGTGCCAAACGCGTCTGCATCACCATGTGCATTGGCGGTGGCATGGGGGCAGCGGGCGTTTTTGAGGTGCTGTGATCAAACGACGACTGAGCCGCATGACGAGGCGGTTTTCTTAGGCTATCCGTATTTTGTTGTGTACAAGCGCTAAATCTTGCCTTCTTCGATTAGCCTGACCCATGTTGATATTTCGGTTCCGATGTTTCATCCGTACAAACCGGCCGTGCATCAGGCCGCGTTTCCCTAATTCGTATCTGGCTCGCTAGGCTCAGTCGGATCGAAACCATCCTGAGTAAGCAAATCAAAGTCAGACTGATACAGCCGGTCCTGAATTATTCGGTATTTCTCGAATTCGCTTTCAGCATGTGTTTTGGCAATTTCTGCAGTGACTTTTCCGGCATCCTGCAAAACATCGCGGTCCCATACTTTCAGAAACCTGCCCAACCTTACTTCCCAATCCGCCATGGTCATGGGAATTCGGCGCATGGCCTGAGCTTCGGCCATATCGAGGTAGGCCGAAACAATCCGCTGCATTTGTGCCAATTCGAACTCCGAGAGATAGTTTTTGGCAATGGAGACATCGTATTTTTGAATCTTCTGGTTGGGTGCTCCATCCCAAGTGGTCAAACCCATGTTTTCCTTCTGATGGGCGGCCCGATCCATGATTGCTTCAGCCGCCGTCCGCCCGTGAATGGCGTAGTGCAACTTGTTTTGAACCGCTGCAAAGAAGCGTTTGGTTGCCGTGGCGGAAGAATCGTAGTCCAGGGCAGTTGCGTAGATGTCAGTGATTTTTTGGTAGAACTTGCGCTCTGAAAGTCGGATTTCACGAACCTGTTCAAGTTGACGCTCAAAAAATTCATTGTCCAAAATGCTGCCGCCCTTTTTTTGACGCTCAACATCCATAACCCAACCTTGAATCGTGTAATCCTTCACAATTCTGTTGGCCCACTTGCGAAACTGCACAGCCCGTTCGTTTTCGATCTTAAAGCCAACTGCGATGATGGCTTGCAGGCTGTAATGCTTGACTTTGTAGCTCTTGCCATCTGTGGCAGTTATTAAGTAATCCTTAATAACTGCCTGCTCCTGAAGTTCATCAGTGGCAAAAATACGCTTCAAATGTTGGTTGATGGCAGGAACCGAGACATCGTAGAGTGTCGCCATCATCTTTTGCGTCAGCCAGATGTTTTCGTCCTCATAACGCATTTCCACGCTGGATTCCGAGTCACCCTCCGCTGCAACGAAAGTCAAATATTCCGCTGCTGATGACCGAACAATGCTAACGACCAGGGGTGTTTTTTGTTTCTTTGTCATTGAAATATTTCTACCGTTTACGTAATCTGCATGTCTAAGGGATCCACTAGTTTTCTGGTTTTGGGAGCCTTTGCGGTTTCGCCGAGATTGCTATATCAACAACGAAATATGGATAGCCTTTTCATATAACGAAGTTTGTCATGTTGACTGGTAAGTTGATGGCGTTGAATTGGCTGAGCCACTCGAAGGCGGCCGCTTGCGGCAGGGGGCGGCTGAAGTAGTAACCCTGAAAAGCATCGCAACCCAGGTTGGTCAGGTAAGCGCGCTGGGCCTGCGTTTCGACGCCTTCGGCAATCACGGTGAACCCCAAATTGTGGGCCAGGCCGATGGTGGCAGCACAGATCGCGGCATCGTTGGCGTCGGTTTCCAGGTCTTGCACAAAAGCCCGGTCGAGCTTGAGGTAGTCCAGTGGCAGGCGCTTGAGGTAGGCCAGCGATGAGTAGCCGGTGCCAAAGTCGTCCATCGCCAGACGCACGCCCAAGGCCCGAATCAGCCCGAGTCGCTCGATGGAGGCCACGGGGTCTTGCATGGCCACTGATTCGGTGATTTCCATCGTCAGCGCCTGGCCCGGTAAACCACTGTCTTGCAGCGCTTGGGCAATGCGTTGCGGCAGGGTGGCGTTGCGTAGCTGAATGGCACTGAGGTTGACGGCCATGGTCAGGTCTGGCAAGCCGCATTGGCGCCAGCGCGCCAGGATTTGACAGGCCGTTTGCAGTGCCCAGTCGCCTATTTCGTTAATCAGGCCGAGTTCTTCTGCCAATGGAATGAACTCGTTGGGTGGCACCAGCACCCCGTTGGGTTTTTGCCAGCGAATCAGCGCTTCCACGCCAATGGCACGCTCCCCGGTGACGTCGAGTTGCGGTTGGTAGTGCAGCACAAATTGTTGTTGTGTGACCGCATCGCGCAGGTCGAGTTCCAGGGCCAGGCGCTCGGCTGCGGCCGTCATCATGGCGGCATCGAAGAAGTGAAACACCCCTTTTCCAGCGCTCTTGGCGTGGTACATGGCGATGTCGGCGCTTTGCATCAACGCGCCGCGGTCCTGCCCGTCTTGCGGGTAAAAACAGATGCCGATGGAAACCGATGCCCGCAGCGAATGCCGGCCCAGTGCAATCGGCTGGCGCAAGCTGTCGATGATCTTGCTGGCCACGCTGGAGGCATCCTGGGGGTCATCGAGTTCGGCCAGCACCACCACGAACTCGTCGCCACCGAGGCGGGCCACGATGTCGTTGTCGCGCACCGTGGCGCTCAGGCGCTTGGCCACGGCGCACAAAAATTCGTCACCAATGCCGTGCCCCAGTGTGTCGTTGATGGACTTGAAGTTGTCCATGTCCAGAAACATGACCGCCAGGCGCCGGTCATGGCGGCGCGCGTCGGCCACCAGTTGGTCAAGACGGGCTTCGAGCGTGTAGCGGTTGGCCAGCCCGGTGAGCGCATCGCGGTGCGCTAGCCGCTCGATTGCCTCGGCCGCCTGATGCTGCTCGGTCACATCGGTGTAGATCGTGACAAAGCTGCCATCGGCCAGTGGCAGACCGCGCACATCCAGAATGCTGCCATCCGGTCGGGTGCGTGTGAACTGGTGCGGTAAATGCAGGCGTGCCCGGTCCATCAGTTGTTGAACCTGAACTTCCGCGTCACCTACGCCGTATTCACCGCGCGCGGCATTGAATCTGAAAAAGCGCTCCAGCGTCGGGTTGTTTTCAAACAACTCAGCCGGAAAATTGAGCAAGCGGGCGTATTCCGTGTTGTGGACCAGCAAACGCAGGTCGGCCCCAAACAGCGTGACGCCCCCGGGGATGTTGTCAACCAGGGTCTGAAATACCTCGCTTTGGTGGCGCAGTTCGCGCTCAATCGTTTTTTGCTCGGTGATGTCCGAGTAGATGGTGACAAAACCGCCATGTGGCATTGGTGCACCGCGCAGGTCAATGACCGTGCCATCGGGGCGCGTGCGCTCCAGTCGGTGCGTCACCGGGTGGGCCGCCTTTTCGACGATGTCTGCCACAAAGCTGTCGACGTCAACCTCGCCATACTCCCCGCGCTCGGCGTTCCAGCGGGTCAAATCCGCAAAATGGGTGTGTTGCGTCAGCATGTCTCGGGTAAAGCCGAGCAGCTTGACGGCCTGTTCGTTGATCAGCAGCAACTGGAGGTTTTTGTCATACACACTGACCCCGCCGGGCAGGTTGTCGATCAGGGTTTCCAGAAGTTCGGTCTTTTCCGTCAGGGCTTGCTCGCGCTGCTTGCTGTCGGTGACGTCGGTGTAGCTGGTCACAAAGCCTACGGTTTTTCCGTCCACCTGCATCGGCCGACCTTCCACCAGGTGCGTGCGGCCATTGGGCCGTGTGCGCTCAAAACGGTGGGGCTGAAACTTCATGGCCATGGCGCGCCGCTGCGCCACCAGTTCGACGGGGTCGCCGGGACCGTATTCGCCGCGCAAGGCCGGGTACATCAGCAAGTCATCAAAAGAGGCGTCGGGGTACGCACTCTCGGGAGGCAGGTTGAGCACTTCAAGCAAAGTGGCGTTCCAGCATTTGAGCTGGAGCTGGTCATCAAACACCGAAATGCCTTGTGGCAGGTGGTCCACCACGCTGCTCAGGTAGGTGGCCTGCTCGCGCAAGGCGGACTCGTTGCGTTGCTGGTCGGTGATGTCGGTATAGATGCTGATGAAGCCGCCATTCGGTAGCGGTCCCCCGTTGATTTCAAACACACGCCCGTTGGGTCGGGCGCGCTTGAAACGGTGCGCCAGTCGCTGGTTCGCCAAGGCCATGCGCTCCTGCGTCAGTTGGTGCGCGTCACCGGCGCCGTAATCGCCGCGCAAGGCATTGAATAGTGTCATTTCTTCCAGCGTGGGCAAGCTGGGCTCGAACATGGTCAAGGGGAAATCAAGCATATCGACCAGCAAGCGGTTGATGGCCAGCAGTCTGAAATCACGGTCAAAAATGCCAATGCCCACCGGCAGGTGATCCAGCATGGCCCGGTAATTAGCCAACTCGTCACTGGCGACCAGTGCTGAGGAAAAGTGACCGCTGAGAATCATGGGTGATTTTGGGGTAGACGAGGATTGAGGTTGGTTATTGTGCGCCCTAAACACACGACAAACGCACTCTCAAGGGGTATTGCCACGGCTACACTCGGCGCCGTGAGTTTATTCAAATCTGCCTCTATTGTTTCGCTGTTAACCCTGCTGTCGCGCATCACTGGCTTGGTGCGCGAGTTGCTGATTGCCTCCACGTTTGGGGCCAGTGCGCTGACCGATGCGTTCAATGTGGCGTTTCGCATCCCCAACCTGTTTCGCCGCTTTTTTGGCGAAGGCGCCTTCAGTCAGGCGTTTGTGCCGGTGCTGGCAGCCTCCAAGGCGCAGCACGGAGAGGCTGCCACAAAAATCCTGATTGACGACGCAGCCACGGTGTTGGCGTGGTCTCTGGCGGTTCTCAGCCTGATCGGTGTGGCCGCGGCCCCGGCGCTGGTCTGGGCCATGGCCAGTGGTCTGCAGCAAAGCCCGCGCGGTTTTGAGGTGGCCGTGGTCATGACGCGCTGGATGTTTCCGTACATCGCCTTCATGTCGATGGTGGCCTTGGCCGCTGGGGTGCTCAACACCTGGCGCCGCTTTGCCGTGCCTGCCGCCACGCCGGTGTTGTTGAACCTTTGCATGATTGGTGCCGCCTGGCTCGGCGCACCCTGGTTCAAGTCGATGGGCCTGGAGCCGATTTATGCGCTGGCGGGCGGTGTGCTGCTGGGCGGTGTGCTGCAACTGGTGGTGCAATGGCTGGCCTTGAAGCAGCTGGGTCTGATGCCAAAAATCAGTTTGCGAATGCAAGCGCTGCGCTCGGCCTGGGCCGATCCGGGCACCAAAAACATTCTCAAACTGATGGGCCCGGCTTTGCTGGGCGTGAGCGTGGCGCACATCTCGATGCTGATCAACACACAAATTGCCTCGCGTCTGATGGCCGGCAGCGTGAGCTGGATCACCTATGCCGACCGCTTGATGGAGTTCCCCACCGCCATGCTCGGCGTGGCGATGGGTGTCGTGCTGATGCCGCAACTCGCAGGTGCGCGGGCTTCGGGCGACACCGCCAGATACTCCGCCATGCTGGACTGGGGTTTGCGACTGGTCGTGTTGCTGGCCGTACCCTGTGCGGTGGCGCTGATGGCCTTTGCCAAACCGCTGGTGGCTGTGCTGTACCACTACGGCGCCATGACTGATTTTGATGTCCAGCAGATTACCTCGGCGCTGATGGGATGGGGCGTGGGCCTGGTTGGCATCGTGGCCATCAAGGTGCTGGCGCCGGGCTACTACGCCAACCAAGACACCAAAACCCCGGTCCGCATCGCCATCGCCGTGCTGGTCATCACCCAGTTGCTCAATATCGGGCTGGTGCCGGTGTTTGCTCACGCGGCGCTCACGCTGTCGATTGGCATCGGCGCCATGATCAATGCCGTTTGGCTGCTGGTGGGCTTGCTCAAGCGCGGTAGTTACAAGCCCGAGCCCGGCTGGGGCGTGTTTGTGCTGCAGGTGATTGCCGCTTGCGCCTTGTTGATGGTGTTCCTGATGTGGGCCAACAGCGCCTTTAACTGGACCCAGTTGCGCAGCGAGAGTTTTAAGAGAATTTGGCTTCTAGCCCTCGTGCTGCTTGCGTCAGCAGCTATTTATTTTGTAGCGCTTTGGGCGGCGGGCTTGAAACTTCGTCAGTTCATGCGCCGCTGAGTTTGCACAGCTGTGTCGACCTGGGTTTGCGTAAGCGCAAGGTGCGCGAGAATCTCCGGTTGATTAATCGATAGATGCGCCCCATGACCACCCCCCAAACGCCCACCCTCAACGCCACTGCTACTGCATCGTTGTCGATCGGTCAGGCGCTGCGCTTGAAAGCAGAAATGATCGTCTGTGAGAAAGAGTCGCTGTCGCTGGACGTTGTTGCCGAGATGTCACCAGAAGATGCGCAACTGCTGTTCCATGAACTGCGCGTGCATCAAATCGAACTGGAAATGCAAAACGAGGAGTTGCGCCGGGCAGCGCTCGCGCTGGACGCCGAGCGCACACGCTATTTCGATCTCTATGACATGGCACCCGTCAGTTATTGCACGCTCGACGAGCAGGGATTGATTTTGCAAGCCAACATGACTGCGGCTAATCTGTTGGGCGTGACGCGCAGCGAGATGGTGAACCAGTCGGTCACGCGCTTTATTTTTAGTGACGATCAGGATATCTATTACCTGCACCAAAAACAGCACGCCTTGTCTGACCAACCCCGGTCGTGCGAGTTGCGGATGGTAAAAAATAACGGCACTCTTTTGTGGGTGAAATTGCAGGTCACGACCACACGACCGCCTGGAAAAGAGGCGCTGCATCGTGTGGTGCTCGCCGATATCTCTGAACGCAAGTTGGCCGAGGTGGCCTTGCAATTGAGTGACCATGCCCTGAAAGCAATCTCCCAAGGGGTACTGATTACCACGCCGGACCAGCGCATTCTCTCGGCCAATCACGCGTTCGAGTCGATCACCGGCTACTGTGAAAAAGACATTTTGGGCTTGAACTGCCGTTTTCTCCAGGGGCCCCTGACCGAGCCCGCCACGGTGCAGGCCATTCACGTTGCAATGCAGGAAGGGCGCACCTTTACAGGTGAGATTCTCAACTACCGAAAGGATGGTTTCCCCTTCTGGAATGAGCTCAGCATCTCTCCGGTGCAGGATGTGCAGGGCGTGTTGACGCACTTTATTGGCGTCACGCGGGACATCTCTGAGCGCAAGGCCATGCAGGTGGCACGGGACGAAGCGCTGGACCGTCTGCAGAAGATCGCAGGGCACATTCCAGGCGTGGTTTACCAGTATCTTTTGCGCCCCGATGGAAGCTCATGCTTTCCGTTTGCCAGCGAAAAAATAAAATCGATTTACCGCCTGAGTCCGGAAGAAGTGCGGGAAGATGCGGCCAAGGTCTTTGCCATCATCCATCCTGACGACCACGTGGCGATCACGGTGTCCATCCTTCAGTCGGCGCAGGACCTGACGGCCTGGAGCCATGAATACCGGGTGCGGTTCGAAGATGGCACGGTACGCTGGTTGTTGGGCAATGCCTTGCCGCAGCGCCAAGACGATGGCGGCACCTTGTGGCATGGTTTCATCACTGATATCACCGAGCGCAGGCAGGTGGAGGAGACGCTGCGGGATCACTCACGGCAGTTGCGTGCGCTCTCCCGGCACGTGCTGCAAGCCCAGGAAACTGAGCGGCGTCGCCTGGCGATTGAGTTGCATGACGAACTGGGCCAGTCGCTCACCGCCATCAAGATCAATCTGCAGGCGCATGAACGATTCAAGGACCAGATGCCCAGCGATCTTTTTGCAGAAAACATTCGCATCGTGGAAGATGCCTTGCAGCAAGTCAGGCGCTTGTCACTGGCGCTGCGTCCGTCGATGCTGGACGACCTGGGCCTCCTCCCGGCGCTGCGCTGGATTGCCGAACAGTCAGCCGCACGCGGCGGTTTTACAGTGACGATTGACTCCGCCATTCCACTGGAGCGGCTCGCCCCCGAAATTGAAACAGCCTGTTTTCGCATCGTCCAGGAGGCGTTGACCAACATCATTCGCCATGCCCATGCTGCACGAGTCGCTATTGAGTTGTTGCAAGAGGGCGGTTCGTTGTTGCTCTGCGTCCGTGACGATGGCGTTGGTTTTGATATTGCGGCGATGCACGAGCGCGCCTTGGCCGGTGGCAGTATTGGCGTGCTGGGTATGCAGGAGCGCGCTGTGCTGATAGGTGGTGAGCTGGAAATAGTGTCGAATGCGACCAAGGGCAGCGCCATTCGCGTGCGCTGTCCCATGCGTTTGCGCGGGGTACAGCCATGAAGCCGATGCGTGTGTTATTGGCGGATGACCACATTCTGGTTCGAGCAGGATTGCGAAAACTGCTGGAGTCTGTGCCTGATCTGGAAGTGGTGGGCGAGGCCAGCGATGGCTTGGCGCTGATCGCCCTGGTGGCAGAGTTGCAGCCGGACTTGGTGTTAATGGACATTGCCATGCCCGGCCTGAACGGTTTGGATGCCACCGCCCGGGTCATGAAGGAGTGGCCACAGACCCGTGTCCTGATCCTGTCAATGCACCAGAACGAAGAATATGTGCGCCAAGCCCTGCGTCATGGAGCAGTGGGGTACCTGCTTAAGGATGCCGCCCCGACGGAACTTGATCTGGCACTTAAGGCCGTCATGCGAGGAGAGACGTACCTCAGTCCGGCCGTCTCCAGGGGCGTGCTGAATGACTATGTTCAACGTTTACGCGGCGAGGAGGACACGCGGGTGATACTGACCCCACGCCAGCGGGAAGTGTTGCAACTGATTGCCGAGGGCCAAAGCACCAAGGAGATTGCGCGTCGCCTTGAGCTGTCGGTCAAGACCGTGGACACGCACCGCAGTCAGTTGATGCAGCAACTCAATATTCACGAAGTGGCCGGTTTGGTGCGGTATGCCATCCGTGCCGGTTTGGTCTCGACGGACCTTTGAAATCCTGACTAAGGTATTTCCCCGGTCGAACTCAGGTGTTGACCTGATGTTGCATGGCGCCCGGAATGCCTACAGTAGGGGCTATGTTTCAAGCTATCAAAAATAGACAAATCAATGCCTGCGGGCAATTCTTGTTGCCAGTTGCCCCGATGCGAGGAGTGCGGTCATGACGATAAAGATCCTGCTGGTGGACGATAACCAGTACTTTTTGGCGGCCGTCAAACAATTTCTGGATATGTTGCCGGGCGCCGAAGTCGTCGCTGAGGCGCATAACGGGTTCGATGCCTTGTCCAAGGCTGCTGAATGGGAACCAGACCTGATCCTGCTCGACATTGCCATGCCCGAGATGAATGGCCTGGAGGTCGCGCGTTGCCTCATTCAGTGGCCCCAGTCGCCGCGCATTGTTTTTCTGTCCATTCACGATGGCGCAGCCTACCGTGAAGTGGCCCGCGAATTGGGGGCTGAAGGCTTTGTCTGCAAAGCTGACTTTGTGGCTGATTTGCTCCCTATCATCGGGCGACTGGTCGATGCCAGAAACCCTACTTAATCATCAATCCACCATCCTCATGAAAGGGAAAAATTCATGAATTTCAAAGATATGAAAATTTCCGTCAGGCTCACGCTCGGGTTTGGCGCCATGGCCTTGCTGATTGTTTTGATGGGCGGCCTCTCGCTGATCAAAGTGGGCATCATGTCGGAGTTGTTTAACCAGGTGATCAATGACCGAATCCCGAAAATTGTCGCCATCAACGACATGAAGTCGGACCTCAATGTGACGGCACGGGCGATTCGCAACATACTGCTGTATGTCGAACCGGAAATCGTCAAACAGGAAGCGGATCGCGTCCAGTCTGCTCGAAAACGTAATAGTGACCGCCTGGCCAAGCTTGCGACAGAGATCACCACCGAGGAAGGCAAAACGGCTTTGGCAAAAGTCAATGAGGCCCGCAGCAAGTACCTGCCCGCCCTTGATACGTTTCTTGGACTGGCCAAGGGTGGGAAAACCGACGAGGCCAAGGTGCTGCTGTTGGGTGGCTTGCGCACGGCGCAAACGGCTTATTTTGACGCTCTGGATGCCTTGCTCTATCACCAGGATTTGCTGCTTGATCAAACCACCGATGCCACATTGGGCGCAGCGGCCAGCATGAAGTTGTCGATCTGGATAGCCGTGGTGACTGCGCTGGCGGTGGCTTTGTCGATGGGTTTCTGGATCATTCGCGCCATTACCCGCCCTATCAACCAGGCCGTCGAAATTTCTCGGGCCGTTGCCGGTGGCGACCTGAGCATGCAGTTTGATGCCGATGGCAGCAATGAGACCGCTCAACTGCTTAAAGCGCTCAAGGACATGCAAACCAGTTTGGTCCGGGTGGTGCAAAAAATACGGGTGGGTTCAGACGGCGTGGCCACAGCCAGCACCGAGATTGCCCAAGCGGATATGGACCTGTCCGCCCGCACCGAGAGCCAGGCCAGTTCACTGGAACAAACAGCCGCCTCCATGGAGCAACTCAGCGCGACCGTCAAGCAAAATGCCGACAGTGCCCGCCAAGCCAACCAACTGGCCCTGAGTGCCAGCACGGTGGCGGTGCAGGGTGGTGAAGTGGTAGGCCAAGTGGTCGAAACCATGCGGGGCATCAACGAAGCATCACGCAAGATTGCCGACATCATTCAGGTCATCGATGGCATTGCTTTTCAGACCAATATCCTGGCCTTGAATGCCGCAGTGGAAGCGGCCCGTGCCGGTGATCAGGGTCGTGGCTTTGCCGTGGTGGCCAGTGAGGTGCGTTCGCTGGCCGGTCGCTCGGCTGAAGCGGCCAAGGAGATCAAGTTGCTGATCAACACCAGCGTCGAGCGTGTCGAGCAGGGCACCCAACTGGTGGATCAGGCCGGCAGCACCATGTCCGAAGTGGTGAGCTCTATCAAGCGCGTCACCGACCTCATGGGCGAGATCAGCGCCGCCAGCAGTGAACAAAGTCTGGGGGTGTCGCAGGTGGGTGAAGCCGTGGCCCAGATGGACCAGGTGACGCAGCAAAATGCCGCGCTGGTGGAAGAAATGGCAGCGGCGGCCAGCAGTCTGAAATCGCAGGCGCAGGATTTGGTACAGACAGTATCGGTGTTCAAGCTCGATGGCGCTGAAAGTTATTCGTCCAGCCCCCCTGCGACTTTCGATCGCACACCGCCCAGAGTGGCCCTGAAAAACCGTCCCGCGCCTGTGGCTCGGCGCCCGATGGCCCCACGCCCCTTGGCGCCAGCGGTGAAACGAACCGCTTTGGCGAACAAACCCAAAGCCTTGGCTGTGTCGTCTCCGTCGCCCGCACCGGTCAGTACAGCCAAAGCTGACAGCGGGGACGATTGGGAAACTTTTTAGGCCTACGGGTTTCAGTGGTACTTTTAGATCAACCCATGGCTAGTAATGCAATAAATAGAATAGGAATTGATTCGAAAAGGATGACCCGATGAAGCTTTCACTTGAGGTACCCACGCCCCTGGCGTACTTTGCATCCCTGGTGCAAAGTGACGCTGAATTTGTGTTGCTGGAGGCCGCAGTCTGCCTGGCGCAGGACGAATACCCGGACCTGGACGTGCAACAGGTGCTGGGAGAAGTGGACCAGTTGCTCGCGCGGCTCAAGCGCCGGCTCCCGATCGATGCGGGTCCCCTGCAAAAATTACGGGCGGTGAACCAGTTCTTTTTCCGCGATTTGAAGTTCGCTGGCAATGTCAACGATTACTACGACCCCGATAACAGCTATCTGAGCATTATTTTGCGCACGCGCCGGGCCATTCCCATCACGCTCGCGGTGCTCTGGCTGGAGTTGGCCCAGGGCCTGGGGCTGGCGGCGCGGGGTGTCGGGTTTCCAGGTCATTTCATGGTGAAAGTCAATCTGCCAGAGGGGCAGGTGGTGATTGATCCGTTGGATGGGCAATCGCTCAGCCGCGAAGACCTGGCCGAGCGACTCGGGCCATTTCGCCAGCGCAATGGATTGCTCGATGAGTTTGAAGTGCCGTTGGGCTTGTACCTGAAGGCCGCACCGCCGCGCGACATCATTGGTCGGATGTTGCGCAACCTGAAGGAAATCCACACCACCCAGGAAGACTGGGTGCGCCTGATTGCCGTTCTGGACCGGTTGATCGTGTTGCTGCCGCAAGCCTGGACTGAGTACCGTGACCGCGGCCTGGCCCATGCCGAGGTGGACCATGTCGGGTTGGCGCTGCAAGACCTGGAAACCTATCTGTTGAATGCCGAAGCTGGCCCGGACCGCGCGGCCATCCTCGGCCGGGTGATCGAATTGAAACGAGAGATGAGTTGATGTGTCCTGATGTAAGACTCGTTGACGTGGGTCAGGGTGGCCCGTTACATTTTTAGCTTCGAGTCAATACTGACTTGTCATGGTCTGGTCACTACAAAAGAAAGAATGAATGAATAACTTTAAAAAACTGATCGCTTCCAGCCTGATTTTTTGCATCACCGCCGCCGGCTTTCCGATGGCCGCACAAGCTAGCCTAGTGAGCACCGATGAAGTCATCTCGGCCAGCGCTGCATTGACTAACCGCGGCACGGTCAGCGCATTTCTGGCACGCGATGATGTGCGCCAAGCGATGCAGGCCCAAGGTGTCAGCCCGGTGGCTGCCAGCGAGCGTGTCGCCGCGATGACCGACAACGAAGTGGCTCAGTTGGCCGGTCGTGTTGACCAAGCCCCTGCCGGTGGCGAAGTGTTGGGCCTGATCTTTACCGTCTTTATTGTCCTGCTGGTCACCGACATCATGGGCTTGACCAAAGTATTTCCCTTCACCCGATCGGTTCGGTGATCGGTCTTGTCGCTGCCCTGAAAACCCCCGTTTTGACGGGGGTTTTTATTGGGGCCATGTTCTTGCTGGGCGGTTGTGCCACGCCCCAAATGGCGACGCTTGAGGCCCATTGGCCGTCTGACCTGCCGACCCGGGTCGAGTTGACCCAGGTGCCTTTTTACCCGCAGGAAGATTATGAGTGTGGCCCGGCCGCCTTGGCCATGGTGGCGGGGTCAGTTGGGGTTTCGGTCACGCCTGAGTCTTTGGTGAACCAGGTTTATTTGCCGGGGCGAAAAGGTGCCTTGCAGCCTGAGATGCTGGCAGCCACCCGGCGCCAGGGTTTGCTGGCCTATCCCTTGAACCCGACGGTGGAGACCGTGATGCGCGAAGTGGCTGCCGGTCACCCGGTACTGGTTTTTCAGAACCTGGCCTTCTCGTTTTACCCCGTGTGGCATTACGCGGTGGTGATCGGGTTTGACCGGGCGCGCAATCTGCTAGTGCTGCATTCGGGCCGCACCGAGCGCATGGAAATGTCGCTGTTCACCTTTGAGCGCACTTGGGCGCGGGCGCAGTTTTGGTCGATGCTGGCGCTGCCGCCCGGGCGCTTGCCCGCCACCGCCGATCCACTGGTTTACACCACAGCCGCTGCGGCGCTGGAGCGAGTGAATCCGCTGGCGGCGCAACAAGCCTATGCCACCGCCTTGAAGACGTGGCCGAATGACCGCGCCGCTTTGATGGGAGCCGGCAACACCGCCTATGCCCTGGGCCAGCGTGAAGTCGCCGCCCAGGCTTACCGGCAAGCCGTGGCGCTACACCCCGACTTTTCCGATGGCTGGAATAATCTGGCGCAAGTGTTGCTGGAACTCGGTGCGTTAAAACCCGCCGCGCAAGCCATTGATAAAGCGGTGGCGTTGGGTGGCGAACGCATGCTGCGTTACCAGGCGCTGCAAGCCGAAATTTATAAGAAATAGAGCGCTAGCCCCCGTACTACCTGCGCTAGCAGCTATTTATTTAATAGCGTTTAAGTTGGGCTGAACGTCGGGCGTAGCCACAAGAGCAGCAGCGCCAAAGCGCTGAAAGCGATGCCCGCCATGAAGGTAAAAGAAGCACCCCACTGGTCCCAGAGTAAGCCCGCCACGCCACTGGCGACGAGCATGGCC
>Ga0208248_1000333_pt1 | contig 14601 bp, 13 predicted proteins | sample CryBogmetaGMA5M_FD_184545 | JGI IMG/M metagenome (GOLD analysis project Ga0208248, IMG submission 184545) | Freshwater microbial communities from Crystal Bog, Wisconsin, USA - MA5M (SPAdes) | ecosystem: Environmental > Aquatic > Freshwater > Lake | place: Crystal Bog, Wisconsin, USA | collected...
TCCGTTTCACATCGATACTGTGAAATTTCAGATTATCAAAGAGCGGTTGTAAAAGAACTAAATTGGCACTGGCATCAATACACAAAACCGGTGTTTGATGCCGTTTAAAATAATTTAAACGATTATCGGTTTTCAGAAAATTTATTAAAAAAGATTTGATTCCTTCCGCACTCGTTGCGGTTCTAATTAACCGATTGGGCTGCTCAGGATGGAGTTTAAACTGTTCAAGTTCAAATAATAAGGCTTTTAAAATGGTAATTTCTTTGCCATGACTGACGTAATCTTTCACCTGAAGGGCAATTTGAGCGTCCGTCATCCTGGGATTAAGGGCTTGGTTATCGAGTTTATTATCCAGCTTGGCTAATAAGACCTGAATATCATCCGTAAGGGTTTCTCTAGCTTCAGCACTGAACTCATTGATTAGATTGGTGCAGTGACCTTGTGCCAGGGCATCTAACGCCATGATTAAATGGGTTTTGAGATTGCCGAGTTTATCGAGTTCAAATAAATCCTTGATAGGGATCAGAGCGGTAGAACCTGTGGCAATATCAAAGAACTTTTCATCAATGATGACCATATCAGCTTTGGTCTCTAAGGCACTGTGATTCTGCGCTAGAAAGGCGTGCGTCATAATCTTTACCTTGGATTGGCTAAACTGTTTAACGTAGAGGCATTCGGCGTAAAAGGGGCAATTAACGGTGGTGACTTTGTTGCCATGCTTATCTTTCACTTTGGAGGAACAGAGGGAGCTGTAGACGGGTAAGCCTAGTTGCCCCAGCATGATAGCGGTTTCATAACGTTGACAATTCTTTTCCTTACGCCCTTCGATCACCACAGAATCATCCATTTTATTAGCCAGTTCATTAGCTAATTCAAGGGTAGGAACGAAAACGTGAACTTCTTTACCGTTAGCAAGACCACTGTTTAAACATTGAATCACACTGGTGGTTTTCCCTGATCCAGCGGCAGCTTTGATAACCATTGGGTGAGGATGAGTGAAGAAATCAACGATTAAACCGTTTAAAGTTTCACTGGCAACAAAAGGGGTGAAATGAGTAAGAGCTGGGTTGTCATCTAACTGACTTGAATTATTCGTAAAAGTATTTACGTTATTTTGCTTTTGTTTGGTTTGTGGTAATATAAAAGCTGTTGGATTCATAAATGTTTCTTCTGAAAATAGAGAGGCTGATGAATTCATAGCACTTCTCCAGTTTTTTTAGGGAAGCCAGCTCTTTGTTCTAAATAGATATACTTTCTCATAACTTATTCTTGGGTTGTGGTTGAAATGGAAGCCCTGAAAATCATATCCGACCAAAGATAATGAGATTTTCGGGGTTTTGTACATTTACTAGCTCATCATTAAGCCAATCTTGTTGAATTATCCGCCCTTCAATAGATTCAAACAACTAAGAATTCTTTATTTTTAGAATTCATCATCAAATCACTTCAATTAAATTCTCAAATATAAAGCGCAGTACTTCAATTATTGACATAAGTTAGTTTAAAAACTACAGTCACACCACTAAAACTCAATTCAACCATTTATCAGCATGATTATTCTTATTGGCTCAGAAAAAGGCGGTGTGGGTAAATCAGTCGTCGATGATGTGTCGGTATTTCGGATGATTTTCATAATAGCATGGTGTTATAAGGTGCCGTTTCAATTGGGCATTCAATATAAAACCTAACACCTATATTGGGCGCGGAAGTAATTTGAATGGTACCCGCCATCTGTTGGGTTACGATATTATAAATTACATACAAACCTAATCCTGAACCTCCTTTACCTCGACTTGTGGTAAAAAATGGTTCAAAAGCCTGTTGTTTAACGTGTTCATTCATTCCAATACCGTTATCTTGATAGTCAATAATTAAACGTTTTTCACTCGATTGCGAAACGTTGATTTTGATATTACCAGCTCGATTGCCATTGTCGAAGCCATGACTGATGCTGTTGGTAATTAAATTGGTTAAGATTTGTTCTAATAAACCAGGAGTACCGTAAAGTTTTAGTTGTTCTGGGCAATTTATTTCAACATTGATTGCCGTGCGTTTTAATGAATTGTGCAATGTAGTTAAAACATCTTGAATTAACTCAGCGGGTTGATATTCCCGTTTTTGTTGTGAACTACGATCAATTGATGTGCGTTTAAAACGCTGTACTAAATCCGCTGCTCGCCGCAAATTCGCTAACGCCAAATAATGACCTTCGCTTAAATAGTCCAGTTGTTGAGTTAGTTCTTGTTCAGTCACTTCTTCTTTCGCCAGCAAGGATTTTATCGTTGCAATTGTTTCGTCATCGTGACTAATTGCGCCAACTGCTATGCCGACTGGCGTGTTAATTTCATGAGCAAAACCCGAAACTAACCGCCCTAAAGATGCCATTTTTTCATTTTCAACTAATTCATTACGGGTAGCTTTTAGCGTTTCGATATTGTCGTTTAATGCTCGCCATCGCTTTGCCAATAATTCAATCAAGCCCCAACTGATAATAATTAGCAGACTGTAAGAAACGATGTGACTAATTACGCTAGCAACCATTTCGTAGTGCATTGATTTGTCGATGGAGTTCATCTGCAAACTTACGCTGATACCACCACGGACATCGCCGAGTTTATAACCTTGTTTGGCATGACATGTCAGGCAGCTGTCTGTCACCATCAATGGTGACATATAACGCAAATAACGTTGTCCATTTTCAACTTCCACACTAGCAATTTCTTGTTGCCCTGTTTCGAATTTTTTTAACGCTTCTGTTTCCCAAGTATCCGCAAGGTTTTGGGGGCGAATGGGATTAAGGCTAGTAATGTGTAAACGAAGATGTAATTTAGGATCAGTTGCGACTAATTCTGCAATTTGGCGTGTCATGTAAGCGGGATTTAATAAGACTAATTTTTCTTTTTCTACTGTTTCAATAACCCGTCGCGGATTTTCAAGATACTCGTTAACAGGTGTATTTTCATTCTCAAAAACATACACGCCACCATGATTGGCATTCTATTGGCGCGTTAAAACAATTATATGAAAAATGTTGCGTGCGCCTTCCATAGCGACTTCCAAATTGTGTTTTTTTACACCATCTATTTGTATAATCAACGAAGTCGCCATTAACAATGTAATTACCAAAATCATCAATGGCAACACGCGCTGGCGCAGATGTTTATCAATACTGAGTTTCGATTTCATAACAACTAATTTCCATTTGTTAATCGTTTTAATTTTTTCTAAGCTGCCTGTGCGGCAGTGAACATTTTATCATCCACGCTGGCTTTCTAAGCTGCCTGTTCGGCAGTGAACAACGAATTTGCTCATCACGGGAAGCCATCACATTTCTAAGCTGCCTGTTCGGCAGTGAACAACAACTTTTTCGCACAAAATTCAAACAGAACAACGAATTACGTTACATTTTACGGTTTTACCCATTATTTTTACAGCATTCATAACACGTTGATTCCATTTATTTTTAAATTTGCGAAAAAATTTTGGGTTAAAAAATGGGGACTGTACTCGTACTGCTCAAACCGTAAGTCCCGAACCGAGCCGCGCAATTATCGCTTGATTGCTCATGACACACAACAAACAAACGAAAAGTTTCGCCATTGCTGACACTTTTGATAACAACAAATGGCACGGTGGTGCGTGATTCATTAAAGCCTTCTAGTTTCGACAACGCGATTTCAACATTCACATTTTCGCGTTTTGCTTTGCGTCGCGCTAAACGTAAATTGCTCGTTTTGAGTTGCAAGCGTTGAAAACACGCGAAAGTTTGAACATTTGGCGGCACATCTCGAATGTTTGTAACGTGAACATAATCGCTTAATTTTCTAAGCGTTTGTTTTGCGTTAAATTGTTCAAGTGTCGCAACGTCATGAGCGAACAACCGAATTTTGTCGCCGAGCGTGTTGGCTGGCGCATGGTATTTTGGAAACGAAATGCCAACGGGCTGAACGCTTTCCCCCCTTTGAAGGGGGGCGGGGGGGATGTGCTTTTGCTCTTTCATTTCGACAAATTTCAGATGCAGTTGTTGATAGACTTTTTGCAAAAGAAAATTAAGTGAAATATCAACATCGGGCAACAATGTAATTTCTACATAATGTTTCATAACGTTTACTCTTTATCGCTTTCGCCGAACACGCCGCCACGCACTAAAACAGCAATGACGTAATGTTCAGCGTCTTTGTTATCTAACTTTATGCCACGAGCGAATTTGTCGAACAGCGTGAAAAAATCGACTTTTTCTTTTGGCGTTCTGAACGTTCTGCCCAAGTTCGTCACTGCGCCATAAGGTTCAATCGCAATCGGTTTACCGTGTTCTTCAAATTCAGGATACCAAGTATCGATTGAGCGCAGCGCGTTACCGATTTTTTGCGAATGTAACGCGGCAATGTTTTTGACGTGATACAAAATTTTACTTTTTTTAGATTTGCTGTTGCCTTTATCTAAAACGAGTTCTTCACTCGGATAAACATCTTGAGCGCGACCAATTTGCGCGTAAGCGTTAATTTCTAAAAGTAAGAATTCTGTTTTACCCGATAACGTTTCAGCGATTTTCACCGCTAAATTTGCAACATCCGCATTTGAATTTTCAAAGTTTTGCGTGCTGATTTGCGTGGCATCAAATATCCACGCCTCAGAATTTGAAACTTTAACGTGAATTTCAAGCTGTTCAACGCCAACACGATTGCGCCACAAAAAACGCCCATTAGCGATATTGGTGGCGTAACGTTTCGCTAATTCGGTGAAACCTTCTTCCGCGATATAGCTTTTCACCGCCGATTGATAACTTTCATAAAACGCCGCATTGTTGCACGCCGAAGGTGTTTCAACACCGCTGAGAATTTTTAACGTAAAACTCAATTTTAATGTGTCGTGTTCGGGTAAGAGTGAACAACTGTCCACCGTTTGCAAATTGGCTTTCTCAACTTCAGCGTCCAACTTCATTGGGTCGTCTTGCAACGCTTTTTTCAACCGATTTGAAATGGTACCGCGTACGGATTTTTCACGCAGTTCCAACGGTTCGGCTTTCACATAACGATCCGCCCACGTTGTGCTATACAAATAACCGTCTGACGGAACCAGTTTTTTCTCGAACGCCAAGACCGACGCTTTATCATCTTTTTTTGTAGCCATGAGATTTTTCCTTATTGTGAAGTAATGTTATTTTTACAAAGGTATAAATTATTTTCTACATCTGCGGAATACTGCCAAAGTATTTTGTCTAAGTCTTTGATTCTATGTGGAATAACGAATTCGCCCAACGTCACAACGCTTTCTGCAAAACGATGGGGCGTTGTCATATCACGCGCATTTTCGGCTTTTCCCAACTCACTAATACCGTGAAAACCTGTGGCAATCGGCACAATCCAGCCGTTAATTTTACGTTTTCGCGTCCATTCAATGCTGCCATCTTCATTTTCAACGCACCGATGTTGAATCGTTAAATAATCAAGCAACGTATCAATCGCATCTTGCTTTCCCCCCTTTGAAGGGGGGCGGGGGGGATGTGCATCAATCATCAATTCAAGTCGCTCAATCAAAACGTAACTCGGCATCAATTTTCGCATCAATGCGCGATGAGAAACTTCATTATGAATGGTCAACAATTCAATTTTGCCGCAGCTTAAAATATCACCACTAGCCATTTTCAAGCGTTGCAAACACGCCGTGACTTGGTCAATCAATTCGCTGTCATCAAATGGAAGGTTTTCAACTTCAATAATCAACGAAACATCCAAATGACAACGCGCTTCTTCAATAAATGCGGGACGACCACCGTCTTTATCCAGTGGATTCCCCGTGCTAACAATAGAATGTACATAATCGCCGCGCCCTTTGTGGGTTTGTAAATTCAAATCATGACACGCAACGCCGACACTTTTAAATTTCAACTCTTCAAAATCCGCTTGATTCAATTTTCGTTGTAGTGCATGAACCGCTCCAAGCCACGCCGTCATCGCTGGGAAACCAATCGTATAAGGACTTGAAAGCGCGTTGGCATTTTGAATTTTAATGTGTGGCAATAACAAAATACTTTTCATAACAAACCGTCCTGATTTTCTTCAATGAGCGTTCTAATTTCTCTCAATTCTTCATCACCCAATAACTCAGCATCTTTACCAATTACTTTTTTGTAACCGTCTAAAAACCAATGCGCTAATTCTTTAATTACGCGATTGAGCCATTCATCACTATTTCCACGCTCTTCTAAAAATGCGTCATCGAGCCAAATTCTTTGATACGTCGGTAAATTAGTTTTTTCTGACCAACCCGCATCAAGTTGGCGAAGTTGCCACGAACGCTCAATAACTTTATCCATCACAAAACCAATCACGTTATCGCGCCCGTCACGAATGTTGATGTTGTTCACCTTAGCCGTAATCAATCGGTGAAATGCTTGAAAACTATCCGTGTACAAACGCGGATAAATGCTGTTTTTGAAAAAATCAGAATGCGGTGGCTCAACATCCCGTTTTTTGAATTGTGGCGGAATACACGGTAATAAATACGTTTCACCGTGAAATTTATTATTTAAAACGCTGATGTTCTGTGGCTTCGTCCCGCCGAATCCCATAATCGTTAAATCGTACAATTCATCAAAACCGTGTTCGTCGAACGCATTATTTCTCTCAGCTTCACGCGCCAATTTAGTTTGTTCAGAAAAACGAATGTTTTGAATTCTCTCTTTCAGCGCAAACATCAAACCAGAAGGCGTTAAAACAGAAAGCAGGTGATAATCATCCGCGACGGGAAAATAAACTTGTTTGAGTTGTCCGCTGGTGCGAACTTTTGAAGATTTATCTTGTTTGATTGCTAAGAAGTTGTCGCGTAATTCATCGAAAGGCGTTGAAGCAAGTTTAAATTGCTGTTGAATCGTTTCGGTGTTTTCGTCTAAATGCGTTAAAACGGTTTTGCCATCGGATAATTTTAAAAGTAATAACTCATAAATAGCTCCTTGTGTTGCAGCGTTACCAAAAATATCTGACAAAGTATCAGCAACATTCCCTGTTCTTAAAAATCCATCATTTTTACATTCTGCTACAGCACAAGTGCTTGTTATGCTTTTTTTTGAAACATCAGGATGTGAAAATTTAGGTGGGTGACTTGTTATAGCTAATCCACCAGCCTTCTTAGATTCTGTTGCAAGCCAATTTTCAGGATAAAAAGTTTCTTCGATTTTTTGAATTTGCTCAAAGTCGCTTACGCCTTTTAATTTCTTCGCTTTGCGTTCTGATAAAAACGTTACGATTGCTTCGTCTAACATTTTGCCACCTTGTTGTTGATAATTTTGTGGCAGTATAGGTTGCCAACAGTTAATCACCTAATCACCACGCTTTGTCGTAATCATTCCGAATTGCTCAAAATACATAAATCCAGAATTATTTTCACGGTCGGGCAAACTAATCTCGCCGTATCGCAACGCGGCATCCCGCGTTGTCATTGATTTCTTTACCGCTAACATTTCCATCAATTCTGCATAATCTCTACGCAACCACAAGCGACTTAAAAATTTTTCGCTTAATTCGCGTTTTTCAATTCGTCTAACCGCTTCGCAATTCGCTGTTTTGCCTTTGTCATTCTTTTCCACAAACTGCCACGTTTCACCATCGTCATCGGAAATTAAATATAGTTTCATTTGTTTTTCACTCGAACGAAACGGCGTTAAAACTTGTGGCAACGCGGTCAAAAACCAACACGAACTCAGCCAGCCTTCTAAATTGGCAGCTCCCTTTTTGCTATAACTTGTAAGTAATTCGCCAATAACGTGATGTTCTAAATCCGCTAAATTCATCTGATAATCAAGGCTTACTTTTCGTTGAATGCGTGGAATTGCGTTAATTGATTGAGCAATCGCCGCTTCATCAATCAGCTTTTTCAAATCGTGCGTTTGCAAATGAAAATGTTCTGATTCGTAGCCAGGTCTACAAAAAACCGCATTTTCTTCAGAGCGCAACAAGCCTTTCAAATTATATTGAAGCAAAGAAATGTTCGGCGCAGTCAGAATTTCATCGTGTCGATGACGCAAAACACGCCCTGCAAGCTGAATAATCGAACGATAAGAAGATGGCTCAACAATCGCAAAATCAAAATCATGGTCGCGCCCAACTTCTTCAACAGGCGTTGCGACAACAATGAAAATCACATTTTGCGCGGCACTTTCAGTTAAATGCTGACGAATAATCGAATTTTCAAAAGGTGCGTTGGGATTTCTACGTTTCAAAACCTGATCAAGATGCTTTTCTTGTTCACTTCGCATCAACATCACTTGTTGGCTGTGATACGCCATAACACGGACATCAATATCCGTATCCCAATCACGCTGAATCAAGAATTCCGCAACGTCAACGCACGGTGAAATGTTTGCTATTCGCACCACACCAAATGAAACGTATTTGCCCGTCTTGGAATCAATTTTGAAGTGCCGCGAATGTTGTTCAACAATCGATTTGGCGATAATTTCAAAATAACCTGCTGTTTTATTTTCGTTGTCGGAATCTTCTTTGAGCGATTCCAGCGAAATAATTTCGCCTTTACGTTTTACAGGTTCTGAAAGTAATTTTTTCACACGCTTTTCAATAAATTTTGCGTGAGCGACGTTGAATTCAACGTGACTATTTTCTTTCGCGGTTATCGATTCGGTTTGCGTTGAAAATTCATCAATCCACGCACAACCAACGGTTTTTTTCACGTCGCGCGACACGCTAAAAATCTGCCAACCCGCTTGATACGCATTGAAATAACCTTCAGCCAAATCAGGCGGAATCGTCGCAGAAGAAATCATGACTTTTCGACCCAACATTCCCACCAAGTGAATCAATCGCCCGATTGCAATTAAATCATCACCATCAAAATCATCAATCTCATCAATCACTAAATCCGACGACATCAAACGCAAGCTAGGCAAAATATATTTTCCGCCGCGTTTGGTTTCAGTTGCCGCCATTAAATGATCGATTGTGCAAGCTAACACGGGTGCGTATAAAAATTTTCTATCACGCTGTTGCCGTAAAACCGTTACAAAACCTTCTTCTGGAATGGCACAGTCAAAATCTACGTCATCATCGAGTAAATCTTCACCCGATTCCGAACCGCTTCCTTCGGCGTTTAATTCTTCTTCAAGTGTGTCTTCTTTATTTTGTTGGTGTAATTCCATGACAGCTTTCGAGCCGATTAAAACGGCTAATTCGGAACTATCCAGACCAATTCGATTACGATATTCATCGCCAGTTTGGAGTGTCAACGTCCGTAAACCCAACGCCAAAACATACCGTAAACTGTCCGCTTCAGGCGATAACGCTCGCATAATTTTGGCATTTGCAAAAGTTTTTCCTTGTCCCGTGCTTGCCATATTGACAGCAAAGAACCCGAACTGTGATAAATGTTGCGTCGCTTCACTTTCGCGCCACGTTTTAATTTTTGTCACGGCGGTGTCTTGCCAAGAAAAGCGCGGGGGACTTTTCTTTTTCAGGTTACGAATATCGGTTGCAAACGGTAATTGCAGTTCGAATTGCTGCAAAAAATGTGCAGTTTTCAAGGCATTTTCAGCAACACCGACTAAATGCTCATCCAGTTTTTGTTTCGGTTTGCCTGTTTTACGGTCAGTGTTAGCAATTGGTTTAAACTCAGTGCGCCATTTTGAATCTGCATCTTGCGACGAATAATAATGATCGCCGAGCATCAAAGATAAACGCGCATGATGCAGAACTAAACGCCACGCGCCATTTGCAATTGCGGTATTTGCAGATGTTTCACAGTTTTGCGTTTTGGTTGCCCATTTTTTGGCATCTTTGAGCCATTGCTCTGATTGATTTGGTAATCCGTCTGGAAATTTCAAACATTCCGACAAATCACCCGCGTTTTGATAACCAAAATCAGCGGTAATAATTGAAAAAAGCTGATTGAAATCTTTAGGCGTTTTATCTCTTTGTAGGTCTTGCTTATTTTTATCTTGTGGCAATGGCAAACGATGATGCGACAAAACTAACCACCCAATCAAACTCGCCAGTGGTGGTAAATTTTGAAGGGGAGTTTTGATTACGGCTAAATTTTTAATAATTTCGGCTTCGTTAATTTCACCAGCGGCTAAACGTGCCAACCATTCTGAATCTTCTTTTGCCCCATTTACAAACGCATGAAGCAATAAACACGAAACCCACTCGTGGCGAAGCGGATCGCTGATAGATTTCTTGGACTTCGCAGGCTTTAATTTATCTTGAAAACAAGTTGATGCTTTGCCCCAATCGTGAAACAACGCTGATAATGCGGTTAAATTTATTGCGATTCCCCACAATCCAGTCTAATTCTGAACGGTTATAACCGTGTATTCTGTGACAAGAAACAGCGGTATTTTTGGTTGCTGTTTGGCGCAATAATTTTTTAACCGCTTGCAATCCTTCTTCTGTGATAAGCGTTTGCCAGACGTTCGTCCCAATCCGATTCGCAAAACTATCCAAAACACGACGAGTTTTATTTAAAGCGTTTTTTTTACATTGGGACGCAAACGTAACCATCATAATACACCCCCTTCCAAACTCATTTTCTTAACTGCGTCAAACATGAAATCTAACGTTTTGTGTTTAGCAAAGGCTTGCAAACAGTGTTGTCGAAATTCTTGCTCACTCATTTCGGCTTTCGCACAAACAAACGCAGTGGGTAAAACAATCGCATCTTTAATCAAATCAGCAACATCAAAAACCAACGCACCGCGCCGTGTTTTACCGTGCATCACTGCAAATCCGTGTGGAATCCCCAAAACCCAAAGTGTTGTGGCGGCTAAACCGTAAGCCAAATAATTACCGTGATTCAAAAAAGCGTTAGCGTCGTCATCACTATCTCGACTACGCACAAAGCCATTTTGTTTTGTACAGGTTGCCGCAATTTTGTAGAGACGTTTGGTAAATGCAGCTTCAACTAACATCAATTGATTGACGTTTGTACAAGGTTCTATTTTCTCTGAGAATGTTTTTAATGCTTGTTCGGTTGAAATATCGTCAAGATGAAATCCCTCGTTTTGCAAATCTTTATCTTTCGACCAAACCTGTTGAATATAAACTAATCGTAAATGTTGAAATTGTTTAGCGACTTTTAAGCGTTTTAATTCTTCAAACCAAAATGACATCCAACCTTGTAAGTATTCTGTCGGACGATATTAACTCTGTGGGGAAAGCCATTCCACTTCAGTAGCTGCAATTAACGGCGTTCCACCGCTTCCACTAAAGCCAATTAAAACACCCGCCAAGGCAAGCATTCTGACCGCTGCTTGTGTAATCGAAGTGCCAATTCCTAACAAAATTACCGTTGTATTTGCAATCGGGATATTCCAATACTGCTTTTCGGCTTTTGCATCTGTCGGTATTTTTCTAAATAAAAAATGTTAGCGCGTTTAGAATGAAGAATTGCTTTTAAATCGGTGAGATGTTCTTTGTAAAGCCGCGTAGTATTTATCATCAATTAAAAATCCGCTTATCAGGAATATCTATAGTTAGTCGTCTCATTGGTTCACTCTGAGCCGTATCACAGTTTTCTACCTACCTACCCAGACATCGGTTTCGGGTGCTGAAATTTTGTTTGTTTGCTTTGTACCAATAGCTACCTTTTTTGTCGTACTCATAATGTCGTCCCCACTAATTCATTTTTAACGGCTTCTATTTCCAATGCGGCTAAACCTTCTAGACTCATTTCAAAACAGATTTACCTTGTGCAGCCGCTTCGGCAAATATCACTCGTTGAGTAAAGGCTCGGCTTCACGAGCCGCTGCCCAATCCAAAGCACTGCCTTGAGAATCGGCAACAATCAGCAATACTCTTGAACCATCTAAAGCAAAACTTGCTTCTAAATTGACGCTGAGAGTAGTTTTGCCCATACCACCATTTTGATTTAGAACGCCTATAATCATAATTATTTATTGGTTAAATTAAGGATTTGTAATTTTACAGAACGCCGTAATGTAGCAGTTCCAAACACCGGATTCCAAAAAATTTGTTGATGGACTCTATTGGGTACACGCGCCACCCGCGCTGTAGGAAGTATGGCGGGGGTCATGTCGCACAAATAGCCTCGATTTTACTCCAAACTGAGTGCGCCGAAACGCCCCGCATTATTCGCGGCTTGCAGCGATTTTAGTATAATTTTTCACTTTTAAACAAACCGCAATTAGTGCGGAGTATAAAACGTACCAACATTTAAAAAAACTTTAAAAACAATATTTTATGATGTGGCGTAAAAATAGAGTGTTTATTTTTATTTGTTTTTGTGCTTTCAATTTATGGCGTTTCGGCTTTTATCAGTTTTTTGCAGAAAACCGCATGAATGGGCAATGATTCCGGCACGCTCGGTTTGGATCTCAAGGTCAATCTTACTCTTCGTTAGCAATATGCCCGTTGTGTGTAATATGTTGCACACGATAGCGGTTTCTTCAGTGCCATCAAGCAAACAATCTTGGTAATAATTATTACGCCATCCATTGAAAGTGTGTGATTTGTAATAATACAAAATACTACAAATCATATACTTTTCGTTGAATCAACCGTTACCATGTAACATGACACGCACCAATACCATTGGTATCGCGTTAATCATCCAGAAATACGCCCACCAAAACACCCTGCATAAAATACACCCGCTAGCCATTTTTCAGAAAAACAACCATAAAAAAATTATTGTTTTTAACTAACCGCAACGAGTGCCTATTTAATTATCGTGCCAATTCTCTGCGAGCCTTGTTTTTGACGGCTTTAGATTATTTTTAATGTTGGAGTGAAAAATGACGGGTTGACTTTTCAAATCTTCGATTTAAGTGGCGAAAATCAATTAAGCTATACCGTTATATGTGCTATTTTCTAAATGCGTCTTAAATCGCATTTTTGTTGAATATCCGTTTTTTGATGCAGAATGGGTGATAGGCGAGGTTGGAAAATAAACGATTATGGCGTGAAGCCTTTCTTTTTTACTGGATTAAGCAAAACAAAAAGCATTTTATATCATTTGCAACGGGGGCAACGTTTTTAGAAATATCCAAGTCAACGTTTAACAAAATTGATATTTTGATTCCACCACTGGCAATTATGAATAAATTTTCTGAATTCTCATATCCTCTATTATTTAATCAAATAGAGATGTTGCAAGAGCAAATAGATTCATTAACCAAAACCCGCAACTTATTACTTCCGCGCCTTATCAGTGGCAAACTTAGCGTAAAACAATCTTATGGCGAGTAATTTGATTTTTGAAGACGACATTGAATGTGACATTATCAACGTATTTGAAAGTGAAGCACTTGGCTTTGAATATCTGAATTGTTACACCGTTGAAGCAAATGATTTAAATGACAAATCGAATCGGGCAGATAAAAAACAAGGTGTTTTGCTAGACCGCTTACACATTGCATTAAAACACCTTAATTCAAAACTTCCAGACGATGCCATCAATGTTGCAATCGAAAAACTGACACAATCACATATTCAACAAGCGGCATTTGATGCGAACAAAACGGTTTATAAACTTGTGCGCGGTGGTTTAGAAGTTGATGTGACCAACAGCAACGGACGCACTGAAAAAAGAACTGTTCAGGTCTTAGATTTTGCGAATCCTAAAAACAATGATTTTTTGTTAGTTGCCCAGATTTGGATTGAAGGCAAACGCTGGCGCAGACCTGACTTGATTGTGTACATCAACGGTTTGCCATTGGTGATGATTGAACTCAAAAACTCGAACTATCTTTGCCAGATTAAGATTTTCAGGGTCTCTATTTCAACTAAACAAACAGGAGAAACACTATGAATCCATCAGCCTTTACATTTTCCAAAGAAACACTTATGAAATTCACAGCTCCTATATTATCACAAACTGTAAAAAATCAAACCATTGTAAATGGATTTGATAGCAATCTGAACGGTATTCACTCCGCCAAAATGTTGAACAGTCTAATACCTGTCACTCATCCTGTTACCCATTTCACTCCTTTTGTTGCCAGTGAAAATTTAAACGGTTTAATCGTTGATTTCTTCACCAATCCACATCAAATGGTTATCAAAGCTGCCGCTGGGTCAGGCAAAACGACCAGTGTGATTCAATGTTTAAACAATGGCTTGGCTAATGGCAAAGAAGTTCACGTTTTCGTTCCTACCCTTGAATTAGCTAATGAACTGGCTAACAAGATTGATGATTCTGTGGTGGTGGAAGGACGTAAGGAAAAGAATTGCCAACGCTATGAAGCTGCCGCCACCCTAGGGAAATTAGGCTTACCGGTGTACAGCTCCCTCTGTTCCGCCAAAGTGAAAGATAAAGAGGGCAAAGTTCACACGGTTAATTGCCCCTTTTATGCGGAATGTGCCTACATTAAACAGTTTAGCCAATCCAAGGTAAAGATTATGACGCACGCCTTTCTAGCGCAGAATCACAGTGCCTTAGAAACCAAAGCGGATTTCGTCATTATTGATGAAAAGTTCTGTGATGTGGTCACAGGTTCTACCGCTCTGATCCCTATCAAGGATTTATTTGAACTCGATAAACTCGGCAATCTCAAAACCCATTTAATCATGGCGTTAGATGCCCTGGCACAAGGTCACTGCACCAATTTAATCAGTGAGTTCAGTGCTGAAGCTA
>Ga0208248_1000334_pt1 | contig 14596 bp, 13 predicted proteins | sample CryBogmetaGMA5M_FD_184545 | JGI IMG/M metagenome (GOLD analysis project Ga0208248, IMG submission 184545) | Freshwater microbial communities from Crystal Bog, Wisconsin, USA - MA5M (SPAdes) | ecosystem: Environmental > Aquatic > Freshwater > Lake | place: Crystal Bog, Wisconsin, USA | collected...
GGTGGGCTTGCTTGCAACAATTCAGCCTGCTTGCTTCCTGGTGAGGATGGGAAGGGTTGGTTGACTTGGCGTGTAGCAGGATTGATTTGTTTGCGCCGATGACTTCAGTCGGAGTGATCCTGCTTACCGAACATGCGCAAGGAAATCCGTCTTCAATTCCTCCCTAGTCCAGTGCTCTTCTGAGGCGAGCGGATCAGTAGTAGCAGTGATATTTATGCGAATTGAAATTAAAATTCTCCCAGTCTGTCTTATTTTGGGCAATTGAATGAGTTTTAAAATGCTTTGACCTGGAAGAATCCCAGTCGTCTGGTTTCCAAGATGCACATTACCCACGCGAGCACCATCGGTAGCCATGTAAATCGGTGGTCCCAAAATCGGGGAAAAATCAATGCTTTCATCGGCATATGTAACGCCATGATTGATAAATATTTCATTATCATCAACAAACAAAGTACTCTTGCTTGTATTTTGAAATTTAACGATCACATACGGCATATCACCAATGGCAACAGTCCTTGGAAGCAATTTTGCCGATGCACTAACTCTTTCGATGGCATGCAACGGGATAAAGGCAATGATTGATAACCACATTATGATAAATAGACGCATCTTAAGCTCCATCAATAGGTATCACGAAGTTTAGCGACATCAAGCAATTGATCTCTAAGGCGAATTTGTTCAGTATCCCTGAACCCTTTCATCACCTTATTCGCTCTATCAAATAATATCGCTGATCCTCTGGGCACTTGTAATGTGACGGGTCTGGCGTCCTTGTTGTAGTTATTAACCCCGGCTACATTATCGGCTGCATGGCTATTTTCGTGCTGCCTTAGCGTGCCATCTCCTGCTTTAGACGGTGAATCGGGTGACGCCCAATAAACGATGAAATTTGATGTAAGGGAAGCGGTAGGGGTAACCGTAACAGATGAAGAAGTATGGGAATTAGTTGTAAGGGAAATACTGACAGAGGAGAATGTGGCTGCATCTTTGCCCTCTGGTTTTTTAATATCATCCTTATATCCAGGGTTTTCCGCCTTGATCCGCGCTGTTTCTTTTGAAAGCGCATCGCCGGTCAAACCCGTGAGGTTGTATTCCTTTGCCCCTGTTTTCGCCTGAACCTCATGAATCTCATTTGACCAAATCCGACTATTGTCGTCTGTACCGGACACGGTGCCGGTAATTCCCTTCTTCTGGGCAGCATCCTTTTCATCCACCATCCCTGTCGGATCAACGCTCATGATCGGGTTATTCCGGACGTAGCTGTAGATGTTCCAGCTCTGGGTGTTGTCGAAGTGCTGGTCTCTTGCGGGGTCGGGGGCGGTGAAGCGTCCGAAGCCGGGGTGGTAGAAGCGTGCCTGCATATGGCTCTACTGGACGCATCCTGGCGGCAATGACGCGCAGCGCCTGGTGGGATGGGCTATTTCAAAGAACTGCTGTCAGTGTATCGCCAGAGAGGCCCTGCGGCGATTCCAGAGGTCCACCCGCGCACGGGCGTGACCACGAAAAAGCCATTCGTTTGAGGGGCTTGTGAGTTCGGTTTGGTCAATCACAGAGAGCGAGCTTCACTTCCAGAAATAATACGGTCGTCTATCCGATCGTTGGTGCGAGGAATTTGACTCATCGTCGATATGGTCTGCTTCAGCGTGTATGTCGCGTTGTAATCACCGCTCCCACCATCAGTAATGGACAAAGTTGTAGCAATGACCCTCCGCGAAATGAATGTTCCTGACTCTGTTTGCGCCGACTAGAAGTCACCATCCCATCTCTTATCGTGATATTCGGTCTTCTCCCAAATTTCTGAGGGAAAGACTCTGCTACGAAATACTCGTTCGCTAACTCGAAAACATCCAGGCTTCTTTTTTGATGGCAATAGCTTAAGTGTCAAATCATACGCCCTTCCTCCATCACCTAGGCTTAATTGCAGATAAATCAGATCACCCTGGCTCCATAAATTAATTCTGTCCGGGTACGGAACACCAACAGCAACTGAAGCGGGGAATTGGACAAACTTCCCGTTTACCGTCAACGCAAGTCTGAAAATGCCATCAACCGTACTGTTTTTTTCAGCACGCCACCCTTCATCTGAATCGATATCATCTAATGCTTCACTCGAAAATTTTTGAGCCTTCAATTTTGATATTTGTAGCTCTATTGTTTTGTTATTATTCAACTTTCCATTAATTTTTTGATCACCATTTATAATTTGCTTTTCAATACCAGCAGCAGTTATCCATTGACTAGAAACAAACAAACAGCCAAGCACAATGCACTTAATGAAATGCGTGGATATCATGGCGTCACCTCGAAGTGTCTTACACCGCTTCTGCCTATAACGTGTCTTGGAACTGGAGCCAAGATTGGACATCCCAAAGATTCTTGCCCATAAGGATGATCAGCTCCGGGTCCAGCTGGTCCATGAATGAGAAAACTATTTTTGTCTCTAGTTAACATATTTGTAGTGGGTGTTGGATTGAGCCTCATTGAGTAAGGGCCAGTGCTAGCTGTTCCGGGGTTCCCAATTCTGTAATCCCCTTGTGGCAAAGGTCCCTTTTCGCGAACCCCTTGCATACTTGGGTTATTTTTTCCCTCTCCATTGCCTGACCATCCCGTCCCTATGAGCGAGATTACTTGAGTCCCACCTATTTTTGCCTCCATTGAATAATTCCCAGAACTTTGAGAGAACGTGATTTTTATGTTCGCATCAAAACCAGGGAGAGCGTTGAGGCTTAGGTCTGGTGACTTGGTGGTTACTGACGCCAACAATTCTGGAGAAATGAATGTGAAATTCTTTCCTGCGAATAGGGTGGGTGAAAAGGAAACTCCTGTTTGCGCCCATTTGTTCCAATCGTTCTGCCAAAGGCGGCTGTAGTCATCCGTGCCGGACATCCCGCCCTGAGGTCCCTTGGTTTCGGTAGCGTTCTTCTTGTCTTCCTCTACCATCCCCGTCGGATCCGTGCTCATGATCGGACTGTTCCGCACGTAGCTGTAGATATTCCAGCTCTGGGTGTCCTCGAAGTGTTGATCCCGTGCCGGATCTGGGGCGGTGAACCTGCCAAAGCCGGGGTGGTAGAAGCGAGCCTGCATATGACATCCCTAAAGGTAATTCCCCCCTCAGAGATGGTTCCCCTGTCGAAAACATAATTCTTTTCAATGATCCGTGGTTAAGCCTAGCACCTGAGACACCCATCTTCTCCTGGCCAAACGATCCCACCAACGCCTTAGGCTTGGGTACGGATCTGTATCAAGTCATTGCATTCCACCCGTGGGCATCCTGCCCGGATGTACCGCCGTGTGGAGAGCCTTCAATTTCTGGATGCTCACCCTGGTGTATATCTGCGTGGATTCCAGGCTGGCATGACCGAGGAGTTCCTGGATATAGCGCGTGTCCATGCCTCCTTCAAGGAGAACCGTCGCGCAGGTATGCCGAAAGAGATGACAGGCACCCTCCTTCCCTATTGCAGCCCGGGTGATGTATCTCCTGGTCAGCATCGTGAGATGGAAGGGTCTAATGGGGTTCCCAAGGCTGTTCAGGAACAGAGCGCCAACATCCAGGTTGTCCCTTAGCAACTCTGGTCGGGCACGGTCCCTATATGCAGCGATCCACGCCAGCGCCCTATCGCCGATGGGGATCATTCGATCCTTCTTTCCCTTGCCCTCACGAACCATGAGCGTTCCCCGGTCCCGGTCGATGTCCTGAAATGTCAGCCGCGTCAGCTCCGTTCGGCGGATGCCCGTGCTGTAGAGGGTTTCAAGGATCGCCCGGTCCCGTAGCCCCACTGCGGTATTCACATCCGGCACCGCCAGAACGGTTTCAGCTTCCTGGGATGACAGGATGGCTTTGGGCAGCCTGCGAGGCACCCTGGGCAGTTCCAACTCTGAGGCAGGGCTGTAAGGCAGGTTCCCCTGCTTCACCATCCAACCGAACCACTGCCGCACAGGGATCAGAAGAAACTGCCTACTCCGTGCTGCCAGGGGCTCTCCGTTCTTCTTTCGGTGGTAGAAGAGGGATTCCTGGAACAGCTCCACCATCGGGCGATCAATCTCTCTAGGCTTCGCGAGGCCGCGTTCCTCGCTCCACCGGATGAACCTGGTCAGAGCAGCCTTGGCGGATGCCGCGGTGTGCTGGGACTGCCCTCGCACGACCAAGCTCAGCAGATAACGCTGCATGTGGTGATACAGGCTGTCCGGATCATCCATGCCGCCGAGTGGAGGCAGAATTGGCTTTCGGCCTCCGCAAGGTTTCATTGGACCGCCTCGCATCGCTTCACTCATGTGGACCTCTCCCTGCGCCCGAATGGGCTGCTGATAGTCTTTGCGTGTCTGCGGAGGCACGCATGACTAGAGGAGAGGCCCTGAGAGAGCGGTCGCTCTGGACGGGTAGGAACGCCTACCCATCGTCGAAGGGAATCCGTTGACCTTTCCTACACCTTCATCGATCCTCCTGGAGCAAACCTCAACGGGCCTCTAGGACGATCCAATGAAACTCTTCTTTTTGCTGCGATCAGGAAATGTCGGTCATGAGTGTGGTTCCGACGAGCGTTTTGGCAAGGTTGATGCACCTGTAATCGAATCTGTCCTGGGCCTCCTAGGCGTGTTGGAACCTACTGAATCAGGTGGAGTTCATAAGGGGGTCTGCTTCTGGCCTACAAGCGCATCTCCCGCCTCCGCGAGGAGCGGGACCTCGAGCTCTACCGGCTGGACCTGGAGGACCGCTTCGGCCGCATCGCCGACGACGACGCTGAGACCCTGCGCTTCTTCGAGCTGCTCAAGGTGAAGCTGCGGGCCCAGGCCCTGGCGGTGTCCGAGGTGGCGGTGGACAAGGGTCAGCTCAAGCTGCGTCTGAGCCCCCAGACGCCCCTGGACCCCGTGAAGATGATGGCCTGGGTGGGCAGCCTGAAGGGCGCCAGCCTCAGTCCTGACGGCGCCGTGCGGGTGCCCGTGCAGGGCCTCCAGGACGGCCCCATCCACCAGGCCCAGCGCATCCTGCTGGAGTGGGCGGGGCTGTAGGACCTCGGACTGGCTCCGTTCGCCGGCAGGGGGCGGTTGCTCGCCGATCAAGGAGGGTGGCCGCTCCCGCATGGCTTAGCCTGGAGACAGTTCGGGGGCTCCCCATGCCGATTCTTAACAACTTCAAAGCCGCTTCCCTGCTCTGGGGGGCCCAGCTTCTGGTCTTGACTGCCTTCCTGCTTGCCCTGGGCTCGCCCCTGCGGGCGGCAGAGGCGCGGATCGTGGGGCTCCATGGCCTCGAGACGGCAGAAGTCCGCAGCCAGGGCTTCACATTGCTGCGCGCCCAGAAAGTCCACCTCTATGCCCGGGGTGCTGGCCTGCAGAGCCTGGTCCCGGTGCGGGAGGACAGCCCCCTCTTTGCCAGCGGCTGGCTCCTCAATGCGGCCACCCGCGAGGTGGTCTGGCAGATGGATGGTGGCAACTCCCGCCGCGAAAAAGGCTTCCGCATTGCCGATGTAACCCTCGACCTGCCTGCCGGCAGCTACGAGGCCTACTTCGCCAACCATGCCTTTGCCCAGGGGGTCTTCCTGGCGCAGTGGAGCCGTAACGTCGATCGGCGCCGCGTGGAGGCCAAGCTGGCCGAGCGGCCCCGCGGCTTCCTGGCGGCCTTCGGGGCCGATGAGCGGGGCCTGCTGCGCCAGTGGCAGCGGCAGGTGGGGAGCTACGGCATGGAGCTCTACCTGCCTGCGGGGGACCCACACGAGGTGGTCCTGTTCGAGGCGCCCCTGCCGTGGGCCCACATGGCCATCACCCTCGCCGCCACCGGGGACCGGGGAGCGTGGCACCAGGCCTTCAAGGTGCACCGGCCCGTGGACCTCCACGTCTATGCCGTGGGGGAGGGCACGCAGCGCCGCATGAGCGACTATGGCTGGATCCTGGACGTCCGCACCCGCCAGCGGGTGTGGGAGATGACCCCGGAGCGCTCCCAGTTTGCCGGGGGCGGATCCCGCAACCGGCGCCAGGTGGAGACCCTCCAACTGCCACCGGGGGACTATGTGGCCACCTTCGTGACGGACGACAACCACTCACCTGCGGACTGGACCGTGGCACCGCCCTGTGACCCGGGCCGCTATGGGCTGGCGCTGTCGCTGCCGCGGCCCGGTGATGCAGGTGCCCTGTCCCTCCGGGCGCTGCCGGAGCCAGGGCCCGTGCTGGCCGAGCTGGTGCAGGTGGGCAACAGCCAGGACCGCAGCGCGCCCTTTGACCTGACGGGAAGCACCGCCGTGCGCATCCATGCCCTTGGGGAAGCCGGCAGCCACGCCATGGCAGACACGGCCTGGATCGAAGATGCCAGCGGCAAGCGGGTGTGGGAGCTGCTCAAGGACCAGACCCACCACGCAGGCGGCGCCACCAAGAACCGTCTTGCAGACACCCGGGTGACGCTGCCCAAGGGGCACTACCTCCTGCGGGTGAAGACCGACGACAGCCATGCTTTCGGGGCGTGGAACAGCAGCCCCCCGAGAGAGCCTGAGCGCTACGGCGCCACGGTCTATGGGGTGAAGTAGTGCCCTTTCAAGGGCTCAGGACAGATCCTTCCCGGTGGGATCGTGGGGCAGGCTACCCCGGGGAGAGCGGAAGTAGGCGTAGGGCGTGGCGAACAGGAAGTTGGACACGCGGCTGGTGTAGATGTCGGCGTAGCGCTCGATCTGCCGGGTGAGGTGGCTCTTGTCGTTGCCGGCGCGGGTGAGGAGGCCCCACCGGGGGTTGACCAGGGCGGTGCTGGCCTGGGCCAGGGGCCCGATCTCGGCGTCCAGGGCCACCAGCTGCCCCCGCAATGCGTGCACGGTGGCTTCCAGGGCCGGGACGGTGGCATCCGGTGCAGGGCCGTACCCACCGCGCTGCCGCTGGAGGTCCAGGCGGGCCTGAGAGAGGCCGGCCTCCAGGCCCTCCTTTTTGGTCATCAGGGTCAGGAGCTGCTGGTCCGTGCCCCGGAAGGCCTCCAGGGCCGCCACCTCGGACTCCAGCTCCCGCAGCACCAGGGCCGTGCGCCAACTGAGGGTGCGCTTGCTCACGTGCACATCGCCGAACATGTGGTCGCCCACGTAGAGGATCTCGTCGCCGGAGATGCCCAGATCCCGCTCCACCTGGGCTGCAGAACCACCGAGGTAGAGCCCACCCCGGCGCAAGGTGCCCTCCAGCGGCCGCAGCAGGCCCGTCTCGTCCACCACCTCGAAGAAGGGCCCGGCCTCGGTAAAGAAGGCGGGCTTGCGGGCGCTGACCACCACGATGTCGAAGAGCTCCCGCCAGGTCATGCTCGCTGGCAGGTGGCGGTCGTAGGCGTGGGTCATCATCCGGGACGTGAACGTCCACTCGGAGTTGGTGATGAGCAGCAGCTTCTTGCCCGAGGCTTTCTGATCCAGCAGGGCCAGGGCGGCCTCGGGATCCTGCACCACGAAGCGGTCGGGGTCTGCGGCCACGGCGGCCTTCAGGTGGCCCTCCAGGTGCTGGGCGTCCACCCGGGCCCGGATATGCCGGTAGAGGCTGGCGTACTCGAAGGGGCGGGGCAGGGCGCCCCGGTCCAGCAGGTCCACCGCCTGGGCATAGAGACAGCCCTCGGACAGCGAAAAGAGCGTATTCAGGAACACCCAGCGGGGCTCACTCAGGTCCACCAGCACCTGGCTGTAGGCCGAGCGCTGCTCGTGGAACTCCAGCATGCGGGTGCCGTGCATGGCCCGCTTCACGAAGCCGAAGCGGTTGGCCTTCACCAGGTTGCCCAGCTCCGTATCGATCACCAGGCCCCGGGTCACCATGCCCGGATCGAACTCGAGCCCCGCCACGGGCCAGCCCTCGGAGACCAGCCGCTCCCGGGCCTGGGCATGGACCATGCGCTCGAAGGCCTCGGCCCGGTAGTCCACCAGGGTGTAGTCCATGTCGTAGCCGATGGCCCGCACCGACCGCAGGTTCAGGGTCCGGTTGCAGAAGATGCCCCGGTGGCGGGGGGCGACGGAGTGGTCTGCGCTGGTCATGGCCCAGGATACCAAGGTGGCTCCAGGGCCGGAGTGGCCATGCGATCCTGGTGCCGCCAGGAGAGCCCATGTCCCGTCTGCTTCGCGTTCTGACCACCCTTGTTGTCCTCGCCGCCCCGGCCCTTGCCGCCGAGAAGCGGGCCTTCCACATTGAGGATCTGCACCGCCTGAAAGGCCTCCAGCACCTGGCCCTCAGCCCTGACGGCAAGCGCCTTGCCTTCGAGGTGTCCACCCAGGACCTCCAGGCCTCCACCCGAGCCACCCATCTCTGGATCCTGGAGACGGCGACCGGGGCGACCAAGCAGCTGACCTTCTCCGGCAAGGCCGACACCGCGCCCCAGTGGTCCAAGGATGGCCGCACCCTCTACTTCCTCTCCACCCGGGCCGAGGGCAGCCAGCTGTGGGCCCTGGATGCCAGCGGTGGGGAGGCCCACAAGCTCACGGCCTTTGCGCCCGGCGTCGGCGCGCCCAAGGTGCAGCCCAGCGGCGGCGTGGTGTTTGAGGCCTCCGTCTTCCTGGAGGCCATGGCCGATGGTGCCCGCCACAAGGAACTGGAGGCCAAGCTGGAGCAGGGTCCCGTCCAGGCCCACCTGGCGGACAGCCTGCTCTACCGGCACTGGACCGGCTGGCGAGACTTCCAGTACGCGCACCTCTTCACCAGCACCCCCGAAGGCAAGGTGCAGGCCCTCACGGCCGGCAAGCAGGACTACCCCGGCTTCTGGCAGACCTGGGACCTGAGCCCCGATGGCAAGGAGGTCTGCGTCACCACCAACACCGAACCTGTCCCGGCCCGCAGCACCAACAACGACCTCTTCCTCATCGCCCTCGACGGTGACCGCACGCCCCGCCGCATCACCGGCGACAACCCGGCCGCTGACAGCGACCCCAAGTACTCGCCCGATGGCCGCTTCATCGCCTACAAGTTGCAGACCAAGCCGGGCCACGAGTCCGACCGCTTCCGCCTGGCCGTCTATGATCGCGCCAAGGGCACCCGGAAGGTGCTCACCGAGGCCATCGACAACTGGGTGGATGCCTTCCAGTGGTCCGCTGACAGCACGGCCCTCTGGTTCACGGTGGAGGAGAAGGGCCGGTGGCCCCTCTTCTGCGCCGAGGTCGCCAGCGGCAAGGTCTCCCGCATGCTGGAGGGCCTCAGCATCAAGGAGTTCGCCCTCAGCCCCGACCAGAAGGTGGTGTTCCTCTCCAAGACCCGGGTGGGCGAGCCCATGGAGCTCTGGCGCCACACCTTCGCCTCCGGCGAGACCAAGCGCCTGACGGACTTCAACCAGGCCCTGGCGGCGGAGGTGGACTTCCGTCCCGCCGAGGAGCAGTGGGTGAAGGGCGCCGACGGCAAGGACATCCATGTCTTCCTGGTGAAGCCCCACGGCTTTGATCCGGCGAAGAAGTACCCCCTGATCCTCAACGTCCACGGCGGCCCGCAGATGATGTGGTCCGACACCCTGCGGGGGGACTGGCAGGTGTACCCGGGCGCCGGCTACATCGTGGCCTTCCCCAATCCCCATGGCTCTACGGGCTATGGTCAGGCCTTCACGGATGCCATCAGTGGTGACTGGGACGGCAAGGTGATGACGGACATTGAGAAGGTGGCCGACCACCTGGCCAGCCTGTCCTATGTGGACAAGGACCGCATGGGCGCCATGGGCTGGAGCTGGGGCGGCTACGCCATGATGTGGCTGGAGGGCCGGAGCACCCGCTTCAAGGCCCTGGCGGCCATGATGGGCGTCTATGATCTGCGCTCCATGCACGGCGCCACCGAGGAGCTGTGGTTCCCGGAGCACGACCTCACCGGCACGCCCTGGGACAAGGTGGCAGCCTACGACCGCATGAACCCCAGCAGCCGGGTACCGGCCTTCAAGACCCCCTGCCTCGTCATCACCGGCGAGCGCGACTACCGCGTTCCCTACACCCAGAGCCTACAGTTCTTCACGGGCCTCCAGGAGATGGGCGTGCCCAGTCGCCTCATCGTGTTCAAGAACGACGGCCACTGGCCCGACCCCCTCAAGTCCATGCCCGTCTACTACAACGCTCACCTGGAGTGGTTCCAGAAATACCTGGGCGGGGGACCTGCGCCCTGGAGCACCGAGGACCTCGTCCGCAATCGGGTCTTTGGTAGCGCTGCCAAGTAAAAATCCTGGACAGACCCTAGCCCGCAAACCCACTGCCCATGGGCCTTTTGGCCTCCTGGGTGGTGTCTAGATTTTTCTCGGTGCGCTGCTTTCGCCGCAGAGAAGCATCTTGTTTTAGGAAGCATTGGACTTCCGGTTATTCGTCGCGAGTCGTGCTGTCTGCAGACTCGAGTGTCCATTCTCCTGTCCGTTGACAGGGATTCTTCGCATCTGACGCTAAGGGCTTGAAGGACCCTGCGACGGACGTACTCCGTCTGTGGTGCTCTCTGTGGAACTCGCACTGGGACGCCGCCGACACCACCTCGTCGCCAGCCAACAAAGGCGACCGCCATGAACCCTACCGCCCGAAGAACCCGCTCCGCCGGCTACACGATGCTTGAGTTGATGCTCGTCATGGGCATCGTCGGCGTCCTGTCCATGGTGGGTGTCAGCCAAGTGCGAACCCAGAACAGCGGAGCTGTCCGCGGCCTCATGGACGAGGTCGAAGGGGCCCTCACCAACGCCCACCAGGCCGCTGCGGCGACGGGTCGAGATGTGGCCATCGTCACCTGGGGTTCCTGGGATGCCGCCTCACTGGTGATGGCCCATGGGGACGCGAGCATCACTGACCACGACATCAAGGTCGCTGCTGCGGACATGCTTAGCGGCAGCCTGCACAGTGTGGACCTGGGGACAGCCGCTGCCACACTGGCCGTACCCTTCCGTTTCCTGGCCGGGGACCGCGCCCAGGCCTCGGCCCGTATTGTGAAGGTCTCCTCCAACCAGTGGACCAACGTCATGCAAACCTGCACCACGGGGACCAACATCAACATCAACGATGTGGCTCCCTTTGTTGGCAGTGGTGGCATCATGCACGGCCTGGTCACGGACGACAACCTCCTCTTCCCGGAAGCCGACCACCGGGTGCTGGTGAGTGGGAGCAGCCGGCGCTTCATCTCCACCTTCATCATCCCCATCGTGGGCACCACCAGCTCGGGCAGTGCCCTGCCGGGCGGGCCCATGGGGCTCATCGTCGTGCTGCAGAACGGCGCCGCCATCTACAAGTTCTACAACCCGGGCATCCGGGACGGCGACGGCCAGTGGCGCCGGATCTGATGGCCAGTGCCGGCCATCCCCCCTGCAGAGCGGCCACCCAGGCCGGCTTCAGCATGGTGGAGATGCTCATGGCCGCCTTCATCATGGCCGTGGGCATCCTGGGCCTGTCAGCCCTGCAGGTGATGGCCCTCAAAGCCACCCGGGGCAGCCGCAGCCTGAGCACCGCCATCCTGGTGGCCGAGCAGATCCTGGATCGGGCGGAGCTGGAAGGGCGGCTCAGCTGGCTCAACCTCACCGACCGCAATGCCAGCAACCCCACCCTGGCGGACCTCTCTGGCCTCCGCTACATCACCCTGGCCACAGGCACACCCCGGGTGGACGACTTCAACAACCGGGGCCGGCCCGTGGTGGTGGGCGCCTCGGATGAGCAGGACAGCGGGGTGCGCTACATCGCCACCACCAGCCGGAACCCGGGCAATTTCTACGCCACGGGGTACCTCTCCGAGTTCACCGTCCAGGTAACCTTCCAGGATGATGTGGACGCTTCAGGTGTGGCGGCCCCGCGCTCCGTGCGGCTGACCCGGATGGTGACCCATGGTTGAGCCGGCCCGCCAGGCCCGGAGGCGCGGCTTCTCCCTGGTGGAGTTGCTGGTGGCTCTGGTCTTCACCATGGTGCTCATGGCGGGCATGGCCAACGTCTACAAGGCCAGCCTGTCGGCCTTCTACACCTCCGGCGAGACCATCTCCAGCTCCCGCCGCAACCGCATGTCCGTGGACCTCCTGGTGGAGGACCTGAACCAGGCCGGGATGTTTCTCACGGACCTCTCGGTTCCGCCTGCGGTGAGCGAGGCCATGCCCACCTTCCTCATCCTGCCCAACATGGCCGTCTCCGGTGCGGGGAGCGATGATCCCGCCACCGCGGACGAGCTGTACTTCTACCTGGACCAGCCCCTGCCCTTCGAGGGGACCGTCAGCTCGGCCAGCACCCAGAAGGCCGCTGCAACCCTGGTGGCGGAGGGGAACCCCCTGACCACTGCCGATACCACCTACACCATCAACTGCGGCAGCACCACCTACGCCAGCGAGGTGGCGGCGGGTCAGGTGCTGGTCTTCAAGGACGCCTGGGAGGCCGTGAACATCACCTCGGCCACGGCTTCGGGGTCCTCGGTGACGGTGGTGACCGGGCCCTCTGCCGATGCGGGCATCACGGGCTCTGGGCCCGCCGCTCCCGCCTCCCGGGCCCGGCACCTGGAACTCAGCCGGGTGGTCCTCATCCAGCCCGCCCAGATGGTGCGCTACCGCATCCAGATGCTGACCCTGGACCCCGGCAGCAGTGCCGGAATCCCCTGCCTGGTGCGGGATCAGGGCAACTACAGCATTACCGCTTTCACAGCTGCTCTGCCTCAGCAGATCATCGCTGAGAATGTAGCGGGCTTCGCGGTCTACCTCAGCGCCGACGGTGGCAACCACTGGGCCGGCTTGGACAGCAGCGGGGCCAAGGCCATCTACACCGGCTACGACCTCGGCTGGGATACGGGTATCCGCACGGAACTGGATAGCCAGCTGGCCAGCAGTGGCCGGCCCGGCGTGAAGACCACCCGCATCGGCCCCTCCTGGTTCCGTAGCATGCCGTTGCTGGTGCGGGTGGACATCACCACCCGAACGGCCACCCGCCGCTCCGAATACGCCGCCAATCCCGATGCAGTGGCGCACCGCCTGCAGACCCAGAGCCTGGTCCTGGTGCCCCGGCACGCGGGCCTGGCCCTGAACTAGGAGTCCCCTGTGCAAACCCCACCTAGCACCCCTTGGCAGCGCAGCCAGCGAGGCGGCATGACCATCGTGGTGGCCCTCATGCTGCTTGTGCTCCTCACCATCGCCGCCGTAGCCATGTCGCGTAACTCCCTGCGGGAGATCGCCACCTCGGGCTTCAGCCGCCAGGGCGCCATGGCCCGCAACGTGGCCGACTCCGGCCTGGAGTGGTCCATCCACTGGATGGACCTGCAGAACGGCGCGCTGGCCCCCAGCAACAGCGCCGCGCTCAAGCTGACCCAGCTGAAGGCGACCCTCCTCCTCGACTCCACCAAGGCGGGGACGGCCTGGGATGTTCAGTCCACTGAGCCAGCTTCCCCCTCGCAGTACACGCCCAACGCTACCAACCTGCCACTGGCGGCCCTCACGCTCACCGCCGCCGGCAGCGCCACCCAGGCCACCTCCCTGGGCCTCACCTACATGGGCAAGCTGCCCGTGGCCGGCATGAGCCAAGGAGCTGGTACCGGAGCTTTTACGCCAGCCGCAGGGGGAACTGCCTTGCAGGCCCCGGACCTGTGGGCCGTCCGCGCCGATGCCCAGGTGACCCGGGGTGCGGTCACCTTCACCCACGCCAAGGAGCTGTGGGTGTCCACCCCTGTCCGGTAGCCCTGGAGCACCCGCATGAACCGTCCCGCAACTTGCCTTGTCCGCAGCCTAAGGATCCTGGCCTTGGTCGTCCTGGCTACATCCTCGGCCATCGCCCAGCTGGATCCGCGGCTCCAGTCCAGCAACACGGATTTTCTCGACCTCTACCAGCAGTCCTCATCGCTCCGGCCCAAGCCCGAGATCGTCTCGGTCTTCGATTTTTCGCGGTCCATGGCCAGCCTCATGTACCACCCCCTGTACCCCAACAACGACCTCAACGACGCAGATGACTACAGGTACATGAGGTTCAATCTCAACGGCGCCTCTCTGGGCACGCCGCCCAACAACAGGTATCAGCTCTACGCCAGATCAGGCAATGACATCAACGCCTATGTCAGTGCCATCCTCACCATCAGCCCCGATGGCACAGGAGCCATCGCCCCCGAGTACAATCCAGCCTCCTGCCGGGACTACTACGGTGGCAACGGCCTCTGCACGGCTGCGCCAACGATGACCTTTCAAGCCTATGCGTGGGGGAACGGGGCCGCCTGGGCCACGGCGGTCTTTTCGCCCATTGCGGGCAGCTCCAACTACACCGCCACCATCACCAACAACGGGACTCAAGGCAGCCCTTCCTATACCGTGTCCATGGCGCTCAGCCCATCCTCGGGGCCCTACGCCCCGAACTCCCTCGTCACCCTGACCGCAACACTCACCCACGCCTTTGCCGAGGGCGAGGACCTCAGCCACAAGAACTTCAGCTGGGGCTACACCACGCCGAGTGCCATTAACTCTGGACCTGTCTGGAGTGAGGTCAGCTCGGGGGTGTACCAGTCTGTGATGACCATCCGGACCCCCAACTACCCCCAGGACAAGACCCAGCTGGCACCCATGGAGGCCAGGGTCGGGGGGAGCGGCGCCTGGAGTGCGTCCCTGTCCAACATTCCTGCCGGCTCTACAGTCAACCTTCGCTCCTACTTCCTGGCCCAGGGGACTGGGAGCTGGAACAACCTGATCCAGTGGGTTCAGCTGATCGCCTACTCCACCTCC
>Ga0208248_1000341_pt1 | contig 14383 bp, 10 predicted proteins | sample CryBogmetaGMA5M_FD_184545 | JGI IMG/M metagenome (GOLD analysis project Ga0208248, IMG submission 184545) | Freshwater microbial communities from Crystal Bog, Wisconsin, USA - MA5M (SPAdes) | ecosystem: Environmental > Aquatic > Freshwater > Lake | place: Crystal Bog, Wisconsin, USA | collected...
GCAGTATCTCAACCTCGGTTTCCGTGAGGGCGGCCGTCGGCTCGTCGAGCAGGAGTATTTTGGAATCCTTGGAGAGTGCCTTGACGATTTCGACCAACTGCTGCTGGCCAATGCCCAGCGAATGCACCAGGGCGGCAGGGTCAAGGTCCAGACCGTAGCGCTTGAGCAGGGCTGCGGTATCGGCGTACACCTTGTTCCAGTCAATCAATCCGCCCCGCGTGGGCTCATTGCCAAGAAAGATGTTTTCGGCCACGGTCATGCCGCCGACCAAGGCCAACTCCTGGTAAATCACGGCAATACCGGCCTGCTTGGCGTCGGCCAGATTGCCGAAACGGGCAGGCCGCCCCCGCACCGTGATGGCCCCCTCGTAGCTGTCATGAGGCCAGACGCCCGAGATACACTTGATCAGCGTGGACTTCCCCGCGCCGTTTTCCCCGCACAACGCATGGATCTCACCCTCCCGGAGATCAAAGGTAACCTCCTTAAGGGCGACAACACCGGGAAAACGCTTGGTCAGGCGGTCAACGTGAAGAATGGCCGGTTCGTCAGTCATAGGGTTCCCCCCGCTTACTTCGATACAGCCGCATCGCCATAAATCTCGGCGCGGGTACGGAAGCCATCCTTGATCACCGTGGCGTCGAGGTTGGACTTATCCACGGAAATGATCTTCAAGAGCACCGAAGGGACATCACCCTGACCGTTGGCAATGGCGGCATTGGCGACCACCGGCTTTCCCCTGGCAAGGGCGACGGCCAGTTCGGCCGCCTTTGGCGCGAGATCCTTGATTGGTTTGTAGATGGTCATAGTCTGGGATCCTTCAGCGATGCGCTGACAGGCCGCCGCATCGGCATCCTGACCCGTGACCAGGATCTTGCCCGCCGCCTTTTCCTCGCGAAGCGCCTGAATCGCACCGCCGGCGGTGCCATCGTTGGAGGCCAGGACGGCATCAAACGTGAGGCCATGCCTGGTAATGGCGGCATTGGCGATGTCCTTGGCAACCTTGGGCTGCCAATCCGTTGCCCAATCCTCGTGCAGGACCGTGATGTCCCCGCGGTCAATGTAGGGCTTCAGGACATTGTCCTGTCCCTGCTTGAACAGCTTGGCGTTGTTGTCGGTCGGCGCCCCATAAATCCGGACAATGCGACCTTTACCCGGCATCGGCAAATGATCGACCAGATACCGGGCCTGGGCCTCGCCAACCTTGACGTTGTCGAACGTGACGTAGAGATCGAGATCGCAATCTGTAATCAGCCGGTCGTAGGAAAGAACGGGAATGCCGGCGGCATGCGCGCGCTTGACAGCCTCGGCCATGGCCCTGCCATCATGGGGAATGATGACAATGGCATTCACCCCCTGACTGATGAAGGAATCCACATGCTGGAGTTGTGTATCATCCTTGGATCCGGCATCTTGAACCAACACGGTGGCGCCGAGGCTCTCCGCACGCCTGACGAAAAGATCGCGGTCAGTCTGCCAGCGCGCCTCCTTGAGCGTATCCATGGCCAGACCAATCACCAGCGGTTTCCTTCCCGGAGCGGTACTGGCGGAGCTTGCCCCACGTGACCCGAGGGCAATGCCTATGAGGATGCTGAGAACGAGTGACAGGACGACGAGGGCAATGCGCAGTTTTGCCATGGGTATGGATCCTTCCTTAAGAGTGAGAGGCAATTTGGCAAATCAGACCACCCGAGGCAAGCAAGTACCGTTCCCCTGTCACCGAAGTGCCAATTTTTTATATTTTCCCCGACGATGAAGCTGCCGTTCCTCGTTGCCGGCGAAGCTTCCCTCGAACCAGCGAAGCTTGCCCTCTCCCTCGAAAATCAGCAGGGTTGAGACTCCCTTGCCTGTAGACAGCACATTCCCCCCTTGCAATGATCTCAATATAAGCTGGGGATGGCGTTTTCGCCTCGGAGTTGCGCTTCGCCCCCTTCTTTTTCAAAGACTCCATAGAACATCGACGCGCAATCCAGCCACAACGTCAGTCGGTGAAAATCCTCCGGCGAGAGTTTCACCTCGTGATGTCCCTTATCCAACATCTGGAGCAGCTTGGATCCACGGGCACCAAAGCGACCTGGCACGGTACGATAATGGTCGCCGTAGTCGGTGAACGCGTACGGCAACAGGCTCCGGTACGAGGCAGACCATTGGTTCGCAATGGGTTTGTGACCCAGGTTCGGCGCTTTCCCGGGATTTTTTTCATGGCAGGCCGTGCAATTGCGATCCAACGCCGGCTGCACCAGGCGCGAGTAGCTAAAGGGATTGGAACCATCCACATCCGGCCGCGGCACCGACGGGGCACGGCGCATCGCCAGGGGGCTGCTCTTCGCAGCGGCAGCGGCCCTGTGCTTGTGCTCATGACACCCCTGGCAGACAAGTTCTTCACCCTGACGCACAGCTGTACCGGATCGCATGGATTCAACTGCCAGTCCCCGGTCATCCACGAGTTGAAAGAACAGCTCGCGGTTGGCCGGCACCTTGAAATACGCGCTGCCGTCGGCCTCAACCGGCACGGTTCCCAACACCCAACGCGCCGGAACAATGGAATCGCCGGCCCCGGCGATGCGCTGGCCGGTCTGGTACGGGGGAAACCCCGACGGCACCGAGCAGGGTAATAACTGGAGGATCCGGAGTTCCTTGATTTTGGCGTCAGGCGGGCAAGGCCTCAGCGTGTTGAAAACATCGACAACCGCCATGGTCCCTTCACCCACATCGCCTGGCTTGACCGGTTTCTGCTCGGCCGGCAGGCGCGGATCAACCGAGATGGGCGGAACCGGTGTCGAACGGAGTGGAATCGGGCTGGAACAACCGATATCAGGATCCCGGTAGATCAGTTCCTTGTTGCCGAAAGCGTCCACAAGATAGATGCCGTAGGCGGCATGGATCGATTGCTTGCGTTGGGTGCGAGCACCATTGACGGAGGCATCGTAAACGCAGAGGTGGTATTTCTCGCTCAGGGGCCATGGCGTGCCGTACACCTCTTTGCCGCCCTGACTTTCCGGAAACCCCACGTCGGGCGTGAACCGGCGGACCGGCCCCATCCCATCGTCATCCTCCACTCGCGGATCGATTATCACAAGCGATCCGAACGCTTGTCCATGGTGCGGCGCCGCCGTTGCGACGAACCTTGGTGAGCCGGGGATGGCACGCACGCCCAATTCCATATCGGCACGAAGGGGTCGCGGGGCGAAGTTACCGTGCAACGCTCGGGGATCGGTGCCGTCCAGACGTGTGATCCATGGCACGTGAGCGATGCAACCATGGCGGTCAATGTAATCCCACCGGGTCCAGACAATCCGCCCGTCATGGGTTACGCTCGGGTTCCACTCGTTGCTGTCGTGGATGCTCAAGAGGTTGATTCCAGTGCCGTCGGCGGCCATGTCGTAGAGATTGTAGAGCGGGCAGGCTCGCCCGCATCGGAGGTAGCCACCGCGCCGTTCACTAATAAACGCGATTCTCCCGTTCGGCAGCCAGCAGGGATCGAAATCGTTCCAGGTGCCGTCCGTAATCTGCCGAAGGTGCGAACCGTCCGCATTAACCTTGAAGATGTGGTAACAGCGGCCCTCGGCCCAGTGCCCCCGGCTCGGGTCGGTGTGAAAGATTTGATCCTTCCCTCCGGAGCACTCAACGTAAGCGAACAAAATCTCCTTCCCATCGTACGACAACGCTGGAGACAGAAACGCGCCGCCCACGGTGGCATCGCCCGTCAATTGTCTCACACCATCGAACTGCAGGTGGGCCAACGCGCCGTTGCCACCCAGAAGACGTTGCCCCTTAAGACGACCGTTCTCAACCTCGGCACCCGCCAACACGTCCCGCACCTGCGGGTTTGGTCCAAAGGGATTCTGAAGCACATAAAGCCCGCCACCCGGTCTGGCCGTAATGCCATAGAACTGGTCGCACATATGGTTGTAGATTGCGCGGTGCCGCTTGACAAACAGCAGCTGGTCAAAGTTCAGTAGCGGATTCGAGAACGCAATCTTTCGCCGCAGGCTCAACACCCGTCCGAACAGCTTCCATCGCTGCTCGGACTCCGTCGGCGTGATCGTTCCGGCCTCCGCCCGCAAAGCCTCCAACTCGCGCTCACACGTCGAAAGATCGGCTGTCGCCTTGAGGTCGTCGAGAAGTGCCGCCGTGCGCCGCAGTAACACATCGAGCGGATCCCGGTCGGACGCCCGGATCAGCGCCTCAGGATGAAAGGCCTGGCTCGCATGGCGCTCGAACGCGGAGCGGCTGTTCAGATCGAAAGCGAGTATATCCCATTGCTCACGGGCATCATCAGGGACTGCGGGGACTGCCAGCGCAGCACAAGCCCCAATTGTCAGGGCAATCGTAACAGCTAGTCTCAACATGCATTAACTCCCCTCATCGCGTGAAAGAATAGATGGAACTCCCCAGCAAAACAACTACCCTAACGGGTGGTTTGGGGTAACAAGGTCCATGAAGGATATCTCGACGGTCCGCTACCAGCCCGAGAGGCTCTGGGAATGGTCGCGGATCGCCATGGAGGTCGCGGAACAGTTTGCAAGGGGATGAGTAAATCTTAGAGGGGAGTAAGGGAATAATATCATGAACACAGTAAAGATGCTGGCGGTGTTGGTTGCGAGCGCAGTGGTGGGGCAGGGTCAATGGTTCGGGCGCAGGAGGTGCCCAAGCCGGTGGACATGGCAGAGCGGACGGAGGAGCTCAAGAACCTCAAGTTGGGAATGTTCATCTGCTGGAGCTTCAGCACTTTCTCCGGGAAAGAGTGGACGCCGGGCGTCAAAGACGTAAGCTTCTTCAAAGCGACCGAGGTGGACACCGACCAGTGGGCGCGCACAGCAAAAGAGGCGGATATGGGCTACATCCTCTTCCTGACCAAGCACCACGACGTCTTCTGTCTATGGGACACGAAGACCACCGACCGCAAAGTCACCAAGGCCCCGCTCGGTCGCGACGTGCTGGCGGAACTCCGCAAGTCCTGCGACAAGTACGGCATCAAGCTGGCCCTCTATTTCTCTAAAGGCGAATTCAACGACAACAAAGCCTACCACTCCGGCGGCTACACGCCCGAGATGAAGAAGGCCCAGCTCAAGGAGCTGCTGACCCAGTTCGGCCCCATTGAATACATCTGGTTCGACCACGCCCAGACCGACGGTGGTCTCAACCACCAGGACACCACCACCTTCTGCAAGGCCCTCCAGCCCCGATGCTTCATTGGTTTCAATCACGGATCTCCCGCAGGCGACATACGTCTCGGTGAGATGGGACATCCGGCGCCGCTATCAGATCTCTCAGGTGCGGGATTCAACTCCGGCCACATGAAAGGCTACGACGGATACCTGCTTGCCGAGTTCACCTATCCCATCCTGCCCGGTCACAAGGGTGGTGCGATGTGGTTCTATTCCCTGCCGGTTCATGACGGGTTGTGCCGGTCGGCGGATTCGCTCTACAAGGACTACCAGGGCGCCGTGAAACTCGGGAATATCTTCTCGATCGATGTCGGCCCGGACTACAAGGGCAGGCTCCGCGAAATTGATGTCCTGACCCTCCGCAAGGTCGGCGACATGATCCGTGCCAAGGCGCCATGAGGGTACGCGGATGAGCCCATCCGCGGATCTCAACTCTATCAAGTAACCCCTCTTACCGAAGTGCCAGTTTTTTATATTTGCCCCGACGATGAAGCTGCCGTTCCTCGTTGCCGGCGAGCACCTTCTCCTCGTAGTCGGCGAAGTTGCCCTCGAACCAGCGAAGCTTGCCCTCTCCCTCGAATATCAGCAGGTGGGTGCAAATGCGGTCCAGGAAATAACGGTCATGGCTGATCACCATCACGCAACCCGAGAACTGGTTGATGGCCTCTTCCAGCACCCGCATCGTGTTCACATCAAGGTCGTTGGTCGGCTCGTCGAGCAGCAGCACATTGCCACCCCGTTTCAACAACTTGGCAAGGTGGACGCGGTTGCGCTCGCCGCCGGATAACTTGCCGACTTTCTTCTGCTGCTGCGCGCCCCTGAAATTGAACCGCGAGAGATAGGCCCGGGAATTCATCTTGCGGTCACCCAGCTCTACCTCGTCCCGCCCGCCGGTGATCTCCTCAAAAACCGTTTTCTCGTCGCTCAAGGCGTCCCGGTGCTGGTCGACATAGGACAACACGACGCTCTCGCCCACCGTCAGCACCCCGGAATCCGGCGTCTCCTCGCCCACCACCATCCGGAACAGCGTCGTCTTGCCGCAGCCGTTGGGCCCCAGCACCCCAACCACGCCTCCGCGGGGAAGATTGAACGAGGCGTTCTCCAGCAAGGCCGTGCCCCCATAGCCCTTCGTGACCCCGTCGAGGACCAGCACCTTGTTCCCCAGGTGCGGCCCGGGCGGGATCTGGATCAGGACATCGTCCTTTTCGGCTTCAAACCGCTGCCCGGACAGTTCCTCGTAACGGGTGATCCGGGCCTGGCTCTTTTTCCGGCGCCCTTCGGGAGAACTGCTGATCCACTCCAGCTCGTGCGCCAGGATTTTCTGGCGCTGGCTTTCCTTTTTCTCCACCTGCCTGAGAAGATCGGCCTTCTGCTTCAGCCAGGAGGAATAGTTCCCCTCAAAGGGAATTCCGCGCCCATTGTCCAGTTCCAGGATCCACTTGGTGATATGGTCCAGGAAATAACGGTCATGGGTCACAATGATCACGGTGCCATGATAATCACGGAGCGTCTTCTCCAGCCAAGCCACGGTCTCGGCATCGAGATGGTTGGTGGGTTCGTCCAGGAGGAGGATATCGGGCTTTTCCAGAAGCGCCTTGCAGAGGGCCACACGGCGGCGCTCACCCCCCGACAGTTTGGAAACATCCGCGTCGTCCGGCGGCAGGACCAGGGCATCGGAGGCCACATCGAGCATGCGGTCAACCTCCCAGGCATCCATGGCGTCAATCTGGTCCTGCAAGCGGCCCATCTCCTCCATGAGCTTGTCCATCTGCTCCTTGGGAAGCTTCTCGCCCATCTTGTCGGCCACCTCGTCGTACCGCCGGATGAGGGCATGAACCGGCTCGAGGGCTTCCTCAAGATTGCCGCGGACGGTCTTCTCGGGATTCAGACGGGGTTCCTGGGGAACATACCCGACCCGCATGCCCTTGGTCAGGGTAGCTGTTCCCATGTAATCCGGATCCAAACCCGCCATGATGCGCAGCAGGGTGGTTTTTCCCGAACCGTTTTCCCCGACAATGCCAATCTTGGCGCCGTAGTAGAATGACAGGCTGATGTTCTCAAACACCGTCTTGTCATTGTAGATTTTAGCAAGGTTCTGCGTCTGATATACGAATTGTGGTGGCATAACACTGTACTCTCAGGGGTTAGTGGCTACATCCATAGAGGTCGCCAAGAATACCCGATTCCTCCCCGAAAACAAGTCGGCGTCAAAAGAGAAGCCGGCGCCCCGTCACGCATCGGGCGTCGGGCAACCGGAGCCTTCCGGCCCCAGCACAACGGTCGTGCCGGCTTCGGTCTTCAGGACTACCCGGTCGCCCTTGAGCGTGTCGACCTTCTTGCCGTCGCGATAGACAACCACGGCCTTGCCGGGCCAGGGATTCACCAAAGTGCAGGGCCGTCCCTTCTCGCTGGTGATCTTGACGTATTTCACCTGGCCGCCCTTGAGTGCGCTGGATACCAGGAATGCATCCCAGGTGCGGATATTCAGGAACCGGGCGTCCCGGGTCCTCGGCCACACGGGGAACACGCGCAGGACATGCCCGTGCCCCATGCACAGCATCTCGTTGATGGCGTTGGGGACAATGCTGCAGTTCTCGACCCCGTGGACATTGCCTTTCGTGAACCCGTTGATATCCCCCACCGTCATAACCATATTGGTCAGTTCCTTGAGGATGATCCCCGGATCGTACCCAACCCGTATGGCGGCGGCGTAGATGCTGCTCATGCCGTTACCGTCAATCCACCGGTTCATCACGCGGATCGTGTTGCGCGAGATTTCCAGCAGTTTCGGGTCGCTGTCCAACCCGATCGCCCCGGCCGGATAGATATGCTGAATTCCCACGGTATTGCCCTCAACCCAGGCCGTCCCCTTCTCGGTATAGCGGAATACGGTCACGCCATCCTTTTCCTGCGTGGGGAAGGCGCTGAGGTGCTTGAGGATGTGCTGCCACTTCTCCTGCCGGCTGGCGTCGACGCCCAGCGCGGTGCTCATCTCCATGGCCAGCTCAAAGGTCGTGCGCACCAGCGCCAGCGAGACGATGGGGTTGAAATCCGTCGGGGAGTTATCCTCCTGGATGGCGTCGTTATATATCACGTAGCGTCCGTTCTCGAACTTCATGTAGTCTTCCCAGAAGTTCGCGACCTCGAGCACAAACGGATAGACCTTCCCGGCATAATCGTTGTCATAGGTGTGGTACCAGCGCATGGCCATATTGGCCAGGCAGTACGACGCATTGCTCTTCTGGCCGAGGAAGGTGTTGGGCTTGCAGGACTGAATGCCCTTGGCGCCGATGCCCACAACATAGTATACGCCCCGGGTTTTCAGCAGATCCCTGGCGGCGGCGCGTCCCCGCTCCATAAAGTCCAGCACCGGCGCCTCACAGGTGTCGGCCTGCTCAATATGATTGCACGAATACAGGCCGTAGAATTGGGCCTGGTAGTTGTAGTTGAGATGGTAGTCGCCCGCCCAGCGCGGATCATCATCGGTGGTCCAGAGCCCGAAGAGGCCCTGGGGAAAATTCGGATCACGGCTACCGCTGCCCATGACATAATTGGAGAGGTAGTACCTCTGCTCCAGAATCGGGTCGCCAATCTCGACCAGCGACTTCGCCCAGAATTCCCGCCACCACCGGGTATGTTGCTCAAGAAGGGTGCCTGCCTTCCCCGTCGTCAATTCCCCGGCCCGCGCCAGTGCCGCCGCAAGCGGGTCCTTGGTATCAAACGAGCTCTGCATGGCCACCGCGACCGTGATCGTCTGCCCGGGTTGAAGCGTGAACTTCGGCCCCGGCTGTGACTTGGCTTTCGGCGGAGGCCGGCGCCTGGGCGGCAGCGTGGAGGGAGGCTCCACAACCACGGGCTCCAAGGCGGGGGTCGTGACCTTGCCGCCCATGACCGTCAGGGCACAGGCTGCCGTGGTGGGGGTAATCACATCGTTGGTGAATCCCTTCGCCGCCCAAAGAATGCCGTCCTTTCGGCCCAGCTCCTCGTGGGAACCACGACCGGGCGCCGCCCACATCCTTGTCTCCACCTCGACCGGGGCGCCCGCCGCGGATAATTCGACAAGCAGAACTGGTTCCGTTGCGGCGATAAAGGACCGCATGGTCACAGTATTCCCACCCTGGGTGAACCGGGAGATGGTGATCGCCGGGAAGAGCTGCTGCTCGACCAGGTAGGTGGCATTGGACAGGGCCGGGATGTTGATCTCCAAGCCACCAAAAGGGCGGGGACCACCCGCCCGATGACCATCCTTCAGCTTCAGGAAATTGTTCTTGCTGATCCAGTACCGCTGGGCTTCCGGCTTGCCGCTGATCACCGCGCCCATGTCGCCGTTACCCAGAAAAGGCCCCCTGGCTGAATCACGGGACGGGACGCCCCCCGGCGGCGCGGTGAAAACAGTCCTGTATTGAGAGACTATTTTCTCTGCCTCTTTCTGCATCGCTGCATCCGCCGCGCTGGCGAACGCACCCATCGGCGCGTATGCCATCACCCCAGCCACAACACTGCCCACGAGAATCTTCTTTATACACTTCGCGCTCATAGCACCTTTTCTCCTTTATCGCTCCAGCCCTCGGCCTCCTGCTACTTCCCCAAGACCGACTTGAGTTCAGGCACCAATGCGGCGGCCCAGATCTCGTACCCCTTCGGCCCGGGGTGCAGTAAATCAGGCATGATCTCCGTCGACAGCGTGCCATCCTTGCCGAGAAGCCTGGGTCCGATGTCCAGGTACCGGACGTTATGATACCCCTCGTACTTGGCCAGATAGACATTGGCTGCATCGTTGATCTTCCGCACGGGATCATCGGGTGTGGCACCATGGGGGAAGATGCCGAACAACAGGATCGGCGCCTTGGGGAATCGCTTGTAGAGCCGGTCGACAATGGCGCCCACCCCTGCCGCAATGGCCTCCGGGGAATCCTTGCGCAGTCGGGTGTTATTGGTGCCTATCATCAGGACGATGACCTTCGGATTGAGCGCACCCTCCAGCTGACCGTTGTCCAAGCCCCACAGCACATCTTCCGTACGACTGCCGGGGAAGCCGAAGTTGGCGGCCGTAAGCGGCGCAATAAACTTGTCCCACATCTCCTTGCCCGGACCGCCCCAGTTCGCCGTGATGGAATCGCCCAGGAACAGCACATCGAATCCGCCGGCCTTGGCCTGCTGGCAGAACTTGATGTGCCCCTTGGTCGGCTTGCCCGACCGGGTCCCCAGAACGGGAACAATGGCCTTCGTATCCGGCGGCACCAGAGGCACGGGGCTCGTCTCCGCCACGCCAACGAGCCCAACGGCAAGCAGGGCTCCAACCATCGTCATCATAAGGGGTAGTTTCATTTACTTCCTTTGTAGTCCTCTCCAACGAGGCTTCCCACCACCGACGTCTGCCAGGACTCCAGCTCGCCCTTCATGCGGGCCACAATCTCCGGATGGTTGGCGGCAATGTCCGTTTTTTCAGACGGGTCCACCGTCAGGTCGTAAAGCTCGAGCTTCCCGTTACGCTTGACGAGCTTGTACTGGTTGTCATTCCAGGCTGAGGCGCCGGAAGCAATGGACGCCTTGCTCCGGTCGCCCTCCTTGAAGCCAAACCCGCCGCCGGTCTGCCAGAACCCGATCGGACTGGGTCGCGCCTTCATCTGCCCGTCCAGAAGTGACAGCAGGCTGATGCCGTCGATCGGCTTCACCTGGCCGGGGACTTCAAGCTTTAGAATTTCTATTATGGTCGGATAGATGTCGCTGGTGCAGGCCGAGACCTCGGTGATGAAGGGCTTTTTAATCCGGGCAGGCCACTCGACCAGGCCCGGCACCCGAACACCCCCCTCATACATGTCACCCTTGCGCCCGCGGTAAGGACCGTTCGAGCCGCCATTGGTTGGATCTTTCGGGTTGGGCCAGCCACCATTATCGCTGGAGAACCACACCATCGTGTTATCGGCAATGCCGAGCTTGCGCAATCCGCTGCGCAACGTGCCCATGCTGCGGTCCACCCCGAGGATCTCCCCATAGTAATCTGAACCACCAGCCGCCTCTTTGTCTGCAGGCAGGGGGTTATGAGGGGCGTGCGGGCTGCCAAACCAGATGACCGCCAGAAAGGGTTTATCCTGTCTCGCGTTCTTTTCGATAAACTTCAGGGCCTCGGCAACAATCACATCCGAACCGTCGCCACTCGTCTTTTCGGGGATCCCGTTACGGCCGAACGTCCAGTCGGCATCAAAATAGTTGGAGACCGAAAATGACTCGTCGAACCCGACGTTGCGCGGCGAGAGGGGGTCCGAATCCGGGATCACCTTGCCTGGTCCGCCCACGCCGTTCAAATGCCATTTTCCAAAATGGCCGGTGGCATACCCGGCCCGCTTCACCGCCTGGGGAAGAGTCATTTCCTGCTTGCGAAAGGGCATGCCGGGCCACAGGACGCCCATGCGGGCGGGGTGGCGGCCGGTCATGACGCTGGCCCGCGTGGGAGAGCAACTCGGGTGTGCGGCATAGAATCGGTTGAAGCGCACACCCGCGGCGGCCATGGCATCAAGGTTTGTGGTTGTGATGTGCTTCAGGCCGTTATAGCTCACATCGCCCCAGCCCTGGTCATCGGTCATGCACAGGATGATGTTCGGCCGCCCGGTCCGCTCACCGGACTCCGGTGCCGCCAGGGCCAACCCGCTCAACCCGACCGCCAGCGCCGCCACACCCCGACCAAGACTTTCATTTCGCTTCATGTGGTAACTCACTGTTTTCAGTTGATTTTGAGGCCACCAAAAGGTTAGCGGCAATCATCAGGGCCGCCCCCGCCAGCCCCCAGCCGTTTGGGATTTCCTGGGTCCCTATGAAAAGAACGGCAAATGCGGCGGCAAACAGCGGTTCGGTCGTGTACACGATCGACGCCTCGCTGGGCCGGATATAACGCTGAAATCCATTCATCAGCATCGATGCCGCCATCGTGCAACCGAACAGCAGCAGGGCAAAGTACATCCAGAAGCGCGGACTCTCCGCCAGCCCGCCAAGGGCCGAGACCACGGATCCCGGCGACAGCACCAGTGCCATGATCCAGCTGCAGACCGCCAGGATCACGAAACTCCCCAGGGTCAGCCTCGGGGCCCCCAGCTTCTCCGAACTGCGGCCCGTGTAAACGATCTGCACGGTAAACGCAAAGGTGCCAATCAGGGTAAGCACCTCGCCCCAGCCGAAGGCGATCGGCCCCGCCTGCAACAGCGTCATCAGGGCGACGCCCACAATTGCCAGGCAGGCCCCCGCCAGCAGCCGCCAGGTGGGATGCTTGCCCATGACCAGCCACTCCAATGCCGGGGTGAGGCAGACGCACAGTCCGGTGATGAACCCGGAAATCGTCGCCGTGGTATACGCCAACCCCGCAGCCTGGACCATCATGCCGATGCTCATGGGCACCGCTACGGCCAGCAGGGGCGGGAGGTCAGACCATTTCGGACGCCAGGTGCGGTTGTGGTCCCAGAACAACAGCAGCAGCGGCGCGGCAAGCGTGAAGCGCAGGGCCGTCAGCAGAACAGGCCCGAACGCCAACGATGTTCCCGGCTGGGAGGATTGCATGATAATCGTCCCGCAGATCTTCACACTGGCAAAGGAAGTCCCCCAGAGCGCACACGCCATCACAAGCATGGTCACGGCAAAACGATGTGAGATACGCCTGGCCATCAAAACTCCGGTCCGGGAAGATAGACCTCGGAGTCGGGCCAGGGGGTTTCCGTCAGCAACCGGGCCATGCCATCCGCCGGCCGTCGGCAGGGCTCCCCCTTGTCGTTCTTCTTATCCATCATCAGGCGGATCGGGAAATACCCGCTGGACGTGTAAACGGCCGGATCGCCGAAAAGGGCGGAAAAATCAAAACCCTTTGCCGCCAGCCAGCCATGGGCCTCCTCCAGCAGGCGCTTGACCAGACCCTGCCCGCGGAAGTCCGGATGCACGCAAACCTCGGCGACGGCACCGATCCGGTAGGTCTTCCCGGCGGCGACGATCTCCTTCTCATGCATCGCCACATGGGCCATGAGGCGCCCCTCGGCGCTCCGGGCCAGCCAGCGGTGCTGCGGGGGCTGATTGAAATACCGCCGGTCACGAAACACCACATCCTGCGGCTTCGTGAAACAGGTACTCAACAGCGCACGCAGCTCCGCATCCAACGCGGCATCAACCGAGGCATCGGCAACATAGTCGACTCGGCATGCTTCACCCATCAGTTCGCCTTTTTGACAGGAACTGCTGCAACCCAGCTCTGCTTCGCGATTTCCAGCTGCGCTTCGCTCAGACCGAAAGCCTTGAGCACGCCCGCCGCCATCATCTCGTTGCCGGCCGGATTCATGTGGACGCCGTCGCCGGTCAGCAGGTTGCCCGTCTTCGCAGCGCCAACTTTCGCGATGGCCGCCTGCATGTCGCCATTCAGGTCGGCCAGCAGACAGGCCTTCTCCTTGGCGAGGGTCTTCAGGAAATCGTTATAGGCAACCAGTTTCTGGTTGTTGGCATTGGGCTGGTCCTCGCCGATCATTGTCGAGGTGAGAATCATCACCTTGATGCCCGCAGCCTGGCACTGCTCGACGATCTTCGTGATGTTCACCTTGTACTGGTCAAGCGGCACGCCCCGGGCCCCGTGCCAGACGTCGTTCACGCCGCAGCTCAGGGTCATCCAGTCCGGCTTCTTGCTCAGCACGTCGCGATCCAGCCGCGCCAGCATATCGTTCGATTTGTGGCCGCTGATTCCCGCGGGAACAGCCGTCGCCTTCACGCCGTTGGCCTCGAGCCCCTTCATCACCAGGGTCACATAACCATGGGGGCCAACCCCGCCCTGTGTGATTGAATCGCCCAGAAAGGCGATTTTCTGGCCGTCCTTGACGGGCAGTTCCGCCACCGCCACCGTCGCACCAACCACCAACGCCGCCATCATCATCGCGCTTTTCATCAGCTTGCTCATACCGTGTCTCCTTTTTCCTTTTTTTATATCCGCCGGATCGGTCTGATCCAACGGTTCAATCCATTTTCACTCCACTAGCGGACAGCCCGCGCCTTCAGGCCCCAGCAGGAGGGTTCCCCCGGCTTCGGTCTTCAGCACCACCCGGTCGCCCGTCAACGTCTTGATTTTCTTCCCGTCACGATAGACCTCCACGGCCTTGCCGCGCCAGGGATTCAGCAGCGTACAGTCACGCCCTTTCTCGCTGGTGATCTTCACAAATTGAACCAGGCCGCTCTTGAGAGCGCTGGACACCAGG
>Ga0208248_1000343_pt1 | contig 14335 bp, 9 predicted proteins | sample CryBogmetaGMA5M_FD_184545 | JGI IMG/M metagenome (GOLD analysis project Ga0208248, IMG submission 184545) | Freshwater microbial communities from Crystal Bog, Wisconsin, USA - MA5M (SPAdes) | ecosystem: Environmental > Aquatic > Freshwater > Lake | place: Crystal Bog, Wisconsin, USA | collected...
GGTCCCGGGTCAGGGGGGGTGGCAGGGGGCTGCCCGCCGCTGGTCTGGGGAAGGCTCCGAAGGCTGTCAGGGCCCCCGAGAGGCCCGCGCCCACCAGGGGCAGGGCGGGGTCCAGGAAGCCCGTGGCAAGCCAGCCACCGAGCCAGAGCCAGTGGGCCGTGCCAGGCGGCGGTTCCTCAGGGGTGCCAAGCACCGCCCAGAGGGAGCCCAGGCCTGCAACAGCGGCCAGGCCACAGGGCAGGGCCTCGCGCACATCCCAGCCCACCAGGCTCAGCTGACGGGCCAACAGGAGGCTGGCGACGAGGCCGGCGAGCCCCGCAAGGCGCAGAGGCAGGCCCTGGAAGAGGGCGGGGGACCGGCGGCGCAGGTCAGGGCCGAGCAGCAGGGCTACCACGGGCAGCAGGGGCAGGAGGGCCGGGCCGGAGGTGAGGCCGTAGCCGCTCAGGGCGAGCAGGTGGAAGAGGCCCGCCAGGTAGAGCAGGAGCCAGATGGCGGTCATGGGCGACCTCCTGGCAGGGCTGCGGGGGTGCCCAGGGGCGTGCTGGCGATGGGATCCGAAACGCCCTTGGTGGTGAGGTCATGGGTGTAGCGCACCAGGCGGCCGGACTGGAACTCGAGGATGCGGTAGCCGTGGTAGTTGTGCGGCCAGCGGGTCACCCGGCGCAGCTCCGTGCCGAGGGCTGTGTTCACGATGAACTTGGGCCCGGGGAAGTCCACGGCATCGTCCCGGAGGCGGCCGGTGGCGTCGAAGACTGCATCCGAGTGCCAGTGTCCGCTCAGCACCACGGGCACGCCCCGGGCCTCGCAGAGCCGCACCAGCGCTTGGTCAAAGCCCCGCAGGTAGCCGCCGCTGCCCCCGGCCTCGCCGTTCTTGGCCAGGCCCGCCGGGAACAGGGGGTGGTGGATCTGCATGATGGGGACGCGCCCATCCAGGTGATCGAGGTTCTCTTTGACCCAGCTGAACTGGGAGGGCGTGAGCTGATCCCGGCCGTGGGCCGAGTCCAGGGTGAGGATGGCGAAGGGACCCAGGTCCACCCGGAAGGTGGAGGTGTGGCCGAAGTGGCGCAGGTAGAGGGGCCAGCCCTTCCGCTCGTGGTTGCCCGGGGCCACGATCACCGGGATGCCCTGGCGCTCCAGGCGCTGGAACTGGGCGGCCACGGTGGCATACCAGGCTTCGGTCTCGCTGTAGGCCAGGTCCCCGCCCACCAGCACGGCATCCGGGTGCAGGGCCTCCATCTCGCGGATGAACTGCTCCAGTAGGGGGGCCTGGTCTGGGGGCGCCAGGTCCGCCACAAACACCATGCGGAAGGAGGCTGGCTGCGGCTTGGCGGGCACCTCGGGCAGGGTGAGCGTGGCGCGGTTCAGGTGCCAGGAGAGGCGGGCCCCGGGCACAGCGGCCCAGGCGTCCCGGGTGGCGGCCGGGAGCACCCAGGGCAGGCTCGACACGGCCTCCAGCCGGGGCTTGGAGCCTGGCGCCGAGGACAGGGGGTGGCCAATGCGGGGCGCATCCAGGCGCACCCGCAGGGGCAGGCCCACCGCCAGGAGGCAGGCCACAGCTAGGGCCCAGGCCCGCGCCCAGGGCATCATGGCTTGGCCTCGATGGGTGGGTTGTGGGACAGGAGGAAGTGGCTCCAGGCCAGGTTGGCCCGGGCCAGGGCCTGCATCCGCTGGGCGGTCTTGGGCTCCGTGGCGCTCAGGTCCTTGGGCTCGGTGGCCTGCAGGTCATACAGGAAGGCCCGCCCATCCGGATCCTGGTTGAGGTAGCGCTGGCCCTGGATCAGGCCGATGCGGGGGGGGCGGCGGAAGGTGGTGAAGGTGAAGGCGGTGCCCTGGCCGGCGTGGCGGGGATCAAAGAGGTCCCGGCCCAGGGTCTGGGTCCAGAAGGGCTGGCCGATGAGGCTCAGCACCGTGGGGAGGATGTCCACCTGGGAGCCCACCGTGGCCACGCGCTGCGCCGGCAGGAGGCCGGGGGCGTAGAGGATGAAGGGAATCCGGTGGATGGCCAGGGTGAGGTCGCCGAAGCGGGGATCCCGGTTGCCCCGGGGGATGCCGTGGTCCGCCCACAGCACGAAGATCGTGTTGGCAAAGTAGGGGGAGGTCCGGGCCTTGGCGAAGAAGCGCTCCAGCGAGTAGTCCATGAAGCGCACTGCGTTGAACTCCTCGGGGCCTTCGAAGCCGTTGGCCCGCAGGGTGGCGGCGTCCGGTGCTGTGGGATGGAAGGCCGTGTGGTGCTTGGGAATGGTGAAGGGCGGGTGGTTGCCGCTGGTCTGGACATAGGTCAGGAAGGGCTGCTGGCGCGCTGCCAGGACCTCCTCGGCCTCCAGCAGCAGGTCCGCATCACAGATGCCCCACACATCCACGACGGGGCTGCGGAAGCTGCCCTCCTCGTGGAGGCGCAGGTCCCGCAGGTTGTTCTTGAGGGCGGCGCGGATCTGGGCCCAGTTGGCGCTGCCCCCCAGGAAGTAGTCCTTCTGGTAGTCGGACAGCGCCGACAGCGGGGTGTGCTGGTTCACCATCAGCGGGTTGCGGGTGGCGTTCTGGACGCTGCTCACGTCCGGCGTGCCGAACAGGGTGGCGAACATGGACCGGCTGGTGTTTTCCATGACCACATGGAAGTTCTCGAAGGACACCCCATCCCGGGCCAGGGTGGCCAGGAAGGGCGTGGGGTCCAGGGCATTGCCGCCGGGCGTGGTCTTGAAGGCGGCGAGGCTCTCCAGCTGGATGAGCACCAGGTTGGGGCGGCCCGGCACCTGGCGTCGGGCCTCGACGTGGCGGCGCAGGGTAGGGAGGCCCTCCGCATCGACGGCCACAGGGATGCCCAGGTCGGCGGCGAGGGCGGCGTGGCCAGCCTTCACGGCGGCCAGGTCGAAGCCCTCGTCCATCTCCACCAGGTTCTCCAGGAAGAAGAGCACCGGGTTGAGGGCCAGGTGGGCGTGGAAGGACTGCTTGGCCTCGAAGGCCTCGCCCCAGCGCAGGGGGTAGCGGCTCCACTTGCCCCACATGCAGGCAATCAGCAGGACGCTGACGCCGACCCGCGCCAGGACTCGCTGGAGGCGAGCGGCCGGGGGTGCCAGGGGCCCATCCCCAAAAAGGCGGCGGAGGCCCAGCAGGAGGCCCCCCAGCAGGACCGCCAGCAGCAGGGCCAGCCACAGCACCGGGTAGCTCTGCCAGATCATGCGCAGGCTGATGGCGGGGTTCTGGAGGAACATCAGCAGGGTGCCGTTGAGGCGCGTGTGGACGTAGGCGAAGGTCCCGAAGTCGAAGAAGTAGGCCAGGACCGTGAACGCAATGGCAAAGACGCCATAGGCGGTCCAGGTGCGGGCCGCCCCCGAGGAGGTCTGCAGGCCGTGGTCCGGAAAGAGACGGCGGTGGAGGGCCGTCAGCAGCAGGAAGACCACGAGCCAAGGGCGGGCCTTGTGGTCGTCGACCATCGCAATGCCCACCATGGCCACATAGACCACCAGGCTGAGCTCCAGCCAGGGGGTTGGCAGGGAGGCTCGCCACCCCTGGGGCTGTCCCGGGGCCCCGGCCCGGAGCAGCAGCCAGGCGGGCACCAGGAGGATCGCCGTCCAGCGGGCGTCGAACTTGAGGCCCAGGTAGAGGGCATGACGAACCTCGGGGCCAAACAGCCCCACCGCACCCTGGAAATGCACCAGAAAGGCCAGTCGGAACAGCGTCAGAAAGGCCAGGGCTGCCAGGCCGCAAGCCAGGAGGGCCGTGGACTTGGCGAGGGGTCGTCGGGTCATCGGATCAGTCTATCGGCATGTGTGTTAGTGTCGGATGCTTATGAGTGAATTTCTCGAAACCCTGCTCCTGTTCAGCCTCCCTGCCTCCGGAAAATCGGAGCTGAGGCGCTACCTGGCCAGCCTGACCCCCGAGCAGTGTCGGGGCGACTTTCGCATGGGCCCGACCCTGCAGCTGGACGACTACCCCTACGTCCACCTCATGCACCAGATCGATGACCAGCTGAAGGCCAACGGCCTGCCCTACGCCTACTACCTGGGACCCCACCGCTCCTTCCGGGACCCCTGGACCTGGGCCGTGCTCATCGAGCTGCTCAACGAGGACTACGCCAACCTCATGGCCGGCCGGCAGGTCACGGTGGCCAGCGCCGCCCAGCATCTCTTCGACCGCCTGGATGCGGCCCATGCCCAGGTGGGCCTGGAACAGCCCCTGGGCGAGGTGCCGCACCGCATTCGTCTCCGCCTGGCCGAGGCCCTGGAGGCCGAGTGCCGGGCCGAGCTGGACACCCTCAACCGGCAGAATGCCGAGGACAAGACCGGCCGCACCCTGGTCATCGAGGCCGCCCGGGGTGGCCCCAACGGCTCGGCCTTCCCCCTGACGCCGCCCCACGGCTACGAGACCGCCTTCCAGACCCTCGACCCCGCCATCCTGGCCAAGGCCGCAGTGCTGTACGTCTGGGTGGACCCCACCGAGAGCCGCCGCAAGAACATCGAGCGGGGCCGGCCCAACGGCCAGGGCAGCATCCTCCACCACAGCGTCCCCATGGAGGTGATGCTGGGCCAGTACGGCTGCGATGACATGGCCTGGCTCCTGGAGCAGAGCGACCGCCCCGGCACCATCCGGGTGGAGCGCGTGCTCCAGGAAGGTGACCGCCACACCACCCACAGCTTCCACCTGCCCGTGGCCCGCTTCGACAACCGCCAGGACCTCACCACCTTCGTCCGCGAAGACCGGGCCAGCTGGAACCCGGCGGACGTGGCCAAGCTGCATGGCGGGCTGAAGGCAGCGTTCGGGTCTCTTTAGCTATCAGCTATCAGCTATCAGCTGTCAGCTAGAAAAGCAGGGCCAGGCAGACCCATAGATTCTGCCGAGTCATGCTTTGGCCGATAGCTGACAGCCGATAGCCGACAGCCAATTCGTTGATAGCTGACAGCCGACAGCCAACTCAGTGCGCGGCTGCCCCCGCTTTGGCATTCCAGATCCGGGTCATGATGTACGCGCCGATGAGGCTGAAGGGGATGATGGCCCCCACCCAGACCCAGGCGTGGGCGGGCTGGTGGCCGTGGGTGGCGATGCCGTCCCAGCCCCAGGTGTTGAGGATGGAACCCAGGCCAAAGCCAGTCAGACCCGAGCCGATGTACTGGATGCCGTCCAGGGCGCCGGTCACGGTGGCGGCGGCCTTGCGCCCCCCGAAGTCCATGCTGGCCGTGCCGCTGAGCATGCCGTGGACCCCGAAGATGAACATGGCTGTGAGGCCCAGCAGGGTCACCGCCCAGACCTTGCCGCCCCAGGTGCCCTGGCCGAGGGTGAGGCCCAGGAGGCAGAGCATGACCACCTGGATCAGGTAGAACACGAAGGCCACGGGCGGGCGGCGGGACTGGAACAGCCGGTCGCTCATCCAGCCGCAGAGCAGGCCGCCCAGGATGCCCCCGGCCATGAATGCAACCCCTGTCCACCAGAACAGGTACTCCTTCTTGCCCAGGTGGTAGATCTCCTGCAGGTACTCCGTGAAGTAGAGCATCACGCCCTGGCGGACAAAGCCCGTGCAGAACTCGGCGCCGATGAGGGCCACGATGATGGGGTTCTGGAAGACCTTCTTGATAAGGTCCCGCAGCGGCATGGGGGCGTCCTCGGCGAGGTGGGCGTTGGAGCCATCGCCGGTGTCAAAGTCCGTTAGGCCCGCATGGCTGGGGCGGTTGCGCACCAGGAACCAGTCCACACCGAACATGAAGGCCATGGCTGCGGCGGGCACGAACCAGATGACTGTCCAGCTGCCGAAGCTGGCCAGCAGCCAGGCCCCGATGGTGGTGGCCAGGAAGTAGCCCGAGCTGATCATCATGCCAAAGATGCCGCCGAAGACCCCCCGCTCCTGCACATGGAACCAGGTGCTGTTGACCTTCACCACCGACAGCGCCCCGAAGCTCTGGAAGTACATGTTGAGGCTCCAGAGCAGGCTCATGCTCACCAGCACCCGGGAGGCATCCCCCTTGAGGAACATGAAGCCGATGGCCAGGTTCACCAGGGCAGCCCCGAGGGAGCCCACCAGGATGGCCTTGCGCCCGCCGATGCGGTCGGCAATGGGTCCGTTGAGGGCCACGGCCAGGCCGTAGGTCCAGAAACCAGCCGAAGCGATGAAGCCCATGTCCGCCTTGTTCAGGTGGAACCAGACGCCGATGTCGTTCTTAACAATGTTGAAGTTGTAGCGCCCCATGTACATGGCCGCATAGGTCAGGCCCAGGGGAAACCAGTTCATGAAGCGGCGCAGGCGAAAGGCTGGGGTGTGTTCCACGGGAACCTCAGGGTGTCCGGTCTACCGGAGGCTTGCCCCCGGCAGGGCGCCGGGTCTGCTGGGCGGGGGCGGCCCCCCTCGGCTCACTGGACCTTGCTGAATGTCTCGTCAGTGCTCATAAGTTCCCAGGTGCCGCCGCGCTTCTGGAAGGTCGCGTGGCGTTGCTTGGTCTCGCCCAGCCTGGCCTCCGGGTGGATGGCTAGGAAGAGGGGAAACTGGGCGGTGGGATTCTGAAGGCGAATCTCGTAGGACACCTTCACGCCGTCCCCGGCGTTCTCCACCTTCACGGCCCGGACAAAGCCCGCCTGGGCCACGGGCACAGAGAAGCCGGCCTGCAGGCCTTTGGCCATGGGCTTGATGGATGGAGGGGCGCTGGGCTTCAGGGCGAAGGTGGTGGTCTCGCGCTTGCCATCTTCCTTGGTGCTGATCTCGAACCAGCCAGAGGCTGCAAGGTTGTCCCGCAGGGTGACCAAGTGCGCGTACTCCGGAGTCCCCTTCTGGGCGGTGGCCTGCTCCGGTGCGATGACGGGGACCAGGACCGGGTACCCCTTGCGGATCAGGTTCTCGGCCTTGCTCTTGTCGAGCTTGCTGCCGCAGGCGAGGGTGAGGAGGAGGACAGGGAGAATGAGGCTGGTGCGCATGCAGGATTCCTTTGCAGTTCGACAAGGATGGTGACACAACCGGGCCTTGGCGGGGAGCCGGGGTTATGCTGGGGCCGTCCTCGAGGAGGTCTCCATGAACCCAGGCTACCTGGCCCATCTGCAGCGCGAGCTCGACCAGTTGAAGGCGGCGGGGCTCTACAAGACCGAGCGGACCATCACCACGCCCCAGCAGCCCCGGATGACCGCCAATGGCCGTGATGTGGTCTGTCTCTGCGCCAACAACTACCTGGGCCTGGCCAACCACCCCGAGGTCATCGCTGCTGCCAAGGGCGTGATGGATGACCATGGCTTCGGCATGGCCTCGGTGCGCTTCATCTGTGGCACCCAGGACATCCACCGGGAGTTGGAGCAGAAGCTCGCCGCCTTCCTGGGGCTGGAAGATGCCCAGCTGTATTCGTCGTGCTTTGATGCCAACGGGGCCATCTTCGAGGGCCTGCTGGGCGAGGAGGACGCGGTCATCAGCGACGCCCTCAACCACGCCTCCATCATCGATGGCATCCGCCTCTGCAAGGCCCAGCGCTACCGCTACGCCAACTCGGACATGGCCGACCTGGAGGCCCAGCTGCAGGCCGCTGACGCCGCCGGGGCCCGCTTCAAGCTGGTGGTCACGGACGGCGTGTTCAGCATGGACGGCACCATCGCCAAGCTGGGGGCCATCTGCGACCTGGCCGAGCAGTACGGCGCCATGGTGATGGTGGACGACAGCCATGCGGTGGGCTTCATGGGTGAGCACGGCCGGGGCACCCACGAGCACTGTGGGGTCATGGGGCGGGTGGACTTCCTCACGGGGACCTTCGGCAAGGCCCTGGGGGGCGCCTCCGGCGGCTACATCGCCGGGAAGGCCGAGGCCATCGCCTGGCTGCGGCAGAAGGCCCGGCCCTACCTGTTCTCGAACTCCGTGGCCCCCTCCATCGTGGCCGCCACCCTGAAGGTGCTGGACCTGCTGGCAGACAGCGGCGAGCTCATCCAGCGGGTCCACGCCAATGCCCGCCGCTTCCGGGCCGGCATGGCGGCCGCCGGGTTCAAGCTGCTGCCGGGCGAGCACCCCATCGTGCCGGTGATGCTCTACGAGGCGCCCCTGGCCCAGGCCTTCGCCACCCGTCTCCTGGATGAGGGCGTCTATGTCATCGGGTTCTTCTTCCCGGTGGTACCCAAGGGCCTGGCCCGCATCCGCACCCAGCTATCCGCCGCCCACACCAGCGCTGACATCGATCACGCCATCGCCGCCTTCACGAAGGTCGGCCGGGAGCTGGGCGTCATCGCCTAGGACTGTGCAGCAGAGCCGTTGTCCGTGCTAGGCTCCCGGCATGGAACGGATCCCCTGCTACGAGCTTGACCCCTGCCTTCGTACCCTCGACACCCAGGTCCTGCGGGCTTGGGTGGAGGAGGGCCAGAGCTGGGCGGTCCTGGAGGACACAGTGCTCTACCCGGAGGGCGGCGGCCAGCCCTGTGACCGGGGCACGGCCAACGGCATCGAGGTGCTGGAGGTGCGCAGCCACGCCGGGGAGCTCCGTCACCGCTTGGCCGCTCCCCTTGCCGAAGGACCGGTGGCTCTGGTGCTGGACTGGGCCCGCCGCTTCGACCACATGCAGCAGCACACGGGCCAGCACCTACTCACAGCCCTGGCCCAGGACCGCTTTGGCTGGCCCACCATGGCCTTCCACCTGGGGGAGGAGGTCAGTGATGTGGAGCTGGCCGTGCCGACCCTCAGCCTCGGCGACCGGGCCCGCCTGGAGGAGGCCATCGCCGCCGAGATTCGGGCCGCCCGCCCTGTGCGGGCCCGCCGGGTGGATGCCGAGGGCTACGCCCGGGAGACCGTGCGGAGCCGGGGCCTGCCTGAGGGCCATGTGGGGGACATCCGGCTCGTGGAGATCGCGGGGGTGGATCTGAACACCTGCGGGGGCACCCACCTGCAGCACACCGGGGAGCTCGAGAGCCTGGCCCTGCTGGGCACAGAGCCTCTGCGCGGCGGCCTGCGCCTGTTCTTCGTGGCGGGGGGACGGGTGCGCCGTCGCCTGGCGACCCACGAGGCCCGCACCGCCGCCCTGCGCAGTCTGCTGGGAGCCCCGGATGCGGAGCTGGTGGCGACCTTGCAGGGCAAGCTGGACCAGCTGCTGGGAGCCGACAAGCGCCTCCGGCGCACGGAAGAAGAGCTGGCCGAGGCCCGGGCTGAGGGGCTGGCTGCGGCTCCCGGAGTGTTGTCGGAAGTCCACCTGGGCGAGCGCGACATGGCCTTCCTGCAGCGGCTGGCCCGCCAGGTCTTGGCCGCTGCTCCCGCCAAGGTCGTGTTCCTCACCGCCGAAGCCGCAGGGCAGGGCATCTTCCTGCTCAGCGCTGGGCCGGAGGCAACCCTGGACATCCCAACCCTGGGCCGCGGGGTGGCGGAGGCCCTGGGGGCCAAGGGCGGTGGCTCAGGCAAGAGCTTCCAGGGCAAGGCCCCGGACCTGGCTGGGCGGGCCCGGGCACTGGCGCTGCTGCAGGGCTAGGCCCCTGTAGCCACCGGCAGGTAGAGGTGGAAGGTGGCGCCTGCTCCCGGCACGGACTCGGCGGTGATGGCTCCTCCGTGGGAGCGCATCAGGGTGTCGCAGAGGGCCAGGCCCAGGCCCATGCCCCGCTGGGCACCCCGCTCCTTGGTGCTGAAGTAGGGCTCGAAGATCATGGGGAGGTTGGCCGCAGGGATGCCGGGCCCCGAGTCACTGAAGCGCAGGTGCAGGTACCGGCCCTGAGGGAGGTGGAGGGCCGGGGCCGCCTGATCGCTGAGGTTCACCTCGCTGGCGGCCACCTTGAGGTCACCCGCTCCAGGCATCGCCTCTCTGGCGTTCTGGGCCAGGCTGGCCAAGACCTGGCGCAGGCTGGCGAGGTTGTAGCGGATGGGGGTGCTCTCGCAGCGGAGGTCGAAGATGACCTGGATGGGCGAGCCGACCAGGGTGTGGCTGATGCTCTCCCGCACCAGGGTCTCGATGGTGCCCGTGTGGTCCATGGCGTCGGCACCCATGGCCAGGGTGAAGAGGCGCTTGGCCAGGACATGGGCCTGCTCCGAGCTGTGGTCCCCGATCTCGAGGCTGCGCAGGGCATCGCTGTCCTTGGGGACCTTGAGCTTGGCCAGGCTGAAGGCGGTGAGGATGGCCTGCAGGAGGTTGTTGAAGTCGTGGGCGATGCCCGCCGTGAGGATGCGCAGACTCTCCTTGTGGCGAGTCCGGAGGACCTCCGCCTCCAGCCAGGCCTGCTTCCGGAACAAGGCTTCCGCGGCCAGACGGTGCGCGCAGTCCAGGAGGGCCGACTCCAGCCGCTCGCTCTGGACCGGCTTGATGACGTACTTCTCCACGCCGATGTCGATGGCGCTCATGAGGTAGTCAGTCTGCTCAAAGGCGGTGGTGACGATGATCGGAGTGGAGGGGGCGAGCTTGCGGATCTCGGCAGCCATGGCCAGTCCGCCCATGATGGGCATGAGGATATCCGTGACCACCAGATGGACGGACTCCGAGCGGAAGGCCTCCAGACCCAGAGCCCCATTCGAGGCCGTGATGAGCTTGCCGACCCGCCGCCGGAGGAAGGCCTCCGTCTGAATGCGGGCCAGCTCCTCATCTTCCACATACAGCACCGTCAGCGTCTTGAGGAACTCCGCATCCTGGGATGTGTTGGTCATGAACCCTCCATCCCCAGTGGGGTACTGATGGTGAACTCTGCGCCTCTGTCGACGTTCCTGGCTTCGATCCGCCCACCCATGCTGCGCTCGATGATCTGCTTGGACATGTACAGACCGATCCCGGTACCCATCTCCTTGGTGCTGAAGTAGGGCTCAAAGATCTTCTCCTGGATCTCCGGGGCAATGCCTCCCCCATTGTCCCGCACATGCACGCAGCCAGAGTCCCCCTCGGTGGTCAGGGTGATGGTCACCAGGCCCTCCTGGGTGCCGGACCTCTGGATGGCGTGCTGGGCGTTGGTCAAGAGGTTGAGGATCACCTGGGAGTACTCGTTGGGGAAGCCCCGCAGGATCACATCGGTCTGGCTCCGGATCTCCAGGACGATGCCGTTGTTGCGGAACCCCGCATCCACCATGGCCATGGCCTGCCTGATCTGGGCTAGGGCGGAGAAGGCCGAGGCCGCCTTGTCGGGTCGGAAGAAGTTCCGGAAGTCGTTGATGGTGGAAGACATCTTCTGAACCAGGACGGACCCATCGGCCACGGAGCGCTCCAGGTGGGCCAGGTCCAGCTCACCGAAGCGGTAGGCATCCTTGAGGTTGGAGAGGATCATGCCCAGGGCGTTGAGAGGCTGGCGCCACTGGTGGGCGATGTTGCCGATCATCTCGCCCATGGCGGCCTGGCGGCCCTGGGTGATGAGCATGCGGTCCTTCTCGCGCAGCTCGTCCAGGGCCTGGTGCACCCGAGCGTCCAGGGAGCGGTTGAGCTCCTCCAGCAGCACCTGGCGGTGGCGAATCTCCTCTTCGAGGCTCTTCTGCTCGGTGATGTCCTGGTGGGTACCAGACATGCGCAGCGGCTTGCCATCCTCGGTCCACTCCACCACGCTGCCGCGGTCCAGCACCCACACCCAGTGACCATCCTTGTGGCGCATCCGGGTCTCGCACTCGTAGGTGGGGCTCTCCCGCTCGAAGCAGCGGCGCATGAGCTCGCGGGACCGCAGGAGATCCTCGGGGTGGCTCAGATTGGTCCAGGTGTCGATGTTGACGGGGGAGAGCTCCCGGAGGGTGAAGCCGAGGATCTCGGCCCAGCGCTCGTTGAAGATGGTCTCGCCGGTCTGGACGTTCCACTCCCAGGTGCCGGCATCCGTGCCCCAGATGACTTCCTGGAGCCGCTGGCTCTGGGTGCGGAAGCGCCGCTCGCTCTCCTGCAGGGCCGCATCGGCCCGGGCCCGCTCGGTCACGTCATGGATGATGGAGAACAGCAGGGTGTTGCCCGCCACCAGGGTCGGCGTGGAATAGACTTCCACCTCCCGCACCTCGCCGCTGGCCAGCCGGTGGGGAAAGCGGAAGTGGGTGCGATCCTCCCGGATGGCCCGGTGGCGCTCGAGGGCAATCTCCTCCGGGGGCATCAGGTTGATCTGGTCGATGCGCATGGCCAGGAGCTGGGCTCGTGGGTGGCCGTAGAAGGTCTCCGCAGCGTGGTTGGCGTTCACGATCCGGCCGCTGCCGGGCTCGATGAGCAGCATCACGGAGCTGTTCTTCTCGAAGAAGTTGCGGAAGCTCGACTCGCTCTCTGCGAGGGCCTTCACGGCACTCTTCCGCTCGGTGATGTCCTCCAGCAGGATCACGCAGCAGGGGGGATCGCCCGGCTCCGAGGGCAGGGGAACCATGCCGAGGTAGCCCTGAATCTGGTGACCGTCCCGATGGATGAAGCGGCGCTCCATCTGGATGGGCTCGGGCGTCCCGCTGACCAGGCGGTCCCACAGGCCCTGGTCCCAGGCGGCGTCCTGGGGGTGGGACAGGCGGGCCAGGTTGAGGCGCAGGAAGGCCTCCCTTGGGTACCCAAAGGTCTCGCACATCCGGGGGTTCACGGTGAGGAAGCGCCGGCTGGCGATCTCCACCAGGGCCATGCCGATGGGAGCTGACTCGAAGATGGCCCGGAACTGGGCCTCGCTGGCGAGCAGGCGGGCGGCCTGCTCATCGGCCAGATCCAGGGCCCTGCGCTCGGAGCGGGTGAGGCCATAGAAAAAGACCGCCAGGAACAGGCTGGCCAGGCTCCCCGTAATAAGAGCACCCCAGTGACGGCCCGCCCCCAGGGCTGCGGCCCCCTTGAGGTTGGGTTCGATGACCAGGATCCAGGGCCGTCCGCCGGCTTCCATGCTGCGGGTGGTCACCCGGATGCCCGGAACGGGCGTAGCCGGGGTGGAGTCGTACAGGAGCTCCCGAGGGCCCCCCTCGACGCCATCGAAGAGGTGGACATCGAGACCCTCCGCTTCGCCCCGCAGGATGCCCTCCACCAGGTTGTTCATCCGCATGGGGTAGTAGGCCCAACCACGGAAGGACTGGCGTCGCTCCTCCACCGTGGCGAGGGGTGCTCCGAACTTGTAGACCGGGGCGTAGAGGAGGGTTCCGAACTGGATGTCCTTCTCCCCCTCCTGGTAGAGGCGCACCCGCCCGGTGAGGACCGTGCTGCCCGTGTCCCGGGCCCGATTCATGGCCTCCCGGCGGAGGATCTCGGCGTGCATGTCCTTGCCGAAGGCCCGCTGGTTCCGTTCATCCATGGGTTCCAGGTAGATGATTGAGCTTCGCCCTTCGGGGGCTGGCGGGAGAGGGCCGCCGGGCTGGACCTCGTAGGCCGAGTAGCCCGCCGCCCGCATGCGGGCCTCGTGGCGAGCCAGGCCACCCTCGGGAATCCACTCGGCAAAGCCGAGTCCCTGGATGCCCGGGTAGTCCCTCTGGATGTTGAGGCGGTCGACGTACTCCCGCCACTCTCGGCTGCTGGGCAGGGGACCCCGGCCCAGAAAGGCGGCGGCGCCTTCCAGAACCTTCTCCATGGAGCGGAGGCGCCGCTTGAGCAGCTGGAAGATAAGTTCGGTGCGCGCTTGCTGTTGGAGGTGGATGACCCGGGCTTCCTCCTGGCGGATGAAGAGCCAGGCGGGAATGGTGAGGACCAGACCCAGGACCAGTCCCACCAGGGGGGACAGGGTATGGAACAGTCGTTTGCCTGGAGACTTCAAAGGCGCCTTGCCTCCCTGAATTTTCTTATGCTGGAAGCGATCCTCTCATGGCAGACCAGTCCGTGGAACCGCTTCCGGCCACAAAGTGCGCCCCAGAGATGGGAGAATGCCGTCATATGCCCTTCACCTACCTCGACCACAATGCCACCACTCCCCTCGCCTCCGAGGCCTTCGAGGCCATGCGGCCCTGGTTCATGGAGCGCTTCGGCAATGCCAGCTCGGCCTATGCTCTAGGCCACCTTGCCGAAGGTGCCGTCGTCGCGGCCCGGGAGCAGGCGGCTGCCCTGGCCGGCTGCTCTCCAGCCGAGATCGTCTTCACTTCGGGCGGGACCGAGAGCCTCAACCAGGCGGTACGCGGGGCCTGGGAGTCCTTCCCAGCCCGGCGGCACCTGGTGCTCACGGCGGTGGAACATCCTGCCCTCCGGGCCCTGGCCGCCTGGTGGCGACAGCAGGGCGGGACCGCCACAGAGGTCGGTGTGGACGGCGCGGGGCGCCTGGATCTGACGGCCCTGGCGGCGGCCGTGAGTGGAGATACGGCCCTGGTGGCGGTGATCGCAGCCAACAACGAGTCTGGGGTGCTCAGCCCGGTGGTGGAGGCTGGTTGCATCGCCCGGGCCTGCGGGGCCCTCTTCCTGGTGGACGCCACCCAGGCGGCAGGCCGCATCCCCATCGATTTCACGGCCTGGGGGGCGGACCTGCTGGCCCTGGGTGCCCACAAGTTCCATGGCCCGAAAGGGGTGGGTCTTCTGGTGATCCGCCGGGG
>Ga0208248_1000344_pt1 | contig 14271 bp, 21 predicted proteins | sample CryBogmetaGMA5M_FD_184545 | JGI IMG/M metagenome (GOLD analysis project Ga0208248, IMG submission 184545) | Freshwater microbial communities from Crystal Bog, Wisconsin, USA - MA5M (SPAdes) | ecosystem: Environmental > Aquatic > Freshwater > Lake | place: Crystal Bog, Wisconsin, USA | collected...
GTCTTATACCTACAAACAAATTGAATGAATACAAAAGAAAAAGTTCATGAGCTGTTTATGTCATAAAAAGTACAGGCGGCTCGCAGGCTCGCCGGCCGAAGGCCGCACCCGTTGTAATCCTGTTAAGACCTAAGTCCGACATATTATAGACTCTTAGTAGATGCCTGTCATTAACTCTGAGATATTCAAACGAAAGCATAACATTCCAATAGATAAATCGCTATCATTAAAAAAGATTGCGAGCTTATCAGGTATGCCTGTAGCAGCTCTTATGGAAGTCTATGAGAGAGGTATGGGAGCATATCATTCTAATCCAAGCTCTGTAAGACCACAGGTTCATTCCGCACAGCAGTGGGCCTTTGCAAGAGTCTATTCATTTGTTATGAGACGCTCTACTACATTTGGTGGAGTAGATTCCTATATAGCAAAGAAGTACAAGATTACATAAACTCTGATCAAACTGCAAATACTTCAGACATTTGAAAGACCCACTGAGTTCCTACTATCTTGTAATCAAACCAAGGCATTTCTTTCTTCAACGATACAAGAGCTGAGTGTACACCACAATAATTAAATACACCATTCCCGTGATCTGTTCTTATAGATGTTCCCTCATGTTCTGGTAGTAAAGGCTCTACATCATCTCCACAGATCCAACCACCAGGCTTTACTTTAGGAAGCCACGCAAGAATATCCTTTCTTACATATTCATATTCGTGATTCGCATCTATATAACATACTGATAGACTCTTAGGAGCAAAAAGGTGTGACGCTTCCACTGATGTAGTGCGTATCATCTCTACACGATCACCAAATGTACTTTTTAATTTCCCAAAGACCATCCTGTATTTCATATCATTCTCATCCGGTGTATAAGAGTTTAGTGTATCCTTATACTCATCAGATCTAAAGTTACGATACGGATCAATACAAAAGAGTTTAGTACATGCTGTATTCTTTAACAGAAAGTCTGCAAACCCTCCAAAACAAGTTCCTACTTCTACATACATTCCAGAGACATCTTTCAAGATTTCTCGGTAAAGTGTGTGGCGTTCCTCGGGCATATACTCTTCGATAGACTTTATTTTCTAAGACTCTTAGACTTTCTCCTCGCCGAACCAGGAGCCACCGACCTTACCATCATTCTGCTTTACAACTCCTTCTATTACTAACTCATGACTCTTTGTATTAATATTGTGTATCTGTACTACAGGAATTGAAAATGTATTGACAGGAAGAGGTATAGTTAACTTGAACTTGCCTTTGTCAAGAAGAAGCCACCGGGAATCCGCAAGCCAACTACCTAAGACTCCTCTAAACATTAGTATACTCTTAGCGAACATTATATTTAGACCAGTAGAATGCCATATCATATAGAGTTAGGAAGCAGTGGCCACAACTTTCCACACGGCAAAGGGATCGTAGTATCTACTCTAACAGGAAAACATCACTCTAAACTTCCTATCCCTCTTGCAAACGCAAAGGCACAAATGCGTGTACTGGAGGCTGCAGCACACAAGAAAGGTGAGAAGGTATAAAATGTGTACAGTAGTAGAATGGCAAAGCACCGCAAGGAAGACGCTGAAATGTCTAAGTTAGAGTCTAAGAAACACTTCACCCACCTTTCTAAGATGCCAAAGGAAGCTCCGATCACCCAAGGACCTGATGAGTTAGGTCCTAGGAATGAACTCCGTGCTAGGATTCTAAGCATGCGTCTCTTTCCTAATCTGTACAATAAGAACTTTTTATTGAACTGCTAGAATAATATCACTCCTATAGTATATGTCTGGCATATATTCAGGAAGTGCTACACTGCGTCCTTACAACTCACCTCCTATCACGACTCTAACTGCCGCACAGGTAAGCACTCTCGGTCTGCAAACCCCTCCTCCTTATTCCGGGTCTCCCACAGGATTCTTTAACAATAACACTGCTCTTGCTCCTGGACCTCCTAACTTCTCCACGCTGTTTCAGATTGGCTCTACAATTGTAACTAACCCTACACTCTCTACACTTGGGCTGCCTCTTGGAAATGGATATACCACTGTGGTTGGGGCTGCCGTACCACTCAGTGCCAATTAATTTCTAAGAATCTTAGAATAATAATATCTCCTAATAGATATGAGCGGAGATAAGATTCCTCACATGCAGATCAGGCAACCGGCGACAGCAAACTTAATGGTAGATTCTGCCGATAGGACTTCTGGAACTTGGGGCAACTTTACTATTCAGAAAAAAAACTCTATTCTAAATGGTTTCTTTTATAGGATAGGAACTACTGAAATTGTGTTAGAGTGGAATGAGCCTAACATTAATGAAGTTGTTCTCGGCGGAGTCAATCAGGCAAATGTTACAGTCACTGTGGCAACTGTTGCTTATACAGTCACTATACCCACGGGATTCTATACAGTAGAAGAAGCATTCGCCTCACTTGTAGCTCTTCTAACTGTTGCAAATGTACCAGGAGCTACTTGGACATTTACACAGATTGATGGGCTATACACTCTAGGTGCAAATGTAGATTTTGCTGTGAGCGATACACCTCTTGCTCGCAAATTAGATATCTATCAGCCAGCTGCTGATGGTGACCCTGCAAGAATTGTAACTAAGCCAGATCTACGCCCTTATAGATATCTGGATTTTATATCTTCTCAGCTTACATACAACCAGAAGCTCAAGGATGGTTCTACAGCTCTTATTTCTAATGATGTACTTGCTCGCTGGTATTTTGCCTGGGATACTCCTCCTACTCTAGACGGCAACGGATTCCCTATCTTAATGGGCTATACTCCTTTCGTAGTCCGTCGTACCTTCTCTCCTCCTAAGCAGATTCGTTGGGAGAGTAACATGCCAGTAGGACAAATATTATTTCAAGTATACAACCCTCAAGGCAATCTAATTAATTCAAACGACGAGAACAATTTCCTAATGACCCTACAAGTATCTGAAGACTAAAGATTAAACTTCCTCTTATAGTCTTCTATATTCGCCCGTAAAGATGGGTGCTGGCCCCAAAGAATGTGCCAACTTAAATAGCCAGCACTCATAGGATTATGAGTCTGCAAATCCTTACGGTGTCTATTGCGATAACGATCCCTCTGATCATTATCGTGAGTCTTGGTAAAGTCATCCATACCGCTCGAGCCAAAGGGTGTAGTTTTTTCACGACCGTTATGTAAGAAGTGTGCGTCCCATTTCTTCTCAGGTAGATGACTCTTTGTAATACTGATGAGCTTGGTCATTCTACATAAAAGTTGATTTTATTATCATGAGATACTATAATCAGATATGCCAAAGGGAATATACGAAAGGAAGCCAGAGGATGAAAGGTTCTGGGAGAAGGTTGATATTAGAACAGATGATGAATGTTGGCCTTGGATTGCTTCAAAAAATGAAGATGGATATGGCTGGTTTAGTTTCAATTCTACAAGGGAAACAAGAAACCGTAACATGATATTTGCACACCGCTACTCAGCTCTATTAAAGTATGAAGATCTCGGAGAAAATATAGTGAGGCATACATGCGATACTAGGGCATGTGTAAATCCATCACATCTTATATTAGGAAGCCCAGCGGATAATTCTAGAGATATGGTTGAGAGGAATAGGCAAGCATCTGGTGAGAAGAATGCCAACTCTATACTCTCTGACACACAAGCTCTAGAAATCTTGGCAAAATACAAAGTCGCAAAGGAATCTAATAAGTTGTATGGATGTTTAGAACGCCTTGCCAAAGAGTATACATGCGAGAAACAAGTTATTTATAGGATTACCTCAAGGAAAACTTATAAACATCTTATCACATAATGAGCTAAGCAAATGTAATCTGTCCAGCCTTGTCAAAATACATAATCTGCAGTGCCTTGACTAAACAGTAGGGTTGCGTTGTAGAGGTAAGACACATTTAGCACCCAGTCAGCCTGAGCGGAAGGTGTCTGTAGCTGTAAGTTCACGATACCATTAGTGATAGGTTTGCCGTGGCTTAGAATGTGGTGAGAGTCCTCATCTAAGTGAGTCTGTGCGAAAGGTAGCTCTACCCACTGGTTGAGTACGCTGCTCTGTGCTACTACTGAACCTCCAGCATCAGAGGTTAGTACATTATCCCAAGCAGGGGCCTTGTCGCCGTTAATTAGATTCCATAGAGGAGAAGAAGCAAACTCATAACGAGCGTAGATATCACCAGCGTATGTCATGATCACACTCAGAGGTAGATACCAGTTGAAAGGGTTTTTGATTACTCCATTAGTGTCACTATCCCTTGTTAGCCAGAGGTGAACGGCCTTGCACTCGCCGGACCTAAAGCCAGTTAGAACTACACTTTGAGACGCCGCGGAGTTCTGGAGATTAATACGCTGTACCTGCTGTACAAACTCACAAGGGAAGGCGTAGGCATTCACAGCCATATCCACACGACGGGCAAGAGCATCTCCCTGGTTGTTAAACATCACCTGCTGGACCTGGAACTGAGCAAAAGAGAGGCTTGTAGGGATTACAGCGGTGGTATTACCAGCAGCTACGGAGAAGACGCTAGACACCTGGTTTAGCTCTACAGTGATCTGTACCTGCTGGGTGAGTAGATCAGTTGGTAGAGGGTTAGCCTTGCCGAAGCCAGAAGGAATGTTGTGAGGTAGAGTTAGTACCACTGCGGCGTACTGTGTTACATCAAGGCCGGAGCTGCCCACTGCGGAGCCAGTAGAGTAAGAGCCACCAAGTGCGAAAAGATCGTCAGCGGTAGACCTAGAAGGCTGGCGTCTTAGGGCGTTCTGTAGAATCTGATCGCCGGTTAGATAGTACTGAGAGCTGCCGCCATACCTGAAGGTTACCTGCTTGATCAGTGCGTAGCCCCAGCCGCGAGGTAGAGATACACCAGTTAGGCCAGTGCCTGTAACGGGTGGCATAGCGAACTCGCATACCACATCCTGAATACCGTTGGTAGGAGGGATGGTGAACACAGAAGATCCACCAGTTAGATTGTTAAAGCTCTGCACATACTTGGTGTTCTGTGTAGTAGGGAATGCCTGCTTCTTAGAGGTCTCGCCGTCGTAGTAGTATAAATCCATAGGCTCGCCGGCCCTTACCATTTCCTGGGTAGAGTGTGCGTGGCTCATCTTATATTAAAGCTTTACATTTTAAAATGTAATGTACAAGTATAGAATGAAAGAACATCTGCAACCCTACATGCAAGTACTGGAGCCAAAAATGATGGCAGGCAAAGGTGCACCAAGATCTACAACTTTCGGAGTCTTAGGAATGACAAAGGAAACTGGAATGCACCGCAGTCTCGGTGGCCTTGTACAAAACACAGTACACGGCAAAGTCCCCGCTCACATGTCCGAGAAAAAAGCCGAGAAGAGTGTAGGACAAACTGAACGCCACATCTTAGGACATGCGTCTAAGACTCACAGTGCACACTACTCCCAAATTCCCTACCCTGGCCAGTTCCAGAGTCACGCCGGCGGGATGCTGAGCTAATCAGGTGCTACAGATCAGCCTCTGCCACTGTAATAAACCGTTTGACTTGTTCAATAATCTCAGACTTCTTAGGACGCTCATGTACACATCTCCGAACAAAGACAGCATGTGGATTGTCGGATAGTTCTGACATCTTAGGCTGAGCTGGGCCTGTATCTTTCTTGCCTTTTACAGGAGCAACAGCCATACGCCTAGGACTTTTTGTATCTGTTAAGAGTTTCTTGCCACTATCTAAAAAGTGTTTTAAATGCTCGTCCATCTAATATATATGATATATAGTAGATGACTGAGGACCACAAAGTCAAGATACCTGATATGCCCTTTGAAATAAAAATGCCAGAGAAGTCTACTGGTGGATGTAGTATTCTTATGATAGGCTCAACCAGATGTGGCAAGACTACATGTCTCAAACATATCTTAGACAAATACTTTGGCAAACATCTCGGAGCAATTTTCTCAGAGTCTTCCAAAGCCCCAGCCTACCAACACATGAAGTATCCCCTTTTACCTCTTAGCTCTGCATACATTCCTGAACTCGTCAAAGATTCTTACCTGATCAACAGGGAGCTGAAGAACTTCTACGATTTCTTGTATGTGTTAGATGATTGTCCCCTTGTGAAGAATGACAAGCAACTTCTTAAAATGTTAACTATCTACAGGAACTCAAATGTCTCAGCCGTAGTATGTATGCAATCTCCTACACTCCTAAATCCTACATCACGCAGTAACTTCAACTTCGTCCTACTCTTTCACCAGAATACAAGCCAACAGACTGAAGCCGTAATCAAAGCATTCTTACGAGGTGTTTTACCTCAAGGCTGGAACTACGATCACAAGATAGAATGGTATGAGCGTATGACACGAGACCACCACTTTTTATTTATAGACAACCTTGCAGGTACTTTGTATAGATGTAAGATAGATATTTAATATTGCTTTGTAGTATATGAGTGCATTACCCTGGCAAACAAGTGTAAGCCCACAAAATATTGCATCTGGCACAGCTCACAGTTTCTTCTTACCTGCTGGAGGAGTAGTCCCTCCACCACCTCCTCCGAGTACTATTAGCACTCTTGCAGATATTCAGGTAAGCAGTATCACATTCGGGGATACTGTAGGTGGATTCCCTACAAGTGGTCAGTCTTTATATAAAACTGCTGCTGCTGCAATTGGAGGAGGCTCTTCTACTATCCTTGGAACCTATTCAACCGCCCCTGCAGGACACGGTAGCTTATACTTAGATAGTGTACAGCTATTAGGAAATGTAAGCACTGTCTTTACAAGCATTACAGACCAAGCTGGGACACTAAATTTTAATGGTTCAGTTATTATTGCAGCTAATTCTAATGTAACTACATGCTCCTCTATCACAACTGGTACTGTCAATAATGCTCCGTATATACCACAGCCCCTTACACATTTCGGTCAAGATGTAATAGGTGCTGGTGGTACTACGGTTGTGAGTGTACCACGGAATGATACTTCAGTCTATGCTATAGGCTTAGGAGGATCCCCATCTACATTTGTTACTGCCAGACTAGTCAGCACATTTACTGTTGCTGGACCTGTAGGGTCTAATTTCAGCTGGATCACTGTTTCGGCAACTCAGTAAGCAGCCGCTAAATATATGTATCTATTATATAGAATGCCTGTTCAAGCTCCTATTCAAAATCAGTCGTATTTGAACAAAAATGTTGCGTTCTTTGCTCCAGCATCCACACTTGGTGCTTCCGAGTTGGGAACTGACCCTAACTTACAAGCAGGATTCTTAAACTTTGGGCTTCAAGGAGGAGGAGTACTTTCAGGCGTTGGATTGAATATTGTAGGAGTCAGCACTGTTACAGGACCTATATCTACCTTAGGTGTTGTAGCTAATAATCCTGGAAGCCCCAAAGCTCTTGCAGCCGCAGGTGTATACTTTGATACAGTAGGAGGAGCCTTGACAACATGCTCTCTTATTAAACAAAGCCCTCTAGGTAACGACACAACATATCTGTATACTTCCAACCTTGGTATGAGGAATCTTGCAATCAACGACGGTCTAGCTGTTTCAACACTCAACGGTATTCCAGTTGTGGTTTCACCTGCTAGTGCACTCTACACTGTACAGGCAGGTCTAGGGAATACGATCGCTAGTAATGCAGCTATCGTTACTTTTGCTACACCCTACTCAAGTGCTAGTACTCTAAGCATTACAGCAACTCCGATTAATACTCTGAATAATAAATTCCACCCTCTTACACTGTCTGCTATCTCTCAGAGTACCTTTGTTATAACCACAGATGCGATTGGTGTTTCTTTCAGTTGGATTGCTAATGGGCCTGTGTAACATTCCTTCAACTAGTAAAATATTATCATATAGTATAAGATGGCAGCACTTGTGAATCAAACAAATGTGAATGTAGACAGATCATTTTTCACACCAGCATCTTCTACTCTCGGTGCAGCAGCCGCAACCTCTACTATAACTGTTAGCAGCGTTACATTCTACGGTGGAGGCGGAACTATTCAGACAGGAGGAGTAAGTCCTAATATGGGCTTGAAACTACAAGACTATACAGTAGATACAGCTGGACCAAGTACTCTAACAGTTGTAACAGAGAGTAATGCCCCTGGGTTTATCCTTGCGAATACTCTGTATTTTGCAGGAGGAGGAAATATCACATCACCATCTAATGCTAGTCTAGTGATTAATGAAAACACCGTAGAATGTACAAGCTTTAGTGCAGGACAGGTTGCTGTTATAACATCTAGCATCAACGGCACTTCTTTACTAAATCCCAACCCTCGTGTAAAAGTGTTGGGCATTCAGACTCTGCTAGACGCTGGTGGAAGTACTATCGTTACACTTGCCAATACCTCTACGATCTCACTCGCTGTAAATACAGTAGGAGCTGTGCCTGCTATAGCTGCGTACTCTGTGTATACAAATCCCGCTGGCTCTTATACTCTCTACGGCGACCCTGGAGCGGTAGTCTCGTATGTAACCACTTATTTAACTGTGTAAACTAAATGTAACATATATTTTATATGTATCATATAGTATAGAATGTCTCGCGTTGTACCTATTCAATCTGATATCGCCCCAGGTATTCCATTCTTTGCCAATAACTCTAATGTTGTATCACCAGGTGTTGGGTCTGCCCAAGCAGCTGATCCTAATCTAGTGGTCTCCACTGTTACAGCGTCTCAATATGTATCATCTCCTCAAGCATTTATAAGCAGTCTGAATGGTGTAGCGTGGCCACCTCCACCTGCAAGTGAGAACTTGGTTGTATCCACTCTGACAGCCGCAAACTTCTTCAGTACACCTTCTTTACTTGTAACGAATGTTAATGGATACATATATCCTATCACAGGAGGTTCTGTATTTGTCTCGTCTCTAACTTCAGCAGACTATGTTGTCGCAAACCGTCTTACTGGCGTTAGCTCAATAAATAATTATCCGTGGCCCCCGCCTTCTTCAGGTCCTAATCTTGTAGTCAGTTCACTCGTCTCGGCAAATGATATTGTAGCTCCTAACATTAACCTGAGCAGCATCAACGGGTCTGTATATCCTCCTGCACAGAGTCTTGAGAATCTAACTGTCAGTACTCTCACTGCGGCAACTAGTATAGCTGCAGGACAAATTGTGACAGATCAGATTCTCAATCTTTCTAGTGTAACTGTTGCATCTGTGTCTGCTTCTAATCTTAATGTATCAAGCATCAACTCACTACCTACATATATATTTAATCAGAGTAGTGCATATTTTAGCACAGTAACACTCACTGGTGTTTCATCTACTACTGTGTCTCTGCCTAGTGCCTGGCAAGGATACCCATCTCTTAGTGCATTTGCAGGATACTGGAACTGTGTCGGACCATTTAGCTCAATCCCTAATGTATCATTTGCTACAGATATCCCATTCGTTTCTACACTTCTTATAGAAGGGGATATAAATAGAACTATCAATTATGCAGTAATAGGCGTTGTTGTATCTTAATTAAATATATACTAGTATAGATGTCAAGGTGCGTACCCATTCAGACAAATATAAATACAGATAGTACATTCTTTTTACCTGCGGGTGCACCAGTTCCTCCTCCTCCTCCGCCAGGAACTGGCTACTCTACGATCACAGCAGCTGACTTTATATCTACAAATAATCTGGTTGTATCAAGTATCAATAACTTTACACCTGCTATACAAAACGGCTTATCGTCTGTTACAGCTGCGAACTCTATTACATCTTCCAACGCATTCGTATCATCTGTGAATAATGCAGCCTATATTCCTGTTACAAATTATGTAGTATCAACACTATTTGTATCCTCATTTGGACTACTCACAACCCCACAAATAACTATATCATCTATTAATGTTCCAGGCCAACAATATCCTCCAGTACAAAACCCAAACCTCGTAGTCTCAACTCTCACTGCGGCTACGACTATCAGCACAGTCCTAGCAGAGATTAATCAAGTTAATAATGCACCCTTCATATCTACTTTATCTACTCTTACAATCCCTCCTGACCTTGTAGTATCTACCTTTACAGCATCTACAATAACTGTCCCACAGTTATCTCTAGATACTATGTCAACAGGATCTATTGTATTTACTCAGATTAACACACCTATACTAACCACATCCACTATACTTGGTAAACCTATCTATCAACCAGGATATATTATAGGAACTGGTAATTCATTTTCAACAGGTCCAAGTACTATTATAGATATTTTAGCAAATTACGGACCAGTAATCATGTCAACTCTCCTACCTAATTATACTGTGTTTGTTAATTTTCCTGGCAACACTAATCCTGCTTTTCCAGGTAACATTTGCAGTGTTATACCTCAAGGTATCAGTACTTTTTTGATATCTCTACCTGCCTCTGCTCCTGCTAATTTTATTTTTAGAGGGATGATTGTTGGAAGTCCGAGACTTGCATAACAGCAGTTTAATATTATAGACACACTAGTAGTATGTCAGTAACAGTAAACCAAAGCCAGATCAATAATCAAATGGCATTCTTCTTACTTGCTAACATGTCAAGTATGAACTCAGGCAGTATCTCAACAGCTCAGATCACCACATCTTCTATAGGAGCAATTACAGCAAATGTATCTACTCTAACAGTAGACACAGCGTTCATCTCCACAGCCTCTATACAAACTGGTAACTTCTCAAGCATATACACGAATTACATTTCATCCGGTAATGCCGATATACAAGACCTAAATACCTCTACAATCTTTGCAACAGCAGGAGTTTTTATTGACGGAGCAGAGCTAACAGTTGTTGGAGGCACAGAGCTTTTGTTAAATGGTATTCCTATTGCTACGACCTCTAATCTTTCTAGTATCGCCGACTGGGCGTATGAGCCAGCTATATCGTCTGTTAACATGTCTGGCTTTGATGTCCTGAACGGCGGCTTGATCTCCTCGTTAAATGTAAGAGCTGGATCTGCGTTCTTCAACAACCTCCTTGCCTGGAATATTTTAGCAGTCTCCTCGTTTACTAGCACCATCTCATCCCTTAGCGTTGTGTCAGAGAATGTGTCTGTGTCTTCTATTACAGAGTTAGGGGCTGCCCCTGGAGGCTCCTATATCTCGTTCAACGGTGGAGATATCTATCTTAACTCTGGTGCAGCAGGAGGAGGTATCTACTTTATTCCTACAGATGAAGTAGCGATTCAAGACCCTGCCACAGGACAGACATACGGATTATTAGTACAATCTATCAGAGGTGTATCAAGCATTAAAGATGTCTCTACAATCAACAACTTACCATATCCCTACATCCCTCCTGGCACTGGCTCCACGATCTCCACCTTTCAGACTCTTACAGCAACAGACTGGGTCAGCAGCTCCCAGCTCTTCGTCAGCAGCATCAACGGCTCAGAGTTCAATCAGAATAGCATCATCATCTCAACCTTCGTATCAGATTCCTTATCAAGTGTAAGAGGAAGTATTCAACTGAATATAGTCTCCAGTATTCAGCTGAATCCCTCTGCGTCCTTCAGCCCTAATCTCAGTATTGATATGGGTCTTGGATCTCTATTCACGAATGTTGCAGGTGCAGCACTAGGAGGTATGAATATGGTTGTAGGAGGTATAGCCCTTGCCACAGGTGTTACAGCTATCTGGCAAGGCAGACAATCTAAGACTATCGTACAATCCAATTATGAATTAGTGAATGGAACAACGCAACTACAATTCTCTACTCTTGGTCAAGATGTCTCAAGTATTATACGATATGTAAGCTCTGTGAATGAACAGACACCAGGAGAAGAATACTTTATATCCACAATTATATCAGCAGGAACACCAGTCATTCGATCATTCTCTGATCCACTCAACACAATCTCTACACCTTCCTCTACCATTCAAGCCTTTGGCCAGTGGGTAGCAATCCCAGATCTAGGAACAATTTCCACGCTAGAGTTCTCCACTCTAACATGCTCTACTCTAGTCGCCTCGAACCTAGTCTCCACATTTGCTATAGAGGTACAGAATGTCATCAGCACCAACGGGATCTCAGCACAGTATGTAATAGGTGAGCAAATTATGTCTACACCACTACTCTTTGTGAGCAGTGTTAATAACCAGACATATCCTCCACCACAAACTGCGATCTCCACCTTCGCCGGCAACATATATGTAGGTGACTCAGTCTTCGTACAGAACCTTGTATCTACATTTAACTTACTCGTAGGAAACACCGTCTCCACAAATGGACTCTCTGCAGGATATGTAATAGCAAGTGCGTTAGTGTCTACACCACAAGTCTTCGTGAGCAGTATTAATCTACAGCCATACCCTCCAACACAAGCTGTGATCTCCACCTTTGCCAGCAACATATATGTAGGTAACGCAGTCTCTACCCCTATCCTGCTTGTCAGCAGCATCAACGGGTCTTCCTTCCCTCAAGCGTCTGCGTTTGATGTAGAAGGTATTCAAAACAAGCTTGGTATATTTCCAGCACTGCCACTTACTTCTGATGTGGTAGAGTTGGCGGCGAATAATGATTTGACACCACCAACGGCTATTGTGCCAGATGCAACAGCACCTACATCTTCTACAACACCAACTGGAACGGTGTGTTGGTTATACACGAAGCCAGTCGGTAATGCTGGATTCAACTGGTATATGTATAACCCAAGATTTGGTTCTCCAGCAGCACCGTTGCCTTATAGAAAATACAGCAGTAATCCTGCCCAGGATAGGATTCAAAGCGTATGGGCTTTAGTTCAACCTGCAGTGAATACGAACATCTATACTGCTGGTATTATAGCACTCAATCTATATTCGTATGATGATACTAACCCACCAACGAGCGGATTCTACAACAGCAGATGGGCTTACAGTAATACTGCTGGCACTGGATCAGGTCAGACTGGAATAAATCTGTACGCTGGATTCACCTATCTTATATACGCCTATGATGCTCCACGCACTGCAAATCAGGTAGGTGTGGGAACGCCAGACATTCAAGATTGGGGCCTGAGAGATCCTTATGATATTTATCCAGATGTCAATCATATTCCTTTACAAAATTGCGTCCTTGCTTTCAATCCTTGGACTGATGGAACGAATTATCAATCTTGGACTACTACAGGTGTCTATACAAATGGGCAGACTGTGATATATTCTGGCTTTGGCGGAACACCAAACGGCATCTTCTACACAGCAGTAGGAGTAGTTCCAGTAAATACGCCTCCTGTGTCTGCTACTGGTGTTCCCTCTCCGTTTTGGACGGCTATTTCTCCACAGCCTTCTTCGTATGCTTCACAGCCTATTCTTGCTACAAACCTGAATGGTATTAGTGGAACAACTACTGGCTGGACTGCTGGCCCTCTCTTGCGTGTACTATCGGTTGGATATACAACAGGGCCTAATCCTTACACACGAACAAGCAGTGTCCGGTATGTGCTTAACTAATTTACATCATTAAAAAACTATAGTCAGGTACCACCCTCTTAGGGGGTCCGGGAACAGATGTAAGAGAATATTTGTATATGTTCTCTTACTAGATGAGTACTCCTGCCGCTGCCCCTACCTTTGATCAAGCACTCCAAACACTTATGGACCTGATCCAAAAGAAACCTCAAGGTGCCGAGGAAGCAAGAGCATTAATCGAATATGTTATGCAAGTCCTGAGAGCAAAGATTGTTGCTGATCTTCCCGACCAGGAGGCAGCAGTCTTTAAGGGGTTGGTGAAAGAGAAGAAGGTGCAAGAAGCGTGTTGCGATCCACTTGTAGGTTGTTGGGGAACCTGTTACAAAAGCAGTAAAAAATGACTGTATTATTTTGTAGCTATTAGTATATGTCAAGCCTTTCCGAGATGCGTAAAGAACTCAGAGAGTTACGAAAGGAATCTGTAAAGCCTGTTAGCAGGATGAAGAAGGGTGATATTGCTGCTGAGATCACCAGGATGAGTGTAAAGAGAGAGGAGACTCCGGCACCTGCTGCCACTCCTTCCTCTGCTCCCAAAAAGATGGCATCTACTGTTTCTACTATTAAGAAGGCAAAGGAGGCAGAGTTTCCCACAGAACCTGTAGTAACCAAGGCAAACAAAGTAACAGGAAAGGTTGCAAAGGAAGCACCAGCAGCTCCTAAGCCTAAGAGTAAAGGTATCACTCGTGACATGTTACAGGCTATGTTAGATGGTCTGGAGGCAGATGATTAAATATATACAACAGAATAGAAAATGATCCGTACTTCTGAGATACCTGCTTCAGAGTTTTCAGATATACTTCAAGAGTTAACCAGATGGCCTTTACCTCTTAATACTTATAGAATTAAATCAGGG
>Ga0208248_1000345_pt1 | contig 14265 bp, 8 predicted proteins | sample CryBogmetaGMA5M_FD_184545 | JGI IMG/M metagenome (GOLD analysis project Ga0208248, IMG submission 184545) | Freshwater microbial communities from Crystal Bog, Wisconsin, USA - MA5M (SPAdes) | ecosystem: Environmental > Aquatic > Freshwater > Lake | place: Crystal Bog, Wisconsin, USA | collected...
ATCCTCGACAGGGCCGGGATTCCCTCGTTCACGATCCGGGCCCCCTCCGCCTGGGATGCCATCACGATGGATGCGGCCCTGGAGCGGCTGGCGGATGCCGCCGATGCGGTGGTTTTCGGGTCCCTGGCGCAACGCGATCCCCGCAGCCGCGAGGGGATCGGGCGATTCCTCGGCCGGGTCCGGCCGGGCTGCCTGAAGGTGTTTGATATCAACCTGCGCCGTCCGTTCATCTCAGAGCCCGTCATCCGCGAATCACTGGAACGGGCGGATGTGCTGAAGCTGAACGATGGCGAGCTGCCGGTTCTGGCGGGGATGCTGGGGCTGGCGGGGGATGAAACCTCACAGCTGCGGGCCATCCGCCAACTGTTTGATCTGGACCTGGTGGTATACACCCGCGGGGACAAGGGGAGCCGGATGATCACGGCGCAGCAGGATGAAAGCCATCCGGGCTATCCGGCCCGTGTGGTGGATACCGTCGGCGCCGGCGATGCCTTCACCGCGGCCGTGACCGTCGGATTGCTGGATGGGATGGACCTGTCGCGGATCCAGGATCTGGCCAACCGGGTGGCGGTGTTTGTATGTTCCCAGCCCGGCGCGGTGCCGCGGCTGCCGGAGGAACTCAGGAATAATTTCGAAACTCACAAATCAAGAAAAGGAAAAGCATGAAATTCAACTATTGTCAGACGACGGAACTGGTGTTCGGGCGGGGGCGGACGGCGGAACTCGGGCAGATTGCAAAACGATTCGGCACCAAGACCCTCCTCGTGACGGTCAAGGAATTCCCCGCCGTTCGCAAGCAGTATGCGCAGGTGAAAAAGATCCTGGCCAAGGCCGGCGTGAAGGTGACCCATTATGACGGCGTGGTGCCGAACCCGACCGTGGCCTCAATCGATGCCGGCGCGAAGCTGGCGCGTGCCTGCGGCGCGCAGTCGGTGATCGGGCTCGGCGGCGGTTCGAGCATGGACAGCGCCAAGGCGATCGCCGTGGCCGCCACGCATCCGGGGAGCTGCTGGGACTACCTTTTCTACAAGAAGGCCCCCACGACCAAAACCCTGCCGATCATTGCCGTCACCACGACCTCGGGCACCGGCTCGCAGGTCACCCAGGTAGCCGTGATCACCAACCCGAAAACCCGCGACAAGTCCGCCATTTACCACCCGAATGTGTTTCCCAAGGTGGCGGTGGTCGATCCGGAGCTGATGGTCACGGTGCCGCGCAAGATCACGGCGGCCACGGGCTTTGATGTCTTCTGCCATGCGTTTGAGTCCGCCATTCATCCCAATACCAGCCCGATGACCAACATGATGGCCTGGGAGGCGATCAGCCTGGTGGTGAAGTGGCTGCCCAAGGTGCTGGCCGACGGAACGAACCTCGATGCACGTGAAGCCATGGCCCTGGCGGACACCCTGGGCGGGTACAGCATTGCCGCGGCCGGTGTCACCCTGCCGCACGGCATGGGCATGGCGATCGGCGGCATGTACCCGCATGTGGCGCATGGCGAAGCGCTGGCCATCGTGTATCCGGCCTTTGTTCGGTATACCTGGCGCAATGCGGTTCCCCAGTTCGCACGGCTGGCCCGCATCCTGAATCCCGCCCTCGTCCGCGCAAACGATCGCGTGGCCGCCGCGCGGTGTGAAGAGCTCGTCACGGCCTTCCTGAAGAAGATCGGCATGCGGCTTTCCCTTGAGGGGATGAATGTTCCCGCGGCGGAGTTGCCGGCCCTGGCCAGGCAGTGCATGGTGCTGCCCGACTACAAGGGCAACCCGCGGGTGACCACGCCGGCGGACATGACCAAGCTGGTGAAGGAATCGTATTCCGTGCGCCGGAAATAGGGGGCGAAAAGATTGCATGAAAGCACCTCGTACTGAGCCGCCCGGGCCAGCGGTACACGGGCTCGTTCACCCCTCCCGCGACTGCAGCCAGGCACCCTTCTGGTTCTGGAATGGCCCGCTGGATCCGGACGTGCTGGCCGGTCAGATCCGGGAGATGGCGGACAAGGGTGTGCATGCGGCCATGCCGCATCCGCGTTTCGGGATGGATCGGCGCGACTATCTGGGCCCGGCCTACTGGAAGGCGTTCAGTGCCGTCGTGAAACAGGCTGAGGCCCTCGGCAGCCAGGTGATGCTCTATGACGAGTACAACTGGCCCAGCGGCGGGGCCGGCGGACGCGTAACGGACGGCCATCCGGAGTTGTATCCCCACGCCTTGGACTATGTGGTCCGCGACGTGGAGGGGAAGGTCCGGCTGGGCGTGGCGGATCTGGTCGCCAGTGAGCCCGAAAGTTCATCAACCCAGTCGATAGTCGCCGCCTTCCTGGTTCCCTCCGACTGCCCGGTTCAGCTGTCTGAACTGCCGGTCGGCGGCTCCGGGGACTCGGAATTGGAGGTGCGGCCGTGGGGCCGGCTCGCGACCGACGGCGCCAGCGTGGCGGGCCAGGTGCCGCCCGGTCGGCACCGGCTGCTGGTCTTCATTCTCACCCGGACCTCTAATCCGTCGCCTTTGGACAGCGGGAGCGGGTCGTTTGTGGATTTCATGAACCCGCAGACAGCGAAGCGGTTTATCGCCCTCACGCACGACCAGTATGCCCGCCGGTACGCCCGGCATTTCGGCAAGACGATCCCCTGCATCTTCACCGACGAACCCCAGGCCATGGCCTCGGGGCCCTTCCCCTGGACCGGCGATCTTCTCCGCGAGTTTCAGCGCAGGCGGGGTTACGACCTCAGGCCGCATTTTGTCGCCCTGGTTGACGACCGTTATCCCCGGGGATGGCAGCACCGCGCCGCGTACTGGCAGACGGTATCGGAACTGATCGACGAACGATTCTTCGAGCCGATCGCGCGGTGGTGCCGCCGGCACGGGATTGCGCTCACCGGGCATGTTTTTGATGAATTGATCGGAACCTGGCCGACGGCGCCGCACCTGATGAACTGGCTGCGCCGGTTCGACTGGCCCGGGATCGATGCGCTCGGCCCGCGCGTCAAGATCACCGGTGCGAAGATCGCGGCCTCCGTGGCGCACCTGGAGGAAAAACCGCATTTTCTCTGCGAGGCGCTTGGCCTGGCGCGCGGTTGGAACGCCACGCTCGGAATGACCAAGCGGGGATATAATTTTCTGGCGCTGATGGGGGTCGACATCCTCGTGCCCCACGCCTTTTTCCAGACGGTCGAGAATTCCCGCGTGGAGTGTCCGCCGAGTTTCTTCCTGCAGAATCCCTACTGGAAATACTATGGCAGCCTGGCCGGGATGACTGACCGCCTCTGCGCCTTCAACCGGCTCGGGCGGCATGTGGCGCCGGTAGCCGTGTATTACCCGATAGAATCACTCTGGGCTGATGGTACGGGGGGCAAGGGGCAGAACGTCAAGCCCTGGGAGTGCAAGAACCGCGGCAATGTCTGGGCGAGCCGGACGATCAGCGCGTTCGATACCGCCCTCACGGCCTGTTCGGCCGGAGAATGGGATTGCGACGTGGTCGATGCCGCCGCGCTGGTGAAGGCCAGGGTGCAGGCCGATGGGGGCCTGAAAATCGGCCCCGAGGTTTTTTCCTGCCTGGTCCTTCCCGCCATGCGCACGCTTGCGACATCGGCGGCGGAACGGATCCAGGAGTTTGTGCGCGCCGGCGGAACGCTGGTGGCGACAGGTTCCCTGCCGTGCCGCTCCTACCCTGCGACGGGCGACGCCTCACTGGATCTCCGAGCGGCGTTTGCCATTCCTGAATCCGCCGGGACGGGGGAGTGGGCCGTGGGGCGTGGCCGGGTAATCGTGCTGGCAAACGAGGCCGATCTTCGGGCTACGCTGGCCTCGCGGATTGCTCCCAACGTCCGGTTTGTCGGCGGCCGCAACGAGCAGGTTTATGTGGCTGTGCGACGCAATGACGAGGCGACGGCCTGGTTGGTCGTCAACGACGGATCGGAGCCCTGTGCCGTCGAATTGGAACTGCCGCCGCACCTGTTGCCGGAAGGTTGCGCGCGACTGACGGCGGTCGATCCCGTGACGGGGGTGTGCAGACCCTTGCCCTGCCGGATCACGGCCAACGGGTTGCAGGTCACCTGCAGGCTGGAGCATACCCAGGCCATGATGCTGGTGGCAGAGGCGGCGCTTCACCCGGAGATTTCCTGCCCCGGCGCGGGCGATGCGTTGCCCGCCAAGGCGCTGGCTCTCGACCGCTGGACATTACAGCTCGTGCCGCGGCTGCTGGACGAAAAATGGGCGGCGGCTGCCAAGCCCGCACTCGTGGAGTTACCGGTTTGGAAGGCGACCGGCCGTGACTGGAGGCGGCTTGAGGGATGGACCCGGCCGGAGTTTAACGACAGTGAGTGGAAGACAGTCACCACACAACGGGGTGGAGCCCTGCTCGACGACGAGGTGGTTCTGTTCCGCACGCATTTGCCACCGGGTGCCATGGCCTTGAGGATGCCCCTTCCGGTGAGCGGCGAGTACATGTTGCACGTGAACGGGAAGCTGGTGGAAAAACGCCTGGGCCCGGCACCGAAGCGCGGCACTCTGGACCTGTCAAAATGGGTCAACGGGATTGGCGATGTGATTGCCCTTGAAGTCTCCTCCCTGAGCGGGGCATCAGGGTTGTCGGCGCCCGTGGATGTTCTGTGCGGGCCGGTGGAGCTGCCCCGTTTGATGGACTGGCAGCAGTTGCGCGCGGGCTGGTATTCGGGCCGTGCACTTTACCGTACCCAGGTCGCGCTGCCACGGGCGGTGAAAGGGCCGGTCTGGCTTGACCTTGGCCGCGTGGAGCACTATGCGGAGGTCTGGGTGAACGGGAAGCTGGCCACCACACTGCTGTGGGCGCCCTATCGCGTGGAGATCAGCCGGCACTTGCGGCCGGGGCGGAACAGCCTGGTCGTGGTTGTCAGCAACTCCTTGTCCAATCGATTTGCCTGGGACACCTGGGGTACCCGCTGCGGCAGGTCGTGGGGGGTTACCCCGAAGCCAGACCCGTCCGGTCTGCTCGGCCCCGTGCGGCTGCTAAAAGTATAATGCCCTGAATGAGGAAAATAATGAGGCCTGAAATTACCGACCGCTACTATCGCGTGTATACCTACCAGCAGACGGACCGTGTTCCGGATGTGGAGTTCGGTTACTGGCCCCAGACCATTCGTCGCTGGCTGCGAGAAGGCATGCCGCTCGAGCTGACCCCCGCCGAACAGAACGAGATGTTCTCCCGTAAAGTGAGCCAGTTCATGGGGTTAGACCGGCAACCCCAGGGGTGGATCTGCCTGAATACCGGGATGAACCCGGAATTTGAATACCAGGTGCTTGAAAAACGGGAGCACTCGACCGTTGTGCGCGATACCAACGGTAGCGTGGCCGAGCGGTTTTTGAATGACCAGGATGACAGCTCCATTCCGCACTACATTGATTTCCCGGTGAAGACGCCGGACGACTGGAAGGCCATGAAGGAACGGTACCGCATTGACGATCCTGTTCGGCTCGTCAAGACCGAGACGCTGGAAGGGCTCCGCAAGGCTGCCGGCGAGGGCAAGATGGTCACCATCCAGTGTCCGGGCCCCTACGGCATGCTGCGGGAGTGGATGGGGTTCGAGAATCTCAGCATGGCGTTCTACGAGTATCCGGAAATGATCCACGACATGATCGAGCACATGACGGAACTATCGCTGCACCAGCTCCGGCAGATTCCCCGCGACATTCCGATCGACATGTCCTCCTGGTGGGAGGATATGGCCAGCAAGAACGGTCCCTTTGTCGGTCCGGTCATGTTCCGCGACTTCCTTCAGTCGCAGTACCACAGCATCCAGGAGGAGCTGAAGAAACACGGCATGGTGCTAGGTATCGTGGACTGCGACGGCAATCCCCACGACATTGTGGCCAACTGGATGGAAGAAGGCGTCAATATCATGTTTCCCTGCGAGGTGGCCGCCGGGGTGGATATGTACGCGTGGCGCAAGGAGTTCGGCAAGGAGCTGCGCCTGAAAGGCGGTATCGCCAAGACCCCGCTGGCTGAAGGCGGCAAAGCCATTGACCGCGAACTGGAACGGATCCGGCCCATGCTGGAGCAGGGCGGCTACATCCCGCACCTTGACCATCTGGTGCCGCCGGATGTTTCGTACCGGAATTATTTGGAATACCTTGAAAAGAAGCGTAAACTGATCGGGAAAATTTGAGACCTTGAACGATCTGAAGAGGGAGACGTATGAAGATATATTGCAAAAACATGATTTCCTTGTTGCTGTTGTCGGCGGTATGCATTTTTGCCGGTAGCGCCCTTGGCGCTGTCAAAATTGATGCGGTATTCTTTGCCCAGACGCATGTCCAAAAGCCGGACAGCCCCTGGTTCAAGCTTGTCGGCGACCGGGCGGCACTGATCAAGGTGAATGTGGTATCCCCCTCGGGCGACAGCGCGCCTCCCGTCGTGGCGCAGCTGACCTTGAAGGGAGCCGTGACCAATCTTGCGCTGCGGGGGCCCGCCAAGCTTCCCGTCTCGATCCCGCTGGAGCCGGGCGTGGTGGAGCACCGGTTTGACAACAGCTTCACTTCCATGATTCCGAAAGAATGGGTCCAGCGCGGACTCCAGGTGACCGTCAAGGCAGGCGATGAAACGGCGGCCTTCCCTGACTTGAAAGTCGGCGCCCCGACCGTGGTGAACATGACCATGTTCGACATTCACTATTTCGCCTATGAAACCAAAGATTATGTGGCGGGAACACTGGAGGAGCTCGAGGCCAAGTGGCCGGTTGCCAAATTGAACGTCCAGCGGGTGCCGAGGATTCTCTTCGATGAATTGATCGTGCCCGCCCGCGCGGGCCTTACGGCAACGAGATGCCGTTCCCCTGAAGATTACTTGAAGAAGACCGGAAAAGCCTTCGATGGAGAGCAGATGACAGGCCTTCAATGGAAGGATGCCTTGCAACTTGCCGGGGGACAAACCCGCATGAACCTTTTCCTGGTCAATATTTACGGCGTCAATGCCGGGGGTGATGCCTGGGATTTCGGGGGGGTCACGAGGGTTGGCAACGTGGGCACCCTGAACCATGAACTGGGCCATGCCCTGGGTCGGCCGCATCTGAACGACGAGCCTGAATATCCCCATCGGGATGTCATGTATGGCATCGTCGGGCGCGGGCCCCATGTCGGGCCGACGTGGGGGTTCGATCCGCGCATCGGGCTGCCGGGCGCGCAGCCGGGAATGCCCTACTTCATTCCCCCGGTTGTCCAGTCGAATTCGGTCGGCCAGACTCCCGGCATGTGGAAGCGGGACCCGATGCAGGGCGGCGGGTCGGGGGATGAGGAAAAGGGATTCCTGATGCGGTATTTTTCGGATTACTCCATGCACAAGATGCAGGAATATCTTGAGAACAAGGTGGTCGTCTGGAGCGAGTCCCTGAAAAGCTATGCCACCTGGGATGATAAGACCGCATCCTACAGCAAAATCCTTCCCGGCGACGGATACTCCCTGCCCATCGAGCGCAATGTCGAGGTCATCAGTGTCATCGCCGCGGTGAGTGCGGTCACGCCCCAGGCCAATTTCATCTATCGCCCTATCGGGCCCTATGTCAGCGGGATGATCAAGCTGTATGACCCCACCGTGGCCGAAGACCGGGCGCTGGCCGCCAAGGGATTCGCCCCGCAGGGCGGGTGCGATGTGTCGCTGCGGGTGACACAGGGCGGAAAGGTAAAAACCTATATGTTACCCGTCGAGTGGAGGACCAATGACGATCCGCTGGTGCCCTGGAGCCTGACGACCCGTGGTGTGAACCTCCCCGCGCGCGACGGCAAGGTGACCCGCGTGGAACTGCTCCTGACGCCGGACGCCGAGAAGAACGGCCTGCCTGATAACCCGAAAGTCCTGGATACCCGGATCTGTGACTGACGTGTTACCTTGCCGACGGTGAGGCGGCGATGACGACGAGGCCGCGTTGCATGAGATCCTTCAGGTATTGCACAAGAAGGGCGCGGGCCTCGAGGAAGGTAAGCTTCTCCGCGGATGCCAGTTCCATGACGAGCTGCTCCAGCGTCCGCTTGCCATCCAGCTTCGCGTAAAGCTCCCGGGAGAGCCCCGCCAGCTCATAGCGGCGTACACGCTTGGTTTTAAGGATCTTGGCGGCCAGATTCAACAGGCCGCTATACCGGAGGCGAACCTCCACGATCAAGGCTCCGGGATTGTGGTCCGGGGTGTAGGCCTTGACCCCCTCGTTCCGCACCGGCACGCAGTGCAGCTGCGTTTCGAAATCCAGGTGTTTTTTCATGGGGCGAGCAACTCCTTCTCATCCAGAAGTTCCACCTTGCGGGGAGCCGACTGCACCCAGGCGTAAATTCGTTTCTCCGTCGTGTCGTGCCAGATCCGGCCAACGCCCGGCCAGCGTGCGGCATACAGCTTGTCCATGCCGTGGGTGCCGCGGATTTCGGCCGTGATCTTCACGGATTCCATGCCGTGAAACGTGTCCCTGCTGCTGGTCAGGATACGCCCCTCATGCCCGCGCAACACATCGCCGAAAAATGATTCCAGGTTGCGAGTCCTCAGCAACTCGCGCGGTACACCCCAGCGGTGCAGGTCGACCTTGTGCATGTTCTTCCGTTCAAAAGCCAGCCATACGTCGGCCGGTTTGCAGGAGGCCTCCTCCAGCTCGAAATCGCGAGGGAGGCGGCACCGGATGCCGAACAGGGACCATTCGCGCCAAACCCCGTCATTCGGCTTGCACGATTCCAGGATCGGGCGCCAAATCCGCTCGAACTTTTCCGGAGAAAATTCCGGGAAACTCCACAGGAGAACCTTGGACTCGCGCGCGAGGTGGGTCACCGCCGAGCAGGGGGCGCCGGCGGCGGGGTGCCCGACGAGAAACGCGCCAACCCGCCGGGTCTCGAATTCAGAGAAGCGTTGAAATGCCTCCTTGTCGAATTGTTTCAGGTAACGGCGGTGATATTCCGTCAGGATGCGCTTTTCATCCGGCAGGCGTTTGCAGGTTTCCCAGGAAAGAACGCCGAGCGGCCCGTGCCGGTCGGTAAATTCCAGTCGCCCGACCTGTGCGGCGACGGAGTAACGCGACACTTCCCACTGGTCCGGGACCTCCGCGGTGAAGTCATGCCACGCAATGCGCACTAGGCGTCACCCCGCCCCCTGATGGAGCCGACCGAGATGTTCATGGAGGCGGTGTCCTGGATCTTCTCGATGGCGCCATCCTTGATCCAGACAATACGGTCGGAGGCCGCCAGCATCTTATGGTCGTGGGTGGCGCTGATGACCGTGACGCCCTTCTCGACGGAGAGCTGCTTGAAGAGCGTAATAATCTCCTTGCCGGTGTTCAGGTCGAGGTTGCCGGTCGGCTCATCGGCGAGCAGGATGGTGGGTTCATTCACGAGGGCGCGGGCGATGGCCACACGCTGTTGCTGGCCCCCGGAGAGTTCGTCGGGCCGGTGCGTAAGGCGTTCGCCCAGCCCGACGTAGGTCAACACCTCGGTGGCGCGGCGGTGGGCTTCCTTCTCGTCAATCCCCAGGAAGATCTGGGGCAGGGCGGTGTTTTCCAGGGCGGTGAGGAACGGGATGAGATTGTAGGTCTGGAAGACATAGCCGATGTGGCGGCAGCGGAAGTAGGAGCGCTCGAGGGAGGTCAGCGAGGAGATCCGGACGGACTTCACGCGCACTTCGCCGCTGGTCGGCGTGTCGAGGGCGCCGATCATGTTGAACAGTGTGGATTTTCCGGAGCCGGAGGGCCCCATGATCGAGAGGTATTCCCCCCGGTAGATGTCCAGGTCCACGCCGCGCAGGGCATAGACTGTCTCCCCCTTGCTCTTGTAAACCCGGTCGATGCCCCTGACCGACAGCAGTATTTCATCCGATTTCATCATCTCTCCTAGTACGGCAATGTGGTGGCGGCCTTGGCGAGGAACACGAGCCCGACCGTCACCATCGAAACGAGCCCTGCACCCACCATGTAGCCGGCGCTCAGGATCGGAACGATCTTCCGCCAATCACTCCCGAATCGTTTCTGGAAATAGAACCGTCCGATACAGGCCCCCAGGAACTGCACGAGGATCACATGGGGCAGGGATTGTCCCAGCCCTCGGATCAGCCCGTAGAACAGCATGAGCGGAACATTGAGGGCCGACATTGCCCACGCCACGCCCATCGCGATGCTGAAGCCGGCGCCAATCTTGGCGACGCTGAACGCCTTCTCGAACGGCGAAAATTCCCCCATGGTGGAGGAATAGAGCAGGCAGGCATTCTTGGCCTCCAGCTCCCAGATCATCTCCGTGTACGGATATTGGGAGCTTGGGATGGGAGCCAGGCTCCAGATGAAACTCGAGAAGCAGATCATCGAGATGAGAATGATCGGGACGAGGATCAGGGCCGCCTTCCAGATCGAGGTGAACTTCGTTCCCAGCAGTTCCGCCTGCCGGTAGAAGACCACCATGCCGCTGAAGTTGGCCTTGGGCACGGGGATGAACCAGATGGCCACCCCCTTGTAGCCGGAGAGAATGAAGGAGAGTTCCCGGATGAAGGGGATTTCCACCACCTGGCCCGCCAGTCCCTCGAGCTTGGCCGACACATAGGAAATCAGCGGTGTATAGACAAACCCGAAGAACACCAGCAGGATCATCACGCCCCGGTGCCAGTCGACCAGCCAGCCGCTGAGCAGGATGTAGGACAGCACGCACAGGATGTAGGCGAGCACGGCGTAGCGGCCGGGAATATCACCGCGCCCCTCGGGCACGGTCGATCCCTTGCGCTTGCTCTTGTCGGCGGTCCGGACACTCCGGACCACGCCCCAGATGCCGATCACGGCAATCGCCAGGGAGATGCCGATTCCGAGGCTGAAGTACAGGTCGATGTTGTTCTTGAACAGGATCTGAACCGTGGAGTCACCCTTCTCGTAGGTGCTGAGCACGCCGAGGTGGTAAAGGATGGGATTGGCCGCCATGGTGATCATCAGTCCGATAAAGCTGCCGAGCATGGCGAAGAACGGCATGACCATGCCGACGATCACCTGGCCCAGGTCCATGGAGAGTCCCGTGGCCGTGGCGGGGAGGATATCCTTCGTGAAGGTGGAGAAATCCGCGAACGGGATGGGCAGGACCTGCACGGCACTACCGAAGATCGCGCCTGTGATGGTGGGAATTCCGATGTAGATGGCGCCGAACCCCATGCCGATGGCTCCCCCAATGCAGAAGACGCGCCAGCGCCGCACGGACTGGGTGTCGCTGCCATCGTTGCCCTCGACCTGCTCGGCCAGCGCCGTGATTCCCTGCGCGCCGACCGGCGCCATGGGGAAGGGCAGCTTTTCAATATCGCTGGTCTGGTGGAAGAGCCCGTATCCCATGATGGCCGAATTCAAGTTGCCGATGAACATCTGGAACATGATCATCCCCATCACGGGGAGCCATTCCCACTGGAAGAACGTGCGGTTCTTGAGGGCCGCCTCGGAGGCGGGCGCCACCCAGACAGGCAAGGCCGTGTTGATGCCGAACGAGGTGGCTGCGTCGCTTTGCACCAGGAACTGCGTGAACAGCGGGGTGCCCTGCACTGTCTGCCCCACAATGATGCCCGCCATATAGAACAGCACGAACAGGCTGGCGCGACTGAGCGAGGCGTTGGCCCGCTTGGCGATTTCAACGAACAGGATGACGGTTACCCACTGGGCGGCGGGACCGATACCCGTGCCTGCCACCAGTTCCATGTACAGGCAGCCCGGGATCATGACCATGGCAAGGAACAGTGCCCCCAGCAGGGAGGAAAGCGAGAATCCCTCCTGGAACTGGGACGGCACTTCCATGACCGCCCGGAATTCCTCCATCTCCTTGTCTCGTTTGTTCAGATCAATCATGGTCTTGTCATTCCTGGGTGCTTGCGAAAACGTCGCTCGTTGTCCGGTAATGTTCGACCGTGGCGACGGGGAGTGACCGCCAGAGCAGGAACTGCTGGCGCAGTTCATCCACAAAGATGCGGTTCCCCCTCAGCCAGGCCCCCTCCGTGCCGCTGACCTTCTTCAGCTCCACGACCACTTCGTCAATGCCCTCAATCTCGGACGGCCGCGAGAACATGGTGAACGCCTGCATGACGCCCAGATCGAAAGGAGCCAGCGAGACTCTGGCGCGGATGCCGCGGGATCCCCGCTTGTCCAGGTTGAAGAGCTCGACCTCGGACGCTGCGAAGTTGCCGAGCGAGGAGTCGCCATGATTCCCGAAATGTTCGGCAATGAAGGCCAGGATGCCGCCCATGTCATTGGCCGAGACCGTGAAGGGGAAAACAAACTCGATCCGGTCGTCGGATGGCTTGGGCATCTTCCACCGGCGGGCGACGCCGGGGTTGGCGGAACGCCCCGCCTTGATGGCCGGATAGATGGTGGAGATCATCACCATGACCATGACGATGAGGATCGTCAGCACCGAGGCGAGGGATGAGAAATTCATTTCTGGCGGAACGAACCAGCCGAGATCCCCGCAGAGGCCGACGACCTTGGCCGCCACCTGGCTGACCAGATAGCCGCCCATGCCGCCGAGGATGGCATAGACTCCCGATTCCGCGAAGAAGAGCGCGCCCACGTCCGGCGGGGCCAGGCCCAGTGCGCTGTAGGTGAAGATCTCCTTCTGCCGGTCCACGATGGATCCGAGCAGCGAGTTGAAGATGATCAGCCCGCCCAGCAACAGCGGCACGATCAGCATGACAAAGCCCGAGGCCTGCATGGACTTCGAGAAGAAGAACTGGTTGGTGCCCTTGGAGCCCTTGGCGTTGACCGGTCCCACGAAGACCTTGGCCACATCGCGGGCGGTTGCCTCGACATCCGACTCGGCCCCGGCGTACATCACGATCGCATTGACAAGCGGGGTAAGCCGGTCCGATGCGAGCCGGCCCAGGCTGCCCCGGGTGGTGATGCCGATCGTACGCGACGGGAAATAGGTGAAACGGGTGGCGTCCACGGATATTTCCTGCGAGCTGTCCGTTCCGCCCTTGGCCATCCCCTCGATTCCGACTTCACGGGACGAGGCTTCAAAGTCGGGGGGGGCAAACCGGGCCTTGTCCAGAAAGGTCAACTGATCCACCGCGGCCGCGTCAAAGGTTCCGCCGAAGGTGAACGTCTCGCCCCCGATGGAAAGGATCGCGCCGGGGGTCACGCCCAGGGATTCGGCCACCCGCTGATGAAGAAACAGGGGAGGGGGCTGGTTTGCCTGGTTGGTCGAGGCCGCCCAGGCGGCCAATCCCGGAATCGCCTGTGACAGGACCGGGTTCGATGCCAGTTCTTCCGGCTCGAGGGACACCATGGCTTTCAGCGTCTCCCACTTGCGCGTCTCCTTCTGGAAGACCACCAGCTCGCCATCGATATCGCTGGCCGGTGCCCGGAAGAGGCATTCCCGCGCATGGATTTTCCACTCTCCGCCGTATAATGCCTTAAGCGACTCCAGGAGGGTCTGGGGGATGGCGAGGCTGGAGAAGCGGCGCAGTTCAATCCGGTTCGGGCCTGAACCCTTGCCGAGGTAACTCTCCTTGACCCCGATCATGGAGGTGAACGAGGCGAACACCACGATCGTGAAGGTCAGCATGATGATCGTCAGTGCCGTCAGGAATGTTTTCAGGGGCCGGTTCCGCATCCCGGATATACCGATCAATACCGCGGCCATGGCGGTGCTGCTATCGGCCGCCACGCCGTGGGCGCTGGTGCTCAGGCCCTGGATCTCGCGCAGCTCGCGCTTGAACTTGGACATGACGATGGACATCACCACCACGCTGAGCAGAATGATGACAAAGGCCAGGAAGATGATCATGGGCGATGCGGCCAGGGCAAACGCCGGATGGGCCATGTACAGGAGGAAGAACGTCGCCAGGAAGAGGCCGGCAAAGCCGAGCACCTGCCGGTAGATCGTGAGGCTGTTCAGGAGCAGGCGTTCGAGCACAAAGGCGAAGGGGATGGTCAGTAACAGCAGCAGCACGACGGCGCGGATCATGTCGTTGGTGACTTCCCGAAGGGGTTCCGCGACCCGAGCCCCCATGGTGGCGGCGAAGGCCTCATGGGCGACGGCTCGGGGAATGTCCTGGGTTTTGCGCGCCTCCACGGCGGCGTCCCAATGACCGACCGCGTCCGCATGCAGGGTTTCAAGGGACTCGTTGATGATCGCCTTTTCCCGCAGGATACGGAGACGCGACTCGTTGAGCAGGGTGTAGTCGTGGGCCGACTGGCGCAGGGCATTCTTGGCATACATGGGCGGCTCATCGATCGGGAGGCCGGTTCCCTGGGGATTATTGGTTGTAGACCCCAGCAACAGCAGTCCGCCGTTGGCATAAACCTTGAATGCCCCGTGCTCGTC
>Ga0208248_1000346_pt1 | contig 14210 bp, 12 predicted proteins | sample CryBogmetaGMA5M_FD_184545 | JGI IMG/M metagenome (GOLD analysis project Ga0208248, IMG submission 184545) | Freshwater microbial communities from Crystal Bog, Wisconsin, USA - MA5M (SPAdes) | ecosystem: Environmental > Aquatic > Freshwater > Lake | place: Crystal Bog, Wisconsin, USA | collected...
CAATGTCGGGATGCTTGAGCGCATCAGCGCGGATTCCGGCTCGCGCCGGGGTGAGGGCGTGGATTTGTTCGACACGAAGGGGAGTGCGTCATGATCAAGGGTTTGGCTCATGTGTGTTTGGCTGCCACGGATCTAGCCGCGGCGGAACGGTTCTACTGCAAGGGACTGGGATTCAGGAAGACGTTTGATTTTGTTTGCAAGGATCAAGTGGTCGGGTTCTACCTGGAAGTGTCGCCGGGATTGTTCATCGAGATTTTCCAGCGTGACAAGATCGATGCCAAGGCGATCAGCCCCATCCAGCATTTCTGCCTCGAGGTCGACGACCTGGATCCGGTCGGCAGGCGACTGGTCGAGAACGGATTCGAGGTGACGCCGAAAACGCTCGGAGCGGACCACAGCTGGCAGATGTGGACGACGGACCCCGCCGGGGTGCGGATTGAGTTTCATCAATACACGGAGCGCAGCTGTCAGATTACCCGTGAGAATTGCCTGCTGAAATAAGTTCCCGACGCCGTTCACTCCGCGGGCGTGGTGAACGCCGCATCAAAGCTGACCTCCGCGGGATGGCGAGGGAGGGGAAGGTTTTTCCCCATGGCATTCTTCAGGTCGTCGGCGGCATCCGCGTCGTACCACCAGTACCAATAGGCGCCGCTCTCATTGTTGAATTTCCCGAGGATGGTGGACGGGGTGCCGAATTTGTTCCAATAGACCAGGCGCTTGTAGTTGATGTTCCAGAGGAGGACGTAGGGGTACTGGTTGAACGCGATCCGGTCGATCTCCCGGCAGAGGGCGTGGCGGGCCGCGACGTCAAACATCGGTTTCTGCCGCTCAATGAGTTCATCCACCGTCTTGTCCTTGAATCCGGTGATGTTGGTGCCGCACTTGCGGTCGGCTTCGCGCGAGGACCACATGCCCTCCGGGTCCTTGAACAGCGATGAGCCAAAGGCGGCCCAGGTCATGTCGAAGTTGAATTCATCCATGTCGCGGGTCCAGGCGGCCTGGTCCTTGGAGTCGATCTGCATGTCAATTCCCACGTCGCGCAGGTCCTCGGCGACAATGGACAAGAATTTCCCGGCGGAGGAATCGCGCTCGAGGAAGCGGAACCGGAAGGGATGTCCGCCTTTCTCCAGAAGCCCTGTGGCCGGGTTGGCTTTCCATCCCGCCTCGGCGAGGAGCCGCCGCGCCTGGTCCTTGTCAAACGCCGTCAGGGGATTCGGGCATGCATGCGCCTTGTCGTAAAGATCCTCGAAATAGGACCGGTGCAGGAAATACTGGTTGTACATCAGCGTGGCGTTCATGCGCTCGCGGTTGACCAGGTGGCAGAGCGCCTTACGGACGCGGACATCATCAAAAGGGGGGCGACGCATGTTCATGGCAAACCCCTGGAACCCGATGGGGTCGTAGTTGGATATCTTCTGGCGGATGATCCAGTTGCGGGAGAATTTGTCCCCGCTGGTTTCGTTCATCCAAAGCCTGGCCATGTAGATCGGGAACAGGTCGAGTTCACCCTTCTTAAAGGCTTCAAAGGCGGTTTCCTGGGATTCAAAGAACTTGAATTTCAGGGTCTGGAAGTTGGCGGTCCCGCGCGAGGCGGCGGCGTTACGGTTCCACCAGTCGGCGCGCCGCTCGAGGGTGACGGAGATCCCCTCCCGGATGGTGCCCAGCCGGTATGGCCCGGAGACCACGGGGAACTCGAAGTTCACCTTGTTGAAATCGAGCTTCTCAAAGGCGTGGCGGGGGAGGATCTGCAGGGATCCCACGGCGCCCAGGTTGCGCCAGTGCACCTCGGTGGTGGTGAAGCGGATGCACTGGTCGTCGACCACAACGGGGCTGGTGAACTTCTCGAGGCCAACCTTGTGCGGGCCGGTGAGGTTGGCGGGGTTCATGATGGTGTCGAACGTCCATTTGATGTCCGCGGCGGTGATGGGCCGCCCGTCGCTCCAGCGGGCCTTCGGGTTCAGCCAGAACGTGAAGGTGCGCTTGTCGTCGGAAATGGACCATTTTTCCGCGAGGCCGGGCTCATAGTCGGGGGAGAGCGGGTTGAGCGTGAGCAGGGACTCGTAGAGGGCGCTGAAGAGGTCGGCGCTGAAGGAGTTGTTGTCGAGATAGTAGTTGAAGCTCTTGGGGGATTGGAACCCGAAGGCTGTCAGTTCCCCGCCCGGAACGGCGTCGCGGGAAGCAAGGGGGTTGGGTTTGTCGGTCCAGCCGGGCTTGGGAAAGATCTCCTCCGCATTCAAGGAGAGAGAGGCGGCGAAAAAAAGGCTCAGGAAGATGGGTTTCATGGGCGAAGGGTTCATAAAATGAAAATGTCAGAATGGCAGTAGATCATCAAGGAAGAATCCTCGGAAAACTTACACGTAGATCATCTTCCGGGTCATGCCCCCGTCGATCACGAAATTGGAGCCGGTGATGAATCCGCCCTTATCAGAGGCGAGGTGGACGGCAAGCTGGGCGATATCGTCGGGATGTCCCACGCGTCCGGCCCAGTGCTGCTGGTGATCGGCGGCCGTGAGGGTGGGAGTGGTCCGGGCGCTCGACTTGCGCCATGATTCGGTTTCGATCCAGCCGGGGCTGATGCAGTTTACGCGGATATCCGGGGCGAGACTGGCGGCCAGGGCATGGGTCAGGGCCACGATGCCGCCCTTGGTGGCGGAGTAGGCTTCGGTGTGGGGCTCGGACATCAGGGCGCGGGTGGAGGCGATGTTGATGATCGTGCCGCGGGTCAGTCGCAGGGAGGGCGCGAAGTGTTTGGCGCAGAGCCAGGGCCCGGTGAGATTGACGCCCAGGACGCGATTCCAGTCTGCCAGAGTGAGGTCGCAGATCGGCCGGTTGCAGGCGATGGCGGCATTATTGACCAGCACGGTGACACCACCGAAGGAGGCCACGGTGTCCGTCGTCAGGCGGGCGACATCAGTCTCGGAGGCCACGTCGGTCAGGACAAAGCGGAGGGGGCCAAGCGCGGCGTATTCAGACGCGGTTTCCCGGCCGGCTTCCTCATCCGCATCGGCGATAACGACCGAATACCCGTCACGCAGAAACTGGCGAACCATGGCTTTGCCGATGCCCTGCGCGCCCCCGGTTATGACTGCCACCTGCATTTTCATAACATCACCCTCCTTGTTTGCCGCAGAGTATGCCATAATTTCAGTTATGTCCAAGCGTGAGAACAACCTGACGGTGCCCTGGCCGCGCCAACTGGTCCGCTGGTTTGAACGGGAACACCGGCCCATGCCGTGGCGGAGCGACCCCTCGCCGTACAAGGTCTGGATCAGCGAGATCATGCTCCAGCAAACGCAGGTGGTGACGGTGATCCCGTATTTCGACCGGTTCATTGCGCGGTTTCCATCCTTTGAAGCGCTGGCATTGGCCGATCTCCAGGAAGTCCTGAGGTTGTGGGAGGGGTTGGGGTACTATTCCCGCGCCCGGAATCTCCATCAGGCGGCGCGTCTGATCCTGGAAAAACACGGGGGAATACCACCCCGGACGGCCGCAGGATTGCGCGAGCTGCCGGGGATCGGGGCCTATACCGCCGCCGCCATCGCCAGTATCGCGTTTGGTGAGCCGGTGCCCTCGGTGGACGGCAACGTCCTGCGGGTGTGCAGCCGGCTGTGGGGGATCGACACGCCGATGCGCGACAAAGCGCTGGCGGATGATGTCCGGACCCGGTTGACGCCGCTCATTCGAACAGTCAACCCGTCGCACTTCAATCAGGCGATGATGGAAACCGGCGCCCTGGTTTGCAAGCCCCGGAATCCGCAGTGCAGCCAGTGCCTCCTGTCGCGGCACTGCGTGGCCTTCAGGACGAAGCGGACGGATGAACTCCCGGTCGTCGAAAAGGCCGCGAAAGTTCCTCATTACCGGATCGCCGTCGGCGTCATCTGGAAGCGGGGTCGGATCCTGATCGCACGCCGGGCAGAGAACCAGATGCTGGGCGGCCTGTGGGAATTTCCCGGGGGCAAGCAGAAGAAAGGCGAAACGCTGGAGCAGACGGCGCTTCGCGAGATCTCGGAGGAGACGGGGCTCGCTGTGCGGGTGGGGATGCCCTATGCCACCGTGAAGCATGCCTATTCCCACTTCAAGATCACCATGACAGCATTCCGGTGCGACTGGGTCTCCGGCCGGGCCCGCCCCAAGGCCTCGGTGGAACTCAAGTGGATTACGCCCTCCGCCCTGTCCGAATACCCCATGCCCCGCGCCAACCGCCGAATTGCCGGGACGCTACGGTAGTGTCTCTCAAATGACCATACATAATACAGATCACCACCCGCTTCGCTTGCTTTCAATTAACCACAAGTCGGAAAGATTTTAACCACTGATTTGGGAAATGGGGGAAATCAGGACCCCTCGGCAAGTTCAGGACAAGGGGAAGAAGAAAATGTGACGCGATTCTTGCGCGTGGCGAGTACACCACATGCAAGAATCGCGTCACACCATCCCGATGAATCAGGGAACCGGTCTTGAGGCGCTTCGCACCGATGGAGTTTTTCCTATATTCCGGGAAGAACCGTTGCGGGATTTTTGATTTTGGTACCCCAAAACAAAAATACCGCAACATTCTCCTCTTCTTCTCCGGATTTCCCTCATTTCCCAAATCAGTGGTGAAGTCTTCCTCTTGAGTTGTGGTTAATTGAAAGCAAGCGAAGCGGGTGGTGAATCTTCCCGGCTTGAGGCGGAAGCAGGAAAATGAGATTGCGGCCAGTGCCTTTTGGAGTTGTTCAAGACGCTGAAGTGGTGCAAGAATGCGGCCTTTTCAGGGAGGCTCTCATGCAGGATTACGAAAAACTGGGCGTGTTCTATTTGGGCAAGGAAGTGGATCCCGTCAAGGGCGCGGCGACTGACAACCTGCTGCTCTATGATTCCAAGGACATGACCACGCACGCGGTGTGCGTCGGCATGACCGGCAGCGGCAAGACCGGACTCTGTGTGGGGCTTCTGGAAGAGGCCGCCATTGACGGTATTCCCGCCCTGATCATTGATCCCAAAGGCGACCTCGGCAACCTGCTCCTGACCTTCCCGAACCTCCAGCCGTCGGAATTCCGTCCGTGGGTGGATCCCGATGAGGCCGCCCGGCAGGGGCTTTCGGTGGAAGATTTTGCCGCCAAAACGGCGGAGACCTGGCGGAAGGGGTTGGCCGACTGGGGGCAGGACGCGGCCCGAATTGCCCGGCTCCGGGATGCCGTGGACATGGCGATCTACACGCCCGGCAGCACGGCCGGCCTGCCGCTTTCCGTCCTGCGCTCCTTCTCCGCACCGTCGCCGGAAGTGCTGGCGGATGCCGCCGTCTTGCGCGACCGGATCACCGCCTGCGTGTCAGGACTGCTGGGCATGGCCGGTGTTACCGCCGACCCGGTGAAAAGCCGCGAGCATATCCTGCTGGCCAATATCCTTGACCAGGCCTGGCGGGCAGGGCGCAGTCTCGATATTCCCGCCCTGATCGGCGCCATACAGAAACCGCCGTTCGACAAGGTGGGGGTGTTTGATGTGGAAACGTTCTACCCGGCCAAGGACCGGCTGGAGCTGGCCATGGCGCTGAACAACCTGCTGGCCTCGCCCGGATTTTCCACCTGGCTCGAGGGCGAGCCGCTGGATATCCAGCGCTTGCTCTACACGCCGGCGGGCAAGCCCCGGCTTTCCATTATTTCCATCGCGCACCTCTCCGACACGGAGCGGATGTTCGTGGTGACACTGCTGCTGAATGAAATGGTCAGCTGGATGAGGACCCAGTCGGGCACAACCAGCCTGCGGGCGCTGCTCTACATGGATGAGATCTTCGGCTATTTCCCGCCCTCGGCGATGCCGCCCTCCAAGGTGCCGATGCTGACCCTGCTCAAGCAGGCCCGGGCATTCGGCGTCGGCGTGGTGCTCTCGACCCAGAATCCCGTCGACCTGGACTACAAGGGGCTGGCGAATGCGGGGACCTGGCTGATCGGCAGGCTCCAGACGGACCGCGACAAGGCGCGGGTCATGGACGGCCTGGAGAGCGCGATCCCGAACGGCTTCGACCGCCAGAAGCTGGAGACCATGATGTCACAGTTGGGTAAGCGCACCTTCCTGATGCACAACGTCCACGAGGACCACCCCGTCCTGTTCCAGAGCCGCTGGACGCTCTCGTACCTCCGCGGGCCGATGACGCCGAGGCAGATCCAGTCGGTGATGGAAGGACGCAAGGCGCAGGCTCCCGCGGTAGTGGCTTCGACCCCGCCCCCGGTGCCGGCTCGCGTTCCGGCTCAGGGTTCCGGCTCATCCGAACCGGTGTCGCGCCCCGTCGCTCCGATTGGAGTCCCGGAGTACTTCGTGGTCGGCGCGCGGCCGGCCAAGCTCTACCGGCCCGGTGTGGTCGCGGTGAGCAAGCTGCATTTCGTGGAAGCCAAATCCGATGTGGATTGCTGGGTGCCCTATGTCCATGTGGCGCCCTTCTCGGCGGCGGGGACGGATGTCGCGTGGGAGACGGCGCAGGTGCTGGAGCGCGGTGAGGATGCCCTCGATACCGAGCCGCTCCCCGGGGCGGGCTTCAGTGATTTGCCGGCGGCTGCCCTGCGGGCCAAGAATTACGAGCTGTGGGCCAAGTCCTTGAAATCCTGGCTCTACCAGGGTGTGGCGCTGGACCTGCTGGCCTGCGAGGCGCTCAAGGCCGTTTCGAAGCCGGGCGAGACGGAAGGTGACTTCCGGGCGCGTCTAGCGGTGTCGCTGCGCGAGAAGCGGGACGTGGAAGTCGAGAAGCTTCGCCGTACCTATGCCCCGAAACTGGCGACGGTGCAGGAGCAGTTGCGGCGGGCCGAGGCGCGGGTCGCGGCCGAAAAATCACAGATGGGGCAGCAGGCCATGCAGACGGCGATTTCGATCGGGGCGACGGTGCTCGGCGCCTTCTTCGGGCGCAAGGCCATGAGCGTCGGCAACATGGGCCGGGCGGCAACGGCGATGCGCGGGGCCGGCAGGACCCTGCGGGAACGCGGCGACATCCAGCGGGCCGATGAAAGCGTGGCGGCGGTCCAGGCGCGGCTCGATGCCCTCGAGCAGGAGTTCAATCAGGAAACCCTCCGGATCCAGACCGGGGGCGATCCCGCCTCGCTCGAGATTACCCGGACGCAGATCCGTCCCCGCAAGACCGACATCACCGTTTCCACGGTGGCATTGGCCTGGATTGGGTGAAGTTGACAAAAGTGCTAAAATATAGCACTTTATGAAAATGAGACTGAGTTCGGAAAAACTGAAGCAATTGTGCAGCGAGCGCCGGATCCAGCTTAAGGATCTCCTTCGGGATGCCGGGGTCAGCCGGACGGCTTATTACGCGATGACCCGGAAGGAATCCGTGTTGCCGAAATCCGTGTGCCGGGTGGCGGATCGGCTTGGCGTGAGTCCCGCCAGTTTCCTGAGTGACGATTCCGCCAAGGTCCGCCGTATCCGTGAGCTTCAGGCCAGGACCGATGAGATCTGCCGACAGCATCCGGCGTGTGACCGGGATGTGGTGTTCAGGACGCTGATGAATCTGGAGCTGCCCCCCATAGAGCGGTTGAGAAAGGCCTTGATCCGTGCGCGAAAATCTCATATTCGCCGATAGGGAAGTGGCCTTCCTGCGGGAGCTGACCCGCAACAAGGTGCCCTTCATGGTTGTCGGGCTATCTGCCGCCGCGCTCCAAGGCGCTCCCATGGTAACCCAGGATGTGGATCTCTGGTTCCGGAACATCGATCATCCGGGAATACGGAAGGCTCTGAAGAAATTTGGGGCCGTATTGGTGCCCCCGTTCGGGTTGAATCCCCCCATGTTTTCCGGTGAGACCGTGGACTGTTTCGACATTGTGCTCACAGTTCATGGAATCGGGGAGTTCGACGAGGAAATCAAAACGGCAGTTGATGTCCCGGTCGGGAAGATCACCCTCAAGGCGTTGCCGATTTCCCGCATCATTGCCAGTAAGGCCTATTTGAATCGGCAGAAGGATCGCATGGTCCTGCCCGCCCTGAGGTCGGCCGCGAAGTCGCTGGAAAAACAGCGGCCGGGATGACAGGAAATGGATTCATGATTCCCACTCAAGTTGACGATCCATCCAGTGAATTCGGTCGGCGGGAGGTGTTGCGGCGGATCCTGATCGCGTGGATCTTCGGGGCCTCGTGGCAGTCAATCACCACGGGCGCGACACTGACCCGCTATGCCCAGTCGCTGCAGGTAACGGAGTTTGGATTCGGGATTCTGGCCGCCATCCCGTTCCTGGCGGCCTTCGCCCAGTTGCCGGCGTCCTTCCTCGTGGAGCGGTACGGGCACCGCAAGCGGATCTTCATGGTCGCCAACCTGATTCACCGCTTTCTCTGGCTGGTCATCGCGGCCATTCCCTGGCTGGTGTCAGCGGATCACGCCCCGCTGGGACTGATCACCCTGATGCTGGTCTCGGCGGCGGCCCAGCACACAACCGCGCCGGCCTGGTATTCCTGGTTGTCGGATATTGTGCCGTCCCGCATCCGGGGCCGGTACCTGTCGCGGCGGACCCAGGCGGGACAGCTCGTGAGCCTGGTCCTCACGGTGACCGTGGGCGTTGCCCTGGACTGGGCGGAAGGGGTCAGCGGCCTCGCCCTGAGCCGGGTACTGAGCCTGCTGCTGGCCGTGGCGGCGGTGTGCGGCATTGCCGACATCCTGTTCTTTGTCCGGATCCCCGACTTCGGCGGGCACGAGAAGAACCAGCATTACGGGTGGAAGCAGCTGTTTGTGGAACCGCTCCGGAACCGGTCCTTCAGGCGCTACCTCGGGTTCACGGCGATGCTGACTTTTTCCGTGGGCTACATCGGGCAGTTCTCCTGGCTGTACGCCTTTGATGTCGCCAACATGTCGAACGTCCAGGCCAACTTCCTGCTGATGACCTGCCCTGTGCTGGTCGCCATGTTTGCCGTGCCGTTCTGGGGACGGATGATAGACCGGCTGGGCCGCAAGCCGGTGGCCATGATCGCCACCGCTTTCGTGATCCATGGCGGCGTGCTCTGGGTGGTGATCCGCGAGGGCAGCGTCATGCCGGCCTACCTGGGAATCCTGGTGGCGGCGTTTGCCTGGCCGGGGGTTGACCTGGCGTCCTACAACATCCTGTTGGGATTGGTGCGGCAGGAAAAGGGGGGCGGGCGCAACACGGCCTATGTGGCCCTGAACAGCGTGGTGGTGGCTGCGGCCGGGACGGCCAGCGGCTTGCTCGGCGGCCTTCTCGCGGGTTGGCTCAAGGACTGGCGTGGCGACTTTCTTGGCCTGCCCATGACCTATCACTGCATCCTGTTCCTGATGTCCATGTTCTTCCGGATCTTTGCCCTGCTCAGCCTCAGGGGCATCGAGGACCCCCGCGCCTTCACGGCGCGGCAGGCCATCTCCTACATGGCCGCCGACATGTATTCCAACATCCAGAACACCCTCATGCTCCCCGTGCGACTGGCCGGCCGGTGGAGCTACAAGGTCAGGAGGAAGGATGAATGATGAAGTGTGAAATAACCAATGCTGAAGCGCTTCAGCATGACGTGCCTGCCTGCTGCCCCCTGCCCGCTGCTACCTCCCCCTAAGCATCCTCTCCGTCGTCTCCCAGCCGACGCATTCATCGGTGACGGAAACGCCGTAGCGCAGGTCGGCGAGGTTGCGGGGGATCGGCTGGCTGCCCTCAAAGAGGTTGCTTTCCACCAGCATGCCGATGATGGCGCGGTTGCCGGCGGCCCGCTGGGCAAGTACATCGTTCCAGACCTTCTCCTGGGCGGCGAATTTCTTGCCGGCATTGCCGTGGCTGCAGTCCACCATGATGGCCGGGGGCAGGTTTCTGGCGGTCATCCGCTGGCAGGCGTCCTGGATGCTGGAGGCGTCATAATTAGGCCCCGCCTTGCCCCCGCGCAGGATCAGGTGTCCCCATTGGGTGCCGCTGGTGCGGACGATGGCAATCTGTCCCCCCTCGTCAATACCGAGGAAGCTGTGCGGGTTGCGGGCGGATTCCATGGCGTCGATCGCCACCTGGACATTGCCGTCGGTCCCGTTCTTGAATCCGATGGGCATGGACAGCCCGCTGGCCATCTGGCGGTGGGTTTGGGATTCGGTGGTGCGGGCGCCGATCGCCACCCATGAGACGAGGTCGGCCGTGTACTGCGGCACGATGGGGTCGAGCATTTCGGTGGCCGTCGGGACCCCCATGGCATTGATGTCCAGCAACAGGCGCCGTGCGGCGCGCAGCCCGCAGGCGATATCGGCCGAGCCGTCCATGTGCGGGTCGTAGATGAGACCCTTCCAGCCGATGGTGGTGCGGGGTTTCTCGAAGTAGACCCGCATCAGGATCAGGAACCGGTCCTTGACTTTCTGCCGCAGTCGCGCGAGCCGTTCGGCATACTCCAGGGCCGCCTTGGGATCGTGGATGGAGCAGGGGCCGACAACCACCAGGAGGCGGGGATCCGTTCCGGAGATGATGTTGCGGATCGCCTCGCGGGATTCGAGAACATGCTGGAGTGTTGAAGGGGAGGCCGACAGTTCAGACTTGAGGGTGTGCGGGGTGACGAGGGGGGTCAACTCGAGAACATTCAAATTCTCGGTTTTCAAAGCCTGGAGGGTGTCAGTCATAAGCGGCTCCAATCTTCACATTTCGTGCAACGTCTTGTCGAGGCGCGGGGCAGGTCTGGCGGAACTTTTGGCTCGGCTCTTCTTGTCTTTTTCAGGGAGGATGAACGGGTCTTCCTTTTCCAGCCGGTCGCCCAGCTCCGCCTCGATGGTGTCGGGGTTCTCGCCGGCCTCGAGCCGGTTCAGGGCCTCCTGCATGCCGGCGCCAAGCTCCATGCCGGTCATGCTGGAGAACTTGCGCATGAGGTTGGCGGCCTGGCGCGGATCCTCCTCGCTGATGCTGTCGGCCTCCCGGGCGAGGGCATCCATGGCACGTTCCATTTTCGACTCGTCGATGGGGAGGTCAGCCCCCCCCTCCGCCGGGCCCTCTTTGGCTGTGCCGGTATGGGCGAACAGGGAGACCTGTCGATCGAGCTTCACCTTCTTGCAGTGAGGGCAATTCGGCCGCTTGTCGGGCTGGATGGTTCGCGACAGGAAGTTGTAGATCGTATTGCACTTGCGGCAGTAAAATTCATAAATAGGCATGAATAACCCTCCTCATGACCTTGCGGGCGGTGGGGCTAATACGTGCGCCCCATGGCGCAACGGATCTTGTAGAGCATGATGCCCCACAGGTAGACGAAAAACCCGATTTCGCCGCTGCTCATCTTCAGGCGGAAAATGTGGGTGTAGCCCTTGAAGCCGCGGTAGATCAGGTTGAAAAAGATATTGCCCGGCCACTTGATCAGGCGGCGCGAGAGCGGGATCAGGGAGGGGAACTCGATGCACAGCGAGAAGAATTTGTGCAGGTTCTCAAACTCGCGCTTGGTCTTCCCCTTGTTGATCGGTGACTCGACCTGATAGGAGGCATGCTGCTTGTGCGACGGGTCCAGGTACCCCTTCTCAATGCAGTAGTGGTAGAGTTCGGTGCGGGGGTAGGGCTGGAAGATGGAGGCCCACGCATAGGCCGGCTTCACCCGGGTGTTGACCTGGATGGTCTCGTAGGCGTTTTCGATGGTCTCGTCGGGCAGGCCGACCATGTTCTGGGTCATGATCGAGATGCCGTACTTGTGGAACAGGTCCGCCGCCTCGATGATCTTGGCATTGCTCATGTCGCGCTTGAGCACCAGCTTGCGCAGCTCCTCGTTGCCGCTCTCGACGCCCATGGCGATGGTGACGCAGTTGGCCTTCTTGAGTGACTGGACCACCTCCTCGTTCACCAGGTTGGCGCGGACGTAGCAGATCATGGGCAGGCCCACGCGCTGGCTGTACACCTCGGCGAACTGCTTGAGCCAGACGCGGTTCATGATGAAGAGATCATCGTGGAAATAGACGATCTTGAGGGGGTAGTGCTTGCGGACGTCCTCCAGTTCCTGGACCACGTTCTCCACGCTGCGCAGGCGGCAGTACTGGGTCTCGCCGGCCTCCTCGCGGTACATCTTCTTCAGCTTGCGGTTGAAGCAGTAGGTGCAGTCATAGGGGCATCCGCGCCCGGCCAGGAAATGCTTCACGCTGCTGTGGGCGTAGGCGTAGTACTTCAGGAAAGAGGCCCGGTCGGGGAAGGGCAGGCTGTCCAGGTCATGGACCAGCGGGACAATCGGGTTCTTGACGACCTGTCCGTCCTTCTTGACCCAGAGATTCGGGATGGTGGAAATGTCGCCGCCCGCCTGGAGCGTGTCGAGCAGCTTGACGATGGCTTCATCGCCTTCCCCCCGGCAGATGATGTCCACTTCCGGCTCGTCGATGATTTCGGGGAAGAAGGTGGGGTGGGGGCCGCCCAGGATCGAGATGAACTGGGTGTGCTTGCGCAGGCGTCGGATGAGTTCCAGGTAATATGGTTCCGAGCCGCTGGTCACGGAGAAGCCGATGACGTCGGGTTTGTAGTCGGCCACGGCCTTGAACAGGTTGGGTTCCAGATTGGTCAGGAACAGGTCCGACTCATGCCCGCGCTTCTTGACGTTCGCGATCAGGCACATGATCCCCATGGGGTCCGTGATGTCGAGCGAGGCCGTTTTATAGACAAACAAACACTTCATTGATATAACACCAGAGGTTTTCTTTAAGCATTGAACGATAGCGATTCCGGATTGCGGCAACAAGCGAAATGAGCAAGATCACCGTCCTCCACCTTTGCGAGCACTTTGGCGACAAACAAGTCTCCTTCCACGGGGTCTCCCGCCTGTTTGAGTTGTGGATCCCCGCGTTCGACCAGAACCGGTTCCGGGTCCTCCTGTGCAGCCGCAAGGGGCCGAGCGAGCTGGCCGACCAGCGGCTGAAGGCGGCGGGAATCGCCCCCCTGTATCTCGGCTATGGCAAGATGGATCCCCGCAACCTGTTCAGGCTCATCACCCTGATGCGGCGTGAAAAGGTGGATATTCTCCACGCCCACGGCTACGGCGCCTGCACCTGGGGGCGCATCGCCGGGATCCTGCTCCGTAAGCCGGTGATCGTCCACGAGCATTGCAATTACGGGACCGTTCCCGCCTTCCAGCGCCCGGTGGAGTGGGTGCTGGGCCACTTCACTCCTCACGCCTACGCCGTCTCCGAGTCCACCCGCCAGTTCACAATCGAGAAACGCTATATTCCGGCGGCGCGGGTGGAGACGATGTACAGCGGGATCCCCCTTGACCAGATCCGCAAGGCCGAACCCGGCTGGGTCGAGTCGTTCCGCCGCGAACAGGGACGCCAGCCCGGCGATAAGATCCTGGGCGTTGTCGGACGGCTGGAAAGTCATAAGGGGCACCTCGATGCCTTCAAGTCGCTCCAGAAAATCCTGAAGGAACGGTCCGATGTCTTCCTTTGGGTTCTCGGCAATGGCCGGTATGAGGAGACGCTCCGGCAGTGGGTCCGGGATAATGGCCTGGCAGACCGGATCACGTTCCTGGGATATCGCTCGGACGTGGTCAACGTGATTCAATGCCTCGACGTCCAACTTTTCCCCAGCCACCAGGAAGGTACGCCCAGTACCCTTTTCGAGGGTATGGCCGTCGGCAATGCCTGCGTGGCTTCCACGGCGGATGGGCAGGGGGAGATTCTTCGGGACGGGCAGGATGCCCTGTTGTTCGCCCCGGGCGATGTGGAGGCCCTTGCCCGCCTGACCCTGCGTGTGCTCGCCGATCCCGATCTGGCCCTCCGCCTCCGGCGTAACGCCCTGACCCGGATCAAGGACTTCGACATGAAGGTTTGTCTGGAGAAGATGGAGCGGAAGTATCTGGAACTACTGTCTCATCAATGACTAGTGCTGTTCTGGCCTATCGCGAAGATTCACCACCCGCTACGCTCGAGACATAGAGTCACAGAGAATACCCTTCCATCGCGAAAATGTTGCGGGAATTGAAGTCGGCGAGTACCCCGCCTTAAATTCCCGCAACCCCTCTGGGAGTAATTCAAAGAGAAAGAGGAGGTGTTTTCGCAACCCGGACCTCTCCTCCCTCTCTTTGTATTCCTTCGAGAAGCGTGGCGAGAATATCAGCCACGGTATTTCCGTGGATGAGATTCTCGCCACATTGTATTTTCTTCTCTGTGTCTCCGTGCCTCTAGCCGTACTCGGCGGGTGGTGAATCTTGATTTCCGCGACTATTCAGTGGCCGGATTAATGCTCCACCACCAGGACTTCGCCTTCGCGGAGAATGACCTCGGCCAGCCTGATCCCGAGTTCGGCTTCATAGCGCTTTAC
>Ga0208248_1000355_pt1 | contig 14055 bp, 12 predicted proteins | sample CryBogmetaGMA5M_FD_184545 | JGI IMG/M metagenome (GOLD analysis project Ga0208248, IMG submission 184545) | Freshwater microbial communities from Crystal Bog, Wisconsin, USA - MA5M (SPAdes) | ecosystem: Environmental > Aquatic > Freshwater > Lake | place: Crystal Bog, Wisconsin, USA | collected...
CTCTGCTGGAATCAGGTTGCGCAGCGAAACATCGTTGACCAGCATCAGCAGACGAATCGCGCGGGCGCATTCGGTGGTTGAGGCCCCCATCTTCACATCGCCGGTGATCACCGCGACTTCTGCCTCCAGATCAATGCCCCAGTCTTCTGACAAGGCCCACATTGGATCGCAGGGGCCGACAAAAGAATCAGAGCCGCCCTGGTACATCAGCGGGTCGGTCCAGAACTCAGGGGGCAGTTCAGCCCCGCGGGCGCGGCGCACCAGTTCGACGTGGTTCACGTAGGCGGAACCGTCCGCCCACTGGTAGGCACGTGGCAGGGGCGAATGACACAGCACGGGGTCAAACGGCATCTGATCGTTGAAAGCGCCACTGTTGAGCGCTTCATAAACCTGGCGCAGTTGCGGCTCACTGACGTCCCAGTCGTCCAGGGCAGCTTGCAGCGTGCGGGCGATGGCCGGAACGGCGCGGCAGTGTGAGAGGCTGCGGTTGACGACGACCAGGGTGCCGTCGCGTCCGCCTTGTTTGAGGGTGGCAAGTTTCATGCTGTTTATTCCCCGGCGTAGCTGCCGTCATGCATCCAGCGTGCGTGTTGCGGGGCCTTTTTGGTCAGAGCCCATTCATTGAGCATGTCCCACTTGGCTTCGTCGAGCATTTTGGCCATCTTCGGCGTGCCGGTGTTGGCACACAACTCCAGGCGGTGACCGCTCGGGTCAAAGAAGTAGATTGACTTGAAGATGGTGTGGTCGGTGGGACCGATCACCTCAATGCCGTCGGCTTCCAGCCGGGCTTTGGCCTGCATCATGACGTCGATCGATTCGACTTGCAGCGCCAGGTGCTGGGTCCACAGCGGGGTGTTGGGGTCGCGTCCCATCGGCGGCTGGGTGGGCAGCTCAAAGAAAGCCAGCACATTGCCGTTGCCGGCATCGAGAAACACGTGCATGTAGGGGTCGGGTGCTTTGGTCGAGGGCACTTCGTTCTCGGCAATCGCCAGGATAAAGTTCATGTTCAGGTACTTGCCGTACCACTCAACCGTTTCCTTGGCGTCCTTGCAGCGGTAGGCGACATGGTGAATTTTCTGGATTTTCATGTGGGTTCTCAATGAAGAATTGGCGCTTGATTGAAGTTCAAAGGTCGCGCAGTGCGGCCTGAATATGCGCGTTGATGACCTCAGGGTCGGCCAATAAGTTGGCATTGAGTAAAGCTAATTTAACGAGAAATAAATTCGATTTATCTGGGCCCGCGCTATCAATGGCAGTGGCCAACGCGTCGTATACGGTTTCCAGACCAGGAATCGTCAGGGTATTTTTAGGTGTCGTCATCGTGCTCTCCTGTTACTGGGGAAGTGCGGTTTTCAGGGCGGCTTGCAACCGGGTCGCATCCAGCGTCAGCCATCGTGCACAGATGTGCTGATCTGGTCGTAGCAAGTAGGCAGCCCCGCTGGCTTGAACGCCGTAGCGTGTACGAAAGTGGCCATTGCTGTCGGCCATAGTCAGGTCTGCGCCGTCTACCGGCTGGCTCGCCCCCACCGCAATTACTTTCAGTGGCACACCAAGGGAGCGACTCGTCGCAACCACCTGTTGTAAAGGTACTGGAATGGCGGTGCCTTCTGTGAAATACAGCAAGTCAAAACCGCCCCCCAAATGATCCAACAAGAAGTCATTGGCAGACAAGCGGATATTTTGCGGCGGTGCACCGTGAGCGGGGCCAGCGGTAAACAACGCGTTATCGTCTCCGGTGCTGTTTAGCATCGAGTGGCTGTACTCATGCGGACGCGAGGTCCGCCAATGGTAGAGAGGACGTACAAATTCTTCTGTCAACGACAGCGACAGCACGGCGTCACGCAACAAACGGAAGCCGCTGCTTGGTGGTGTCATGAAGCGGGTACTTTTTCCCGCCTCATCGATGATTTCACGGGCTGCACCCACGCGTTCGGCGCTGTGGTTTGCCAGGAGTTTTTCATGCGCCAGTCCCTTGACAACAAAGGCCAGATGCCAGGCCAATGACTGGGCATCCTGAAACGCTGTGTTCGCACCACGTACGCCAAATATCGGTAACAAGTGCGCGGCGTCACCGGTAAAGATGACGCGACCCTGCACATAGTCGGGTAGCGTGAGCGTGCGGGCCGAATACACAGAGTTCCAGTCCATCTCCCAGGGCGTTCCAGCGTGGCCGATCATGGCGAGTTGAGCATCAATACGGGCTTTAAGCGACTCAGGCTTGAGTGCATCTTCGGGCGTCTCACCAGGCGGCAATTGGTAGTCAACGCGCCAAATACCGTGTGGTTCGCGGTGCATCAGAATGGTGTTTCCGGGATTCCATTCCGGGTCAAAGTAGGCAAGTCGCTCGGTGGGCAGGGGCAAGTCGATACGAATGTCCGCAATAACGAAGAAACCTTCATATGAGGCGCCTTCCATTGGCAGGTTCATCGCTGTACGAATCTCGGAACGCCCACCATCTGCCGCCACAAGCCAGTCACTTTCGAGTAGATAAGTGCCCTCGGGTGTGTCGACTGTCATTTGGGCGAAATCGGGTTGCTGCTCAACCTTGATAACTTTGTTACCCCATCGAAAATCGATTAAAGGGTTGGTCTGGCAAGCATCGAGTAGATATTCCTCCATGTATTGCTGCTGGATGTTGATCATCGGAAAGAATCTGTCATCCGGGTCGTGTGGGGCTTCCATGCGAAACACACGCTGGCCGCGGTAGTACGAGTTACCAAACCGCCAGGGCAGGCCGTTTTCGGTCATACGATCGGCAACACCCACTTGCTGAAGGATTTCCATCGAACGACGGGTAAACACGATGGCACGGCTTCCCTGTGAAACTTGTAGCTCGGACTCCAATACAACGCTGTGTACACCAAGTCGTGCTAATTCCAGCGCTGCAACCATACCCGCGGGACCAGATCCCGCAATAACCACCTTTTGGCGCTTTTGAAGCGGATTGGCAGAGGGTAACCAGGGCTTGAAGACCTGGTAGTTGTAATAAATCGAAGGACGCGCTTGCGTGCTGGGTTGATGCATATGATTCTCCTCATGCATGCAGCCACTCTTGGCTGCATGGCCTGGTTAAACAGTAAATGTGGGACGCAATTTCTCTATTCTTCGGATGTCAGTTCGCTCAGATAAATTGAGGTTAATTAGTAAATGTGGTTGCGAACACAACTATTGTGCGCGATCAATAATCAATGTGTGACTAGTGTTTTCCCTAGTTGCGAGTGCAACTATTATTTGATATTTTGAACGCCACTTGCTCCAGAAAATGGCATTCTTTGAGCTGACAATTGAGAATAAATTCACGCCAATCACGGCACTCATTAAGAATAAACAGATGGTCAAATCTACAATTAAAAGCACTGTCGCACTCGATCGAACGATCACCCATCGATTGCATACTCTTTCAAAAGTCACTGACCGCGTGTCACAGGTGGCCTACCAGGATGACGCAGGAATTCTGTTCAGTGAAGGTCGATGCCTTGCGGCCATTGGTTCATTCAGGCCACTATCCGTCAACGACCTGGCGCACCGGGCTAACTTGAATAAAGCGCAGGCTAGTCGTGCTGCTCAATCACTTGTTGAGCAAGGTTTGGTACTTAAAGACGCCAGTGCGACAGATAGACGAGGTGTGATATTGACATTGACCAAGAAAGGCGACCTTGTCTGGCAACGCGTAATGACTGTGATTGAACGTCGCAATCAGGAGATCGTTTCGTGCCTTACCAACGTTGAACGTCAACAGCTTGAAAATCTGCTTGATCGCCTTGTAGCGCACGCAAAAGAGACGGAAAAATCGACTTTTGAGCCTGTTTGAAACAACAAAAAACCCGCGGTAGCTATGAACTACGCGGGTTCTGATGTGTTCTGAGATGGCCTGAAATGACCATTTGGAGCGGGCGATGGGAATCGAACCCACATTATTTGCTTGGGAAGCAAGAGTCCTGCCACTGAACGACGCCCGCTTTAGTGTGTCGCCAAGTTTACTTCAGGATGTCACCGATGCAGAGGTATTTAACTTCCACGTAGTCGTCCATACCCAGGTGCGAGCCTTCGCGGCCGAGGCCAGACTGCTTGACACCGCCAAACGGCACATGTTCGGTGGCCAGAATGCCGACGTTGATGCCGACCATGCCGTACTCGAGCGCCTCTGCCACGCGGAAAATGCGGCCCACATCGCGGCTGTAAAAGTAGCTGGCCAGACCAAACTCGGTGTTGTTGGCGGCGTCGATGGCTTCTTGTTCGGTGGTGAATTTGAACACCGGCGCAAACGGGCCAAAGGTTTCTTCTTTGGCGCACAGCATGTCGGCGGAGGCTTCCGCAATCACGGTGGGCTCAAAAAACTGGCCGGCTAACTTGTTGCCACCCGCCATCACCTTGCCGCCTTTGGCGATCGCATCGGCCACATGGCGGCTGACTTTGTCGATGGCCGCGTCTTCGATCAAGGGGCCTTGCATCACACCTTCTTCAAAGCCATTGCCAACCTTGAGTGCCTTGACCTTGGCCGCAAACTTGGCCACAAACTGGTCGTAGACACCATCCTGCACGTAAAAGCGGTTGGCGCAGACGCAGGTTTGACCGGCGTTGCGGTATTTGCTGAGCATGGCGCCTTCTACGGCGGAGTCCACATCGGCATCGTCAAACACGATGAAGGGTGCGTTGCCGCCCAGTTCCAGTGACATTTTTTTGACGGTGGGGGCCGATTGCGCCATCAGGATGCGGCCCACTTCGGTGGAGCCGGTGAAGCTGATGTGGCGCACCACGTCGCTGGCGCAAATCACCTTGCCCACGGCAATCGAGTTGTTGCCGTCAGCGGTGATCATGTTCAGCACGCCAGCCGGAATGCCCGCGCGCATCGCCAACTCGGCAGCGGCCAGCGCCGTCAGCGGGGTGAGTTCGGCGGGTTTGATGAGCACGGTGCAACCGGCGGCCAGGGCCGGTGCCACTTTGCGCGTGATCATGGCGAGCGGAAAGTTCCAGGGCGTGATGGCGGCGCACACGCCGATGGGCTGTTTGATGACCATCAGACGGCGGTTGTTGTCAAACTGGGGCAGGGTTTCGCCGTTGACGCGTTTGGCTTCTTCGGCAAACCACTCCACAAAACTAGCGCCGTAAGCGACTTCGCCCTTGGCTTCGGCAAACGGTTTGCCCTGCTCGGCGGTCATGATGCGGCCGAGGTCGTCCTGGTTGGCCATCAGCAAATCAAACCATTTGCGAAGGATGATGCTGCGCTCTTTGGCGGTCTTGGTGCGCCAGGCGGGCCAGGCGGCGTTGGCGGCGGCAATGGCGGCTTCAGCATCAGCAGGGCCGAGGTTGGCAACGTCGGCCAACTTGTTGCCGTTGGAGGGATCCAGAATGTCAAAGCGGCTGCTGCCGGCCACCCATTGGCCGTTGATCAGCGCATCGGTTTTGAGCAATGTCGGGTCTTTGAGCAGGGAGAGTGGGGAGGTGGTCATGTCGGTGGCAATCAGTGGAGGGTGGAAAGTTAAATCAGATTAAGGTAGCCAAGCTGGGTGGATTATTGTTGACTTGGCATCGCCGTTCTGACTGAAGGTTGTTTTTAGCGCCGGTGCACGCCCGGCAAGATGCACAGCATCTCGAATAGCAGGTTGGCGCCCAGCAGCGCTGTGTTGCCGGTCAAGTCGTAGGGGGGTGACACTTCAACCAGGTCGCAGCCGACGATGTTCAGGCCGTAGCAACCCCGGATGATTTCAAGTGCCTGCGGCACGGTTAAGCCTCCAATTTCGGGGGTGCCTGTGCCGCCCGCGTAGGCCGGGTCGATGCCGTCAATGTCAAAGCTTAGGTAGCAGGGCGCATTGCCAATGGTGTCGCGCACTTGCGCCATCAGGGGTGCCAGCGACTGGTACCAGACTTCATGTGCGGGCACGATCGTAAAACCTTGTTCGCGCGGCCAGTCAAAGTCATCGGACGCATAACCAGTGCCGCGCAAACCAATCTGGAAAACCTTGTGGCAGTCGAGCAGGTTTTCTTCCACCGCGCGACGAAACGGCGTGCCGTGCGCAATGCGTTCGCCAAACATATCGTCGTTGACATCGGCATGGGCATCGACATGCACCATGGCGACCGGCCCGTGTTTGGCCGCCAGCGCCCGCAAAATGGGCAGTGCAATGGTGTGGTCGCCACCCATGGTGAGCGGGATGCAATCAGCGCACAGCACCTGCTCGTAAAACTCCGTGATGATGGGCAGCGACTTGGCCAGCGAGTAGGTGTTGATGGGTACATCGCCCAAATCAGCTACCTGCAAGGTGTCAAACGGCGCGGCGCCGGTAGCCATGTTGTAGGGGCGAATCAGCGAGGACTCGGCGCGAATCTGGCGCGGTCCAAAGCGGGCGCCGGGTCGGTGCGAGGTGCCAATGTCCAGTGGCACGCCGATAAAAGCGGCATTCAGGCCCTTGGCCGAGGTGGCCACTGGCAAGCGAAGCATGCTGGCAATACCGCCAAAGCGCGGCATGGCGTTGCCCGATAAAGGCTGGTTTTTTTGCGTCATGCTCAGTGCCTTCTGCCGCGCAGCCATTCCAGCCCCAACATCAAGGTGCTGGTAAAGATGATCAGCAGGGTTGCGACCGCCGCAATGGTCGGGGTGATGTTTTCGCGGATGCCGGTAAACATCTGACGCGGGAGCGTGACCTGCGTCGGCCCGGCAATGAACAGCGTCACAACCACTTCGTCAAAGGATGTGGCAAAGGCAAACAAGGCGCCAGAAATCACGCCCGGCGCAATGATCGGCAAGGTAATGCGAAAGAAGGTCGACAGTGGTGTGGCACCCAGACTCAGACTGGCCCGCACCAGGTTGTCGTTAAAGCTTTGCAGCGTGGCCAAAACCGTGGTCAGCACAAAGGGCGCCCCCAAAGCGGCGTGCACCAGAATCAGCCCGAGGTAGGTGTCGGCCAGTCCAATCTTGGCAAAAAACAGGTAAGTACTGACGCCCACCACCACGATCGGCACCACCATCGGCGCGATCAGCAAGCTCATCAGCAAGCCCTTGCCCCAAAACTGGATGCGTGCCAAGCCGACGGCGGCCAGCGTGCCCAGTACCGTGGCAAGCACCGTGGCCAGTGGCGCAACGATAAAACTGTTGCGTGCAGCGCGGCCCCAGTCGCTGGAGTTAAAGAGGTTGTCGTACCACTGCAATGACCAGCCCGGCATCGGATAAGCGAGGAATGAACTGGAACTGAACGACAGCGGGATGATCACCAAAATAGGCAACAACAAAAACAGCAGGACGCCAATGCACACGGTGCGAAAGGCGTACCAGCCGACCTTGTCTGCCAGGGTGGCGTAGGCCGGAAAAATGGGAAGTGATGGCAATTGCATGTGGTTTATCCCAAACTCAGTTCAGACTTGACCACGCGCCGGTACAACGCATACAGCACCAGCGTGGCGGTCAACAAGACGGCGCCCAGCGCGCACGCCATGCCCCAATTAACGTTGACGTTGGTGTACTGCGCAATGTAGTAACTCAGCATTTGGTCGTCCGCGCCACCGAGCAAAGCCGGCGTTACGTAGTAACCAATGCTCAGAATAAACACCAGTAAACCACCTGCGCCAACACCTGGCCAGGTTTGCGGCACGTAGACTCTGAAAAACGCCGCCAACGGTGAGCTACCCAATGAAATGGCAGCACGCAGATAGGTATTGGGCACGGATTTCATCACGCTGTAGAGCGGCAATATCATGAAGGGCAGCAGGATGTGCACCATGGCAATGATGACGCCCAAGCGGTTGAACAACAGTGGTAATGGGTCGTCAATAAGCCCCAGTCCCATCAAGGATCGGTTCACCAGTCCGTTGGATTGCAGCAGCACAATCCAGGCGGCCACCCGCACCAGAATCGAGGTCCAAAACGGCACCAGCACCAAGATCATCAGCATATTGGCTTTGCGCGCCGACAGGGTTGAGAGCCAGTAAGCCAGCGGGTAACCCAGCAGCAGGCAAAACAGGGTGACAACCGCGCTGATTTTGAAGGTGCGGACCAGAATCTTGCCAAAGGCGGCGCTCTCAGCGTCGACCTTGCCGATGTTGCCTTGCACATCGCGTTGCAGGTCAACCGAGGCCAGCAGGTAGTCGGGTGTCCAGCGCGAGCCATTTTTGGCAATCGCCTGCCAGTAACTCAGCTCAGCCCAGCGGGCATCAAGGGCCAGCAGGCGTTCGCGGGTTTGCAGCGGCGTCATGCCTTGGTCCAGCGGCAGGGCGCGGTAGGTGGCCATGATGAGCGAGCGGGCACCGCTGACTTCACTATTTAGCCTGCGCGCCAGCGCGCCAGCATCAGATTGTTCTTTGATGGCGGACAGGTCTTCGACCAGCGCCACATAAGCCGCATCCGGCGGGGCGGTGCTGCGGTTCCAGTCAGACAACACCTGGGCCGTGCGGCCCAGGGTATTGGCGACTTCCGGGTTCTCCACCGAGCGCACTAACAGCGAGCCGATAGGAACCAGAAAAGTGATCACCAAAAACAGCAGCAGGGGCAGTGTCAAAGAGATCGCGAAAGCACGTTTTCGGAGCTCGACGCGCTTCAACTGGCGCGCCAGGCTACCGGGTACTTGGGACAGGGTTTGTGCCATCGCAATCTCTCCTAGGTCAGATTACTGAGCAGCCCAGGCGGCGAAACGCTTCTCCAGCGCCTCACCCTGGTCAGCCCAGAATGTGACGTTGAATTGCAAAGCCGTCTTGGCATTAGCCGCAGAAGTGGGCAGCTTGCCCAGCACCTTGGCGTCCAGCTTGGCCAGCGCTTTGGTGTTGGTGGGGCCGTAAGAAATGTTCTTGGCGTACTCGGCCTGTGCATCGGCGCTGCTGGCCAGGGCGATGTATTTCAAAGCCGCGTCCTTGTTGGGCGTGCCTTTGGGGATGACCCAGAAATCGAGGTCATAAATGCCGCCGGTCCAGGTGATTTGCAGGTTTTTGCCTTCGCGTTGGGCCGCATCAATACGGCCGTTGTAGGCGGTGGTCATGACCACGTCGCCTGCCACCAGGAACTGCGGAGGCTGTGCACCTGCTTCCCACCACTGAATGTTGGGCTTGAGTTCGGTGAGTTTCTTGAAGGCGCGCTCGGCACCTTCTTTGGTCATCAGAACTTTGTACACGTCTTGCACGGCCACACCGTCGGCCATCAAGGCAAATTCAACGTTGTAACGAGCGCCTTTGCGCATGGCGCGCTTGCCAGGGAATTTCTTGATGTCCCAGAAATCAGCCCAGGTAGTAGGCGCTGTTTTGAGCTTGTCGGCGTTGTAGGCCATCACGGTTGACCAGACAAACGTGCCGATGCCACACTCGTGAATTGCAGCGGGTGCGAAGTCGGCCTTGTTGCCGATTTTGCTGTAGTCGAGTTTTTCAAACAGGCCTTCGTCGCAGCCGCGTGTCACGTCGGGGGATTCAACTTCAACCACATCCCAGCTGACTTTTTTGGCTTCTACCATGGCCTTGATTTTGGCTTGCTCGCCGTTGTATTCCACACCCACTACCTTGTTGCCACTGCTTTTTTCATAGGGCTCGAAATAGGCCTTTTTCTGCGCGTTGCCATTGGCACCGCCAAAGTTGACGACCGTGAGTTGGGTCTCGGCAAAGCTTGAGAAAGAAGCAACAACTGCGACAGCTGCCACGATAGGTTTGAGTTTCATTAATTAAGTCCTTCTAGGTTTAGGGATTAAGGTTGCAGTGGGATCAAAGATAGATCCGGAGGTGCTCGGGAGGCAAATGCAGCCAGACGGATTGACCGGCCTGGGGAATGGCATGTGCCGATAAAGGAATCTTGACGGTGGCTTCAACCTGGCCTGGCAGTGAGCAGAGTAGGCGCAGATGGTCGCCAAAATAAATGACATCAATCACCGTGACTTCCAGGCTGTTTTCGCCAGGTTTGGCGCTGCCCAAATGAACAGCGATACGCTCGGGTCGAATGCAAGCCTGCACGGGGCTGCTGCTGACAGCGCCATTCACATTCAGGCCGATCAACACCGCGCCACAACTCAGTCGCACCTCGCAGCGCTTGCCGGAGGTGGCAGCCACCTGGCCGTTGAATACGGTGTTGTCGCCGACAAAGCCCGCCACGAAACGGTTCACCGGGGTTTCATACAGCTTGGTCACGACGTCGATTTGCTGAATGGCACCATCATGAAATACCGCAACGCGGTCAGACATCGTCAGCGCCTCGGATTGGTCGTGTGTGACGTAGACAAAAGTGAGGCCCAGTTTGCGGTGCAACTCTTTAAGTTCAATTTGCATGTGCTCGCGCAGTTGCTTGTCCAGCGCGCCCAGCGGTTCGTCCATCAGGACCAGTTGCGGGTTAAACACCAAGGCGCGCGCCAACGCCACGCGTTGCTGCTGACCACCCGAGAGTTGGCCCGGAAAGCGATCGCCCATGGGGCCTAAGTGAACCATGTCCAGCGCACGCTTGACCTTGGTTTCACGTTCGGATTTGGGCACTTTGCGCACTGTGAGCGGGTAGGCCACGTTGTCGGCCACGCTCATGTGCGGAAACAGCGCGTAGTTCTGAAACACCATGCCAAAGTTGCGCTTGTGAGGCGGTGTTTTGGTGATGGGCTTGCCTGCGAGAAAAATCTCGCCCGCTGTGGGCGACTCAAAGCCGGCCAGCATCATGAGCGTGGTGGTTTTACCGGAGCCCGAAGGTCCTAGCAGCGAGAGGAACTCGCCCGCTTGAATGTCGAGGTTCAGATCGCGCACCACGAGGGTGCTGCCATCGTAGGTTTTTTGAACCCCTGCAAACTTCACTAATTCGGTGGACGACATTTGTCAAACTGCCTGAACAGCGGTCAAAGCGGCATCAATGATGGCCAGGCCTTCATCCACGATGGCATCCGAGGCCGTCAAGGGCACCAGAATTCGGATCACATTGCCATAGGTGCCGCAAGACAGCAGGATTAACCCGCGTTTAGTGGCCTCGGCGCACAGGCGTTTGGTCATGTCGGCATCAGGTTGGTGCAGATCACCGCCTTTGCACAGTTCAATCGCCACCATCGCACCCAAACCGCGCACATCGGCGATGCACTTGTTTTTGGCTGCCATCGTCTTCAGGCTGGCGATGAGGCGCTTACCCAACTGGCGGCTGCGTGCCAGCAAGTTTTCTTTCTCAAAAATATCCAGCACGGCCAGGGCCGCAGCACAAGACATCGGGCTACCGGCATAGGTGCCGCCTAAGCCACCGGGCGCGGGTGCGTCCATCACTTCAGCGCGGCCGACCACCGCCGAGATCGGGAAACCACCGGCCATCGATTTGGCCATGGTGATCATGTCGGGGGCTACGCCACTTTGCTCGACGGCAAACCAGGTGCCGGTGCGACCCGCGCCGGTCTGGATTTCATCGGCAATCAGCAAAATGCCGTGTTGGTCGCACAGGGCGCGCAGACGCTGCAAAAATTCGGCTGGGGCGACATTGAAGCCGCCTTCGCCTTGCACCGGTTCCACGATGATGGCCGCCACACGGCTGGCTTCAACGTCGTTTTTAAAGATCAGCTCAATCGAGGCAATGGAGTCGTCAATGCTCACGCCGTGCAGGGCATCGGGGAACTTGGCACGGAAAATTTCTTCAGGGAATGGGCCAAAACCGTTCTTGTACGGGGTTATTTTTCCGGTCAAACCCAGCGTGAGCAAGGTACGGCCGTGGTAGGCACTGGTGAAGGCAATCACGGCAGAGCGCTTGGTGTAGGCGCGGGCAATCTTGATGGCGTTTTCGACGGCTTCGGAGCCGGTGGTTAAAAACAGGGTTTTTTTGGCGAAGTCGCCTGGCGCCTTGGCATTGATGCGCTCGGCCAGTTCAACGTAGGGCTCATACGCCAGCACCTGAAAACAGGTGTGGGTGTAGAGGTCCAACTGGGCCTTGACGGCAGCAATGATGGCCGGGTGACGGTGCCCGGTGTTGAGCACGGCAATGCCGCCCGCAAAGTCAACGTAGCGCTTGCCTTCGACGTCCCAGACCTCGGCGTTTTCACCGCGGGCAATGAAAACCTCGTGGCTGTAACCCACGCCACGGGGGACGGCGGCGTGACGGCGGGCCATGAGTGCTGCATTGTTCAAGTTGGTTTCGCGTTTCATATCAGTCCTGCAATTCGTTGAAGTGGTTTAAAACTGGCGCAACTGTAGATTCGGACGACGAGGGCTACCATATACAGATCACCCCTTTTTTTCGGTGCACTGTGCTGCTCGCAGTACCTGTACATAAAAACCCTTAGGTAGCAACCCTTGTTTTCTCTCAATCTTCAAAGTTCGACGCCACTGGTGCTCCAAATCGTGGAGGGCTTTCGTCAGGTGATCGAGGACGGCTCCCTGCGCTCGGGGGCCAAGGCACCGTCTATTCGTCAGTTTGCACACGCCCACAAGGTGAGCGTTTTTACGGTGGTGGACGCCTACGACCGGCTGGTGGCGCAGGGCTACTTTGCCTCGCGCCCGCATTCCGGTTTTTTTGTCAAGCAGCGGCAAATTTCCACCAAGGAAATACCCGGGCACGGGCCCAATTTCAGTTTCGACTCGATGTGGTATTTGCGCCGCATTTTTGAGAACCGGGCGCTGCGCATGAAGCCGGGCTGCGGCTGGTTGCCGGGCGAATGGTTGTTTCAGGAGGGCGTGCGCCGCAGTCTGCGCAGCCTGGCGGCTGACAACGTCGACCTGGGCGGTTATGGCGAACCCAAGGGCTACCCGCCGCTGCGCAAGCTGGTGCGCGATTTGCTGGCCGAGCAAGAAATCGCTGTCACCGCTGAGCAGGTGCTGCTCACGCATGGCTCCAGCCAGGCGATGGATTTGGTGGCGCGGCGACTGGTGCGCCCCGGTGATGCGGTGATGGTGGACGACCCCGGTTACCCGAATTTGCTTTTCTCCTTGCGCTTTCTGGGCGCGCGCCTGATCGGTGTGCCTCGCACGCCGTCGGGTTATGACCTGGTGGCGCTGGAGCGACTGGTGATTGAGCACCAGCCCAAGGTCTTTTTTACCCAGCCCCGGCTGCAAAGCCCGACCGGCTCGGTGGCGCAGTTGGCGCATCTGCACCGGGTGGTGCAACTGGCTGAAAAGCATGATTTTCTGGTGGTTGAAAACGATATTTATGCCGATCTGGACCCCGAGCCCCGGCCGTCGTTGGCGAGCCTGGACCAGCTCAACCGGGTGATCTACATCAGCAGTTTCTCCAAGACCATTTCGCCCAACATCCGGGTCGGCTACCTGGCTGCCAGCCCCGATTTGTTGGAAGACCTGGCACAGCTCAAGATGATCTCGGGCCTGACCTCGTCCGAATTCAGCGAGCGCTTGGCGCATGGTGCCTTGATGGACGGGCGCTGGCGCAAGCACATCAAGGGCGTGCGCGAGCGCCTCGCCAAGGCGCATGAAGGCGCTGCCACGCGACTGTTGAACATTGGCTTCGAGATTTTTTCGGAGCCCAAAGCCGGTATTTTTCTTTGGGCCAAACACCCGGACATGCCGAGTGCGACCGAGCTGGCCTACAAGGCGGTGGAGCAGGATATTTTGCTCGGACCCGGTAATCTGTTCAGCCCCGATCTGCAGCTTAGCCCCTGGTTGCGCTTCAATGTTGCTTTTTGCGATGACCCGGCGGTGTTCACCTTCCTTGAGAATCAACGCCCAAGCCCTTGATGACTTAAAATTTGCCGCTCAAGGGGGCGCATGCCTGCAGGCTTTGCTGGCTTTGAGCGCTTCACCCCTCAGAATTTTTTCAACCTTTTCCGCTTGCCATGAACACACCTGTCACCACTGCCTCCGTAGCCGATATTCGCAAGATATTTCTCGACTTTTTCGAGTCAAAGGGGCACACCGTGGTGGCCAGCAGTCCGCTCGTGCCCGGCAACGACCCAACGCTGATGTTCACCAACTCCGGCATGGTGCAGTTCAAGGACGTATTTTTGGGCACCGACAAGCGCAGTTATGTGCGAGCCGCCTCGGTGCAAGCCTGCCTGCGCGCCGGTGGCAAGCACAACGACCTGGAAAACGTGGGCTACACCGCGCGCCACCACACGTTTTTCGAGATGCTGGGCAACTGGAGCTTTGGCGACTACTTCAAGCGTGATTCGCTCAAATGGGGCTGGGAACTGC
>Ga0208248_1000359_pt1 | contig 13989 bp, 11 predicted proteins | sample CryBogmetaGMA5M_FD_184545 | JGI IMG/M metagenome (GOLD analysis project Ga0208248, IMG submission 184545) | Freshwater microbial communities from Crystal Bog, Wisconsin, USA - MA5M (SPAdes) | ecosystem: Environmental > Aquatic > Freshwater > Lake | place: Crystal Bog, Wisconsin, USA | collected...
GGCGCGCGCCGATGGCACGCTGGCCGCCGATGTGCGCCCTTTGGTGCGTCTGAGCGTGACCGTGATCGCCGAGCAAAAAGGCCGTCGCGAAGTGGGCTCGGCGGGTGGCGGTGGCCGTTTTGGCCTCGCGTATTTTGACGACACCATCATCAATCAATATGTGGACGAGGCGGTGAAAGCCGCGCTGACTAATCTTGAAGCGCGTCCGGCGCCGGCGGGTGAAATGACCGTGGTGCTTGGGCCAGGGTGGCCTGGTATCTTGCTGCATGAAGCCATTGGCCACGGGCTGGAGGGGGACTTCAACCGCAAGGGCTCCAGTGCGTTTGCCGGTCGCGTCGGGCAGCGCGTGGCGGCCAAGGGCGTCACGGTGCTGGATGACGGCACCTTGCCGGACCGTCGTGGCTCGCTCAATGTGGATGACGAAGGCAACACCAGCCAGCGCAATGTGCTGATCGAGGACGGCATTCTCAAGGGCTACATCCAGGACGCCATGAATGCGCGTCTGATGGGTGTCAAGCCCACCGGCAATGGCCGGCGCGAAAGCTATGCCAGCATCCCCATGCCGCGCATGACCAATACTTATATGCTCGCGGGTGACAAGTCCCCCGAAGAAATCGTCGCCAGCATCAAAAAGGGCCTGTACGCCACCAACTTTGGCGGTGGGCAGGTGGACATCACCTCGGGCAAGTTTGTGTTCTCGGCCAGCCAGGCCTATTGGGTCGAAAACGGCAAGATCATGTACCCGGTCAAGGGCGCCACCATTGTCGGCAGTGGCCCGGAGTGCCTGAAGCGCGTCAGCATGATCGGCAACGACCTGAAGCTCGACAGCGGCGTGGGCACCTGCGGCAAAGAAGGTCAGAGCGTGCCGGTGGGCGTGGGTCAGCCGACCTTGCGTATTGATGGTCTGACGGTCGGCGGCACGGCGTAATTCCATTTCCAGATCAATACGATATGTCGTTGCTTCGCCTTGCCGTGCTAAAGCACTGTCTGCGGCTTTGCGCCTAATCTCCTATCGATCTGGAAACGGAGTAAGGTTTTTTCAAGTTTGACTGTGCTACATTCAAAGCCATGAAAACAGCCCGTTTTTACTTTAGCTATTTTTGGTTCTCCAACGCCTGCGGCGGTCGAGAGTTCTGAACGTACCTAAACCAAACGTCCTGATCTTCCAAAAACCGCCGGCACCCCCGGCGGTTTTTTTATGCCTTTTTTTATTTAGGAGTCCTCACGATGAATGCCACAACCTCTGTCGCCAGCACCAACGCCTGGCATGCGAACCCCGCCGACCGTACCAGCCAGACCGACGACGCACGCATCAAGGACATCACCGTGTTACCACCTCCCGAGCATTTGATCCGCTTCTTTCCCATCAGTGGCACACCGGTGGAGACGCTGATCAGCGCCACCCGCAGCCGCATTCACAACATCATGGCGGGTACCGACGACCGCCTGCTGGTGGTGATTGGCCCCTGTTCCATTCACGACCCCGTGGCCGCGCTGGACTACGCGCGCCAACTCAAGGTGCAGCGCGAAAAGTACGCCGATACGCTTGAAATCGTGATGCGCGTGTACTTCGAGAAGCCGCGCACCACCGTGGGCTGGAAAGGCCTGATCAACGACCCGTACCTTGATGAGACTTTCCGCATTGACGAAGGTCTGCGCATGGCGCGCCAGTTGCTCATTGAGATCAACCGCCTGGGCTTGCCCGCTGGCAGCGAGTTTCTGGACGTGATTTCTCCCCAATACCTGGGTGACCTGATCTCTTGGGGCGCGATTGGCGCCCGCACCACGGAGAGCCAGGTGCACCGTGAACTGGCCTCGGGCCTGTCGGCCCCGATTGGGTTCAAGAACGGCACCGACGGCAACATCAAAATTGCTACCGATGCGATTCAGGCCGCAGCCGGTGGGCACCATTTCTTGTCTGTTCATAAAAACGGCCAGGTGGCGATTGTCCAAACCAACGGCAACCCGGACTGCCACGTCATCCTGCGCGGTGGCAAGGCCCCTAACTATGACGCTGCCAGCGTCGCAGAAGCTTGCAAAGACCTGGTGAAAGCCAAGTTGCCCGCCACGCTCATGGTGGATTGCAGCCACGCCAACAGCAGCAAGCAGTTTTCGAAGCAACTCGACGTGGCGCGCGACATTGCCGCACAAATCTCGGGCGGTTCCCAGAGCGTATTCGGTGTCATGGTGGAAAGCCACTTGACCGAAGGGGCCCAAAAGTTCACCCCTGGCCAAGACGACGCGTCCAAGTTGGCTTATGGCCAAAGCATCACCGACGCCTGCCTGGGTTGGGATGACTCGGTTCAGTCGCTGGAAGTGCTGTCGGCAGCAGTCAAGGCACGCCGGGCGGCTTGACGGAGGCCGGGATTTAAGGGTGTTTTAGGCCTCTAGCCCCCGTTCTACTTGCGTGAGTAGCTATTTATTGCGTAGCAAATTAAGCAGTTTGAGGTGAATGCCACCAAAGCTGCCGTTGCTCATGCAGACGATGTGATCACCGGCTCGCGCTTGGGCCGTCACCTGCGTCACCAGTTCGTCGATGTTGTCAGCCACCTGTGCCCGCTCGCCCATTGGGGCCAGCGCATCACGGGCGTCCCAGCCCAGCCCGCCGCTGTGGCAAAACGCCAGATCAGCCTCTTCAAGGCTCCAGGGCAACTGGGCTTTCATAGCGCCCAATTTCATGGTGTTGGAGCGTGGCTCAAATACGGCCAGAATGCGTTCACCCGGTTTGAGGCGGCGCTTGAGTCCATCAACCGTGGTACGAATGGCGGTGGGGTGATGGGCAAAGTCGTCGTACACCGTGATGTTGCCGCCATGGCACGCCACCGTGCCCCGAATTTCCATTCGGCGCTTGACGTTTTCAAACGAGCCTAAAGCGCTTGCCGCGACCACGGGCGATACGCCAATGTGCTCGGCCGCCGCAATGGCAGCCAGGGCATTCAGCTGGTTGTGCACGCCGGTTAGCGCCCAGGTCACGTGCCCCACGATTTTTCCGTGCTGCAGCACCTCAAAATCATGCGGTTCGCCCGCCGCCGTGAAGTCGCTCACCAAGGCGCCAAAACTTCGCACCTCGCTCCAGCAGCCTGCGTGCAACACGCGGGCCAGGCTTTCTTCCAGCCCATTGACCACCACGCGGCCCGAGCCATGCGGGCCGGTGCCCGGCACGGTGCGCACCAAATGGTGAAATTGACGCTCGATGGCGGCAAGATCATCAAAGATGTCGGCGTGATCAAACTCCAGGTTGTTCAAGACCGCTGTGCGCGGACGGTAGTGCACGAACTTGCTGCGCTTGTCGAAAAATGCGGTGTCATATTCATCGGCTTCAATGACGAAGGTTTTCCCGGCGCCCAATCGGGCTGAAACATCAAAGTTCATGGGCACGCCGCCCACCAGAAAGCCCGGTTTTAGTCCTGCGCATTCCAGAATCCAGGCGGTCATGGCGGTGGTCGTGGTTTTGCCATGGGTGCCAGCAATGGCGATGACGTGGCGGCCTTGCAGCACATGTTCTGCCAGCCATTGCGGACCGCTGGTGTAGGGCAGACCGGCATCCAGAATCGCTTCCATCAGCGGAAATTTTGGCGTGCCATCGGGCAAGTGGGCGCGACTGACGACGTTGCCGATCACAAACAGGTCGGGTTGAAGGGCCAGTTGGCCAGCATCAAACCCTTCGATCAGCTCAATGCCGAGTGCCCGTAGTTGGTCGCTCATGGGGGGGTAAACACCCGCGTCGCAACCGGTGACTTTATGGCCCGCTTCGCGTGCCAAAGCGGCCAGGCCACCCATGAAGGTGCCGCAAATACCCAAAATATGAATGTGCATGGACTCATTTTAGGCGGGGAGTTGTCGGTTAAAAAACCAGGCAAAATGACGGCTTATGGAATCCCTGACCTTGGAACTATCTGCTGTTGCGGCCAGTCTGGTGGTTGAGGAGGGTCTCGAATACGGCCCCGCCAAGCGTCGTGCGGTCAAGCAAATGGGTTTGCCTGCGCGCACCGCCTTGCCGGGCAACGCAGAAGTAGAAGATGCCGTCATAGACTACATCGCTATCTTTTGTGCTGACACTCAGCCAGGGGAACTGCTGGCCTTGCGGCGTCTGGCTCTTTTGTGGATGGAGCGTATGGCGGACTTCCGCCCTTACCTGAGTGGCTCAGTGTGGCACGGAACGGCGACGCGACTTTCTGATATTTACATTCAATTATTTTGTGATGACTGCAAATCAGCAGAAATAGCACTGATTGACCACAAAGTGAACTACGTACCGCGCACGATCACCGGGTTTAATGGTGATTCGGTGGAGGCCTTGAGTGTGCATGCCTTTTGCCCGGGTCTGAATGAGGAGGTGGGTGTTCATTTGCTCATTTACGACCGGGATGATGTGCGCGGCGCCCTGCGGTTTGACGCCAAAGGGCGTTCTCCGCGCGGGGATATGGCGGCAGTCCAGCGTTTGTTGCATGATTAGTAACTATGAACTCTGAAAAATCACCTTCTGAATCCGTGGTCACCTCCTCGTCAAGTCGCCGAGGCTGGCTGATGGGCGCTGTGGCGGGTGTGGCCGCCATTGGTGGGGTCGGCTTGGCTTTGCGGTCGACTCCCTCGTCAGCGGCCTTGCCCGTTTCGGAATTTGATCTTTGGCAGCAATCATTTGCCAAGCTGGATGGGGGCTCGCTCCTTATGTCCGCACTACGCGGCAAGCCGCTGCTGCTCAACTTCTGGGCCACCTGGTGTCCGCCGTGTGTGGAGGAGCTTCCGTTAATTAGTCGTTTTTATTCTGAAAATAAGGCTAAAGGTTGGCAAGTTCTTGGTTTGGCTGTGGATCAAATAGCGCCCGTCAAGCGCTTTTTGGTGAATTCGCCGGTGTCTTTTCCGGTGGCGATGGCCGGAATGCCGGGGGTTGATCTCAGTCGTTCGCTGGGTAATTTAAGTGGTGGCCTGCCTTTCACGGTGGTGTTTGGGTTTGATGGTTTGGTTGCGCATCGTAAAATAGGCAAGGTAACGCCTGGAGATTTGCTTTCCTGGACTGCTCTGAAGTAAGTCAGTTAAGCCTTGCGCGCCGTAAGAATGACCCTGTTCTCGTTGGGAAATGACCTTAAAACCCCGGTTTTTTGAGTCGAAGTTTTGTAAAATAAAAGAAGATGGCTGTATTTATCGTCAATTTGAGGTAAATTAGCTGTTGTTTCTTTAAATCGTTGGAGTTCTCATGGATCTTAGAAAACTAAAAACACTTATCGACTTGGTGTCGGAATCAAATGTTTCAGAGCTTGAAATCACAGAAGCTGAAGGCAAGGTTCGGATCGTCAAAGGCGGTGGTGCCATGGTTCAGCAGTATGCCCAGCCGATGCAGATGATGATGCCTGCCACCATGCAAGCCCAAAACGTGGCTGCCACAGACATTACTGCGGCACCGGTGCCGGTACCGGTTGCGCTCGGCCACACCGTCAAATCACCCATGGTCGGTACTTTCTACCGGTCTGCTTCCCCGGGCGCCAAGGTTTTTGTGGAAATCGGCGACGCCGTCAAGGAAGGTGAAACGGTCTGCATTATTGAGGCCATGAAAATCCTTAATGAAATTGAAGCCGACAAGTCGGGCACAGTGACCCAAATTCTTTGTGAAAACGGCCAAGCGGTTGAATACGGACAGCCTCTGTTCGTGATCGAGTAACGCCAACCAAGCCATCCCATGTTCAAGAAAATCCTGGTTGCCAATCGGGGCGAAATCGCCCTCAGAATTCAACGCGCCTGCCGCGAACTCGGTATCAAGGCTGTCATGGTCTATTCCGAGGCCGATCGTGAGGCTAAATACGTCAAGCTGGCTGAAGAATCAGTGTGCATCGGGCCGGCTTCGTCGGCGCTGAGTTACCTGAACATGCCTGCCATCATTTCGGCCGCCGAAGTGACGGACGCCGAGGCGATTCACCCGGGCTATGGTTTCTTGAGCGAGAACGCTGATTTTGCCGAGCGCGTCGAAAAAAGCGGTTTTCAGTTCATCGGCCCTACGCCTGAATCGATCCGCATGATGGGCGACAAAGTGTCGGCCAAGCAGGCCATGATCAAGGCCGGGGTGCCTTGCGTTCCTGGCTCCGAAGGCGAGTTGCCTGATGATCCCGTCCAAATTCGACGTATCGCCAAGGCGGTGGGTTACCCCGTCATCATCAAGGCGGCCGGTGGTGGTGGCGGGCGCGGCATGCGCGTCGTGCACACCGAGGCGGCACTGATCAATGCCGTGACCATGACCAAAGCCGAAGCGGGTGCCGCCTTCGGTAATCCGGCGGTTTACATGGAGAAGTTTCTCCAGAACCCCAGGCACATTGAAATCCAGATCCTGGCCGATAAATACAAAAATGCGGTTTATCTCGGCGAGCGTGATTGCTCCATGCAGCGTCGGCATCAGAAAATTTTGGAAGAAGCGCCTGCGCCTGGCATTCCCCGAAAATTGATTGAGCGGGTGGGTGAGCGTTGCGTTGCTGCTTGCAAGAAGATCGGTTATCGCGGGGCGGGAACCTTCGAATTTCTGTTTGAAGATGGCGAGTTTTACTTCATTGAGATGAATACCCGCGTGCAGGTGGAGCACCCGGTCACGGAAATGATCACCGGGGTTGACATCGTCAAGACCCAGATCATGGTGGCTGCGGGCGAAAAGCTGCCCTTTACGCAACGTCAGATTGAAATTCGTGGCCACGCCATTGAATGCCGTGTGAATGCGGAAGACCCTTATAAATTCACGCCATCGCCAGGCCGTATCACCATGTGGCACCCGCCGGGTGGTCCTGGCGTGCGTGTGGATTCGCATGTTTACACCAACTACTACGTTCCGCCAAATTACGACTCCATGATTGGCAAGATCATTGTTCATGGCGACACGCGTGAGCAGGCTTTGGCCCGTATGCGTACGGCCTTGGGTGAGACCGTGGTGGAAGGCATCAATACCAATATTGCGCTGCACCGCGAACTGATGGTGGACGCCAAGTTCATGACCGGCGGCACCAACATTCACTACCTTGAAGAGTGGCTCAGCCAGCACAAACGTTAATTTGAAACCTTGCGGGATAGACCGCAGTGACGCGCAGTGAACCAGCTCTGTCCTCAATTGATTAGAAATGTATGTTTGAATTGTGTTTGATGTGCCCGGAAAACCGGGTCGAAACCTTGAGTGATGCACTCGATGCGCTGGATGCCTTGAGTGTGAGCGTCGAAGATGCCGACGCGCAGACGGATGCCGAGGTTGCCTTGTTTGGCGAGCCGGGCATGCCGCCGCCCAAGGACGGTTGGCAGCGTTCCCGAGTGACGGCGCTGTATCACTCTGAAGCCTTGGCAAAGGACGCTCTGGCGCTTTTGCAGGCCCAAAAGTTTTTCACGGACTGCCAATATTTAAGCTTGCAGGATGTGCCCGAGCAGGATTGGGTGCGTTTGACGCAGTCCCAGTTCACGCCCGTTGAAATCACGCACTCCTTCTGGATCGTGCCGACCTGGCACGAACCACCTGAGCAGGCTCAGATCATTATTCGACTTGATCCGGGTCTGGCGTTTGGCACGGGGACGCACCCCACCACGCGCATGTGCCTGCGCTGGATTGCAGGCAAGGGCGGTGCCTCTGAATTGCATTCAGTATCAAGATTGGGACGTGTGCTGGATTACGGCTGTGGTTCGGGGATTCTTGCGATCGGCGCCGCCAAGCATGGCGCAGTTGATATTGATGCTGTGGATATAGACGACGCTGCCGTGGAATCCACGGTGCTGAATGCCCAGGCCAATGAGGTGAACCTGAAGGCGGGTTTGCCCGAGCTTGCTACGGGGGTCTACAAGACCGTGCTGGCCAATATATTAGCGACACCGCTGAAGGTGCTGGCGCCGTTGTTATGGTCGCGTGTGGGCCCCGGTGGTTCGTTGGTCCTGGCGGGTATTCTCGAGCGCCAGACGGATGAACTGAAGGCCGCTTATGCGCCTTACTGCCAATTGACCGTATCCGATCAGGAAGATGGCTGGATACTGATGACCGCAACCCGCTGAAACGCGCTGGGTGTCAGTCAACATTCTTCATAAGATGAGCCTGATTACCCGTTGCCCCGCTTGCGAAACGCACTTCAAGGTCGTTCCCGACCAGCTTCGAATTTCTGAAGGCTGGGTTCGTTGCGGGCAATGCGATGAAATCTTTGATGCCTCCCATCACTTGGTGCCCGATACTTTTGTTGAAGAGAAACAAGAACAATTGCCGTCGTTCATGGATGGTTTCCAAGAGGTCATCGAGGCGAATGACTCGGAACCCATTCACCTAGAACATGATTCGGCACCAGATATTTCAAACGTCGATATAGATTGGTCAGAAGTACCTGAAGACGTTGAAGAAATTGAAGAAGTTGCAACGACTAACGAGGCAAGAGATTCAGTTGAAGGGTTAGCTGAAGAAACGTTTCAACCCACATTGATCTTGCCCGTTGCCGCGTCAGTGAGCGAGCCCGACGAATCATCGTCTGGGAAAGACGAAGCCGTTGAAGTGGATAGCAGTCCCAACGTGGGCGATGTTGCATTTTTGCGTGGGGTCAAGGCTGACCAAACCGCGCCTCGTCCCGTTCGCCGCGTACTTTTGGCGGGGCTGTCTGTGGCTTTGTTGCTCGGTTTGATGCTCCAGGTCACTCTTCACGAGCGTGACCGCCTCGTGGCGATGGAGCCGAGCCTCAAACCCTTGTTGCAGGCTCTTTGCGGGCCTTTAAATTGCTCGCTGGCACCCTTGCGCCGAATTGAGTCGATCGTGGTCGAGAGTGCGTCGTTCAATAAGACGAGTGGAAACAAATACCGTTTGAATTTCACTGTTAAAAATACGGCAACGATGCCTCTTGCCGTACCTGCCGTTGAGTTGACCTTGACCAATGCATTTGATCAACCTGTGGTTCGGCGCGTATTTCTGCCCATCGAGATGGGTGTCAAGTTGCCTGAGTTGGCCCCTGGCGCCGAATGGCCAGCATCGATCGCCATGGAAGTCAAGACGACGGGCGCTTCAGAACAGGTTGCCGGATACCGGGTTTTTGCTTTTTATCCTTAAGCACCGATAAAAAAGCCCGATGCGAAGGGCATCGGGCTTGGCGCAAAGCGAGTCGCAGAACTGCGATAGCCGATCAGGGTTTGCTTGCTGTTGGAAACGGCCAGGCAGACTGTGGATTGAGTGTCGTCTGTGCGGGCGCTGTTGCTTTTTTGGCTGCAGGTTTTTTGGCTGCAGGAAGCACGGGCGCAGCGGCCTTTTTAGCCGGTGCTGCTTTCTTGACTGCGGCTACTTTTTTGGCGGGCGCAGCTTTTTTAGCAGGTGCAGCTTTTACTGCAACGACCTTTTTAGCTGGCGCCGCTTTTTTGGCTGCGACAACTGGTTTCGCAATGGCCTTCTTGGCGGGCGCTGCTTTTTTAGCGGGAGCAGCTTTCACTGCAACGACTTTTTTCGCGGGCGTCGCTTTTTTGGCTGCGACGACTGGTTTCGCAGCGGCCTTCTTGGCTGGCGCAACTTTTTTAGCCGGTGCTGCTTTTGCTACAACGACTTTCTTGGCCGGCGCTGCTTTTTTGGCAGGAGCGACGGTCTTGGCGACAGCCTTCTTCGCTGGGGCCGCTTTTTTAGCCGGGGCAGCTTTCACTGCAACGGCCTTTTTGACGACGACAGCAGGCTTTGCAGGTGCGGCTTTTTTAACAGGGGCGGTCTTTTTTACGACCATTTTTTTTGCAGTTGCCATTTAATTTTCTCCTTGATCAATTTACAAAGAGCACTTCATGCGAGTAGGAGTGCTTGAAGCGATTCATGGTGTTGGGGAACAATCCCAGCACCATGAACTTGGGTGCACAAAGCGCCGATGCCGCTTGAGGGCTACTGGCTGTTTGTGAAATTCTTGTTGTCATTAAAAAATCAGTCCCATGACAGCGCACCGCCAGATTGATATTCAATGACTCGCGTTTCGAAGAAGTTGCGCTCTTTCTTCAGGTCGATCATTTCACTCATCCAGGGGAACGGATTTTCTTCGTTGGGGTAAAGCGCTTCGAGACCAATTTGCGTGGCACGACGGTTGGCAATGTAGCGCAGGTAGCCCTTGAACATGGAGGCGTTCATGCCCAATACACCGCGCGGCATGGTGTCTTCTGCGTACCGGTATTCAAGTTCAACGGCTTCTTCAAACAAGGCCTTGATTTCAGCCTTGAACTCTGCGGTCCACAAGAGCGGATTTTCAAGTTTGAGTTGGTTAATCAGGTCAATGCCAAAGTTGCAGTGCATAGATTCATCGCGCAAGATGTACTGGTACTGCTCAGCCGCACCCGTCATTTTGTTTTGGCGACCCAGTGCCAGAATTTGCGTGAAGCCAACGTAGAAAAACAGCCCTTCCATCAAACAGGCAAAGACGATCAGCGACTTGAGAAGGGTTTGATCCGTTTCATGGGTTCCAGTTTTGAAATTAGGGTCCATGATCGCCTCAATGTAAGGGATCAGAAACTCGTCCTTGTCACGGATGGATTTGACTTCGTTGTAGGCGTTAAAAATTTCGCTCTCATCCAACCCCAATGACTCCACGATGTACTGGTAGGCATGGGTGTGAATGGCTTCTTCAAAGGCCTGGCGCAAAAGAAACTGGCGGCACTCAGGCGCGGTGATGTGGCGGTAAGTACCCAAGACGATATTGTTGGCTGCCAGTGAGTCGGCGGTCACAAAGAAACCCAGGTTGCGTTTGATGATGCGCCGCTCGTCTTCGGTCAGGCCGTTAGGATCTTTCCACAAGGCAATGTCACGCGTCATGTTGACTTCTTGCGGCATCCAATGGTTGGCGCAGCTGGAAAGGTACTTTTCCCAAGCCCATTTGTATTTGAAGGGAACCAGTTGATTGACGTCGGTCTTGCCATTGATGATGCGTTTGTCGGCCGCATTGACGCGGCGAGGACTGCTGGCAAGTGTGGCTGAAGGCAATGAGGGCTCCATCGGTTGGCTGCTGGTTAAGCCGTGTGCAAAAGGCAATGGCGGGGTAGGCTTAAGTTCTTCGTCCCAGGTCAACATATATTTTCCAATCCTCGGATTATGAGAGCAGCGAAATGAAATGAAAAGTATTCATTCACATCGCTGACATATTGTTTAAGAGATGTTGTGCAGCAACATCGCCACAACACCGTTCACGCCCACTAAAGTCTTATTGACATGACTCACAGGTGGGGTCGTCGACACCACAAAATTTGACATCGGTTGCGGGTCCTGATGCCATCTGTATTTTTGCGGCCGCTGCCGCTGCATCCATGGCGCTCATGCCCGTGTTGACGGGTTGCGTATCGCTACCCGACGAAACCGCATTCATGCGACCCGCTGCCACTGTTGATTTTTCAACATGGGTGGCCGACATGGTGCGCAGGTAGTAGGTGGTTTTCAGTCCGCGAATCCACGCCAGCTTGTAGGTGTCGTCGAGTTTTTTGCCGGAGGCGCCTGCCATATAAATGTTCAACGATTGTCCTTGATCGATCCATTTCTGACGACGCGCTGCGGCCTCTACCAGCCAGCGTGTTTCGACTTCGAAAGCAGTGGCATACAAAGACTTGATGTCAGCGGGAATCCGGTCAATCGGTTTCAAAGAGCCATCGAAATGTTTCAGGTCCATCACCATCACATCATCCCAAAGACCCAGTCGTTTGAGGTCGCCAACTAGGTAGCTGTTGATGATGGTGAACTCGCCCGAGAGGTTGGACTTGACGGACAGGTTGCCAAAGCACGGTTCGATGGAGGCATCCACGCCAATGATGTTGGAAATAGTGGCGGTGGGCGCTATGGCTGTGCAGTTGGAGTTGCGCATGCCGTCGCGGGCAATCTTCTGGCGCAACGCGTCCCAGTCAAGCGTGGCAGAGCGGTCAACTTCCACAAAGCCACCACGTTCTTTGGCCAACATGTCAAGGGTATCAATCGGCAAAATTCCCTGGTCCCACAGTGAACCTTTGAAGCTGGCGTACTGACCCCGTTCACGCGCCAGTTCGGTCGAGGCCCAGTAGGCGTAATAGCAAATGGCTTCCATGGACCGATCGGCAAACTCAACCGCAGCATCACTGGCATAGGGAATTCGCATTTCATACAGACTGTCTTGAAACGCCATCATCCCCAAGCCCACCGGGCGGTGACGCGTGTTGGAGGTGCGCGCCTTTTCTACGGCGTAGTAGTTGATGTCAATCACGTTGTCGAGCATGCGCATCGCGGTGGTGATCGTCTTTTGCAGCTTGACGTGATCAAGTACTTTGGATCCGTCGGGCCCCGTTTTCAAATGCTGCAACAGGTTGACTGAGCCGAGGTTGCACACTGCGGTCTCCGTGTCGCTGGTGTTGAGTGTGATTTCAGTACACAGATTGCTGGAATGAACCACGCCGCAATGCTGCTGCGGCGAGCGCACATTGCAGGCATCCTTGAACGTGATCCAGGGGTGGCCGGTTTCAAACAGCATGGTGAGCATTTTTCGCCACAGGTCGGCGGCCTGCACAGTGCGTGCTGGTTTGATGTCGCCGCGTGCTGCCTTGGCTTCGTAAGCGACGTAGGCGGTCTCGAATTCGCGGCCGAATTTGTCGTGCAGGTCCGGCACGTTGTTGGGCGAAAACAATGTCCATTCGCCTTTTTCCATCACACGGCGCATGAACAAGTCAGGGATCCAGTTGGCCGTGTTCATGTCATGTGTTCGGCGGCGATCATCCCCGGTGTTTTTGCGCAATTCCAGGAACTCTTCGATGTCGAGGTGCCAGGTTTCCAGGTAGGTGCAGACCGCACCTTTGCGCTTGCCGCCCTGGTTAACCGCCACGGCCGTGTCGTTGACCACTTTCAGGAAGGGTACCACCCCTTGCGACTCGCCATTGGTGCCTTTGATGTGAGCGCCCAAGGCCCGCACGCGGGTCCAGTCGTTGCCCAGTCCACCAGCAAACTTGGACAACAACGCGTTCTCTTTGATCGCATCGTAAATGCCACCCAGGTCGTCGGGCACGGTGGTCAAGTAGCAGCTGGAGAGTTGTGAACGCAAGGTGCCACTGTTGAACAGCGTGGGCGTGCTGGACATGAAGTCAAAAGACGAGAGCACCTCATAGAACTCAATAGCGCGCGCTTCGCGGTCAGCTTCGTTGAGAGACAGGCCCATGGCCACGCGCATGAAGAAGGCCTGAGGCAATTCAATGCGGGCTTTGCTGATGTGTAAAAAGTACCGGTCATACAGGGTTTGAAGACCGAGGTAATCAAACTGCAGATCCCGATCGGCTTTCAGTGCGGCAGCCAGTCGTGGCAGGTCAAACTGAAGCAGCTTGCTGTCGAGTAACTCGTGGTCAACGCCATTTTTAATAAATCCGGGGAAGTAGTCGACGTAGGCTTGTGCCATCTCGGTTTGAATCACGTCCCGGCCCAAAACTTCTTTGGCAATCGTGTGAAACAACAAGCGCGCCGTTGCGTAGGTGTAGTCGGGGTCTTTCTCGATCAACGTGCGCGCAGCCAGCACCGAAGCTTTGTACACCTCATCCATTGGAACGCCGTCATACAGATTGCGCAAGGTCTCGGCCATGATCGGTTCCGGCTTGACGTCAGCACCCAGACCGGCGCAGGCCGACTGAATCAGGCCATTTAGGCGGTCCAGATCCAGCACAATCCGCTGCCCTTGGTCCAAGGCATGGAGCACGGGTGTCGGGGGCGTCTCCTGGCTAGCTTGGGTGGCGCGTTCCTGGGTGCGCTTTTCACGGTAGAGCACGTAAGCGCGTGCGACCTCGTGGTGACCACTGCGCATCAAGCCCAGTTCAACCTGGTCTTGAACGTCTTCGATATGAAAGGTTCCACCGCCCGGGCGTGAGCGCATCAGGGCGCGAATCACGGCTTGCGTCAAGACCTCGACGGTTTCCCGAACACTGGCCGATGCGGCGCCTTGGGTGCCGTGAACGGCCAGAAAAGCTTTCATCATTGCCACGGCAATTTTGGCGGGCTCAAAAGGCACGACAGCGCCGTTGCGGCGCAGGATTTGGTAGTGACTGAATACGTTGGCC
>Ga0208248_1000360_pt1 | contig 13960 bp, 12 predicted proteins | sample CryBogmetaGMA5M_FD_184545 | JGI IMG/M metagenome (GOLD analysis project Ga0208248, IMG submission 184545) | Freshwater microbial communities from Crystal Bog, Wisconsin, USA - MA5M (SPAdes) | ecosystem: Environmental > Aquatic > Freshwater > Lake | place: Crystal Bog, Wisconsin, USA | collected...
GTATTAGACTGTTCAACATTTTGGCGGAGTGAATACCGTTCAGATTGCTATCAAATCCATTTACAATGGTTTGATTTTTTACAGTTTGTGATAATATAGGGGCTGTGAATTTCATAAGTGTTTCTTTGGAAAATGTAAAGGCTGATGGATTCATAGTGTTTCTCCTGTTTGTTTAGTTGAAATAGAGACCCTGAAAATCTTAATCTGGCAAAGATAGAGTGATTTTCGGGGTTTTGCATATTTACTGGCTCATCATTAAGCCAATCTCATTGAATTATGGAAAAAAAAATTCTATGGGACATTTGAGTCATTTGTTTAAACCTCCCCTACTTATCAGCTATTTATCCATTTCCTTAAATATGGCAATAAATCACTGGCACATAATCCCCGTTCACCATCATACTTAACTGCTTCATCAGCAGCCCAACCATGTCCATAACTGCCTTGTTGAGCAGCTTCTTCAAGTGGCAGACCTTGTGCAACAAGACCAGCAATAACACCTGCCAATACATCTCCCATACCACCTGAAGCCATTCCAGGATTGCCCGTGTTGGAAATAGCAATTGTATTTTCTGAAGCGACTAATGTTCCTGCACCTTTTAGTATCACCACACCACCGTATTGTTGCTGTAACGACTGAACGGCATCGAAACGATTTGTTTGAATCTCTTTTATTGTGCTGGATAACAACCGTGCGGCTTCACCAACGTGCGGTGTAAGAATCCAATTGACCTTCTTTTGTGGTAATTGAACTAAAAAATTCAATCCATCTGCATCCACAATCATTGGTTTATCGCTGTTTAAAGCAGTTGCAAATAATGATTTACCCCAATCACGCTGTCCAAGCCCTGTACCAATCACAATGACGCTGGCTTTTTCAAATAACGGCAACAATTCCTCTGGAGAAGCAATACCATGACACATTAACTCTGGATAAGCGACGTTCATTGATACTGCATTTTCTGGATGCGTCGCAATGCTTACTAATCCGGCACCAATCCGCAATGCTGCCATACCTGTTAAACGTACGGCTCCTGAATAGCCAACATCACCACCAATGACCAAAACGTGACCAAAATTACTTTTATGAGCATATCGAGGACGTGGCGGTAATGATTTGGGCATAACACGCATTATTGATGACGAAATTGTTTGCCATGCTGCATTAGGTAAGTTTAAAGAAGCATAAACAATCTCACCAACGTGTTGAACAGCAAAACCGGTAAATAATCCTTGCTTGAGTCCAATGAATGTTATCGTTGCATCGGCTTCAACCGCACATCCCATTATATCACCGGTATCAGCATTTAATCCTGATGGGACATCAACTGAAATTACGGGAATGTTACTTTGATTGATTGTGTGAATTGCTTGTTTATATTTCCCCGTGACAATGCGGCTCAATCCTGTTCCGAACAAAGCATCAATTAGGAAATCGGTGTTATCAAGAACAACATCCACTTGAAATGGCATTACAAAACCACCCACTTTGATAAACTGCTGATAAGCAGTGAGAGCATCACCTTGTAGAATCGCTGTATCTGTAACACTGTATACACAAACATTTAAACCCGCCTGTAATGCTAATGTTGCTATGATATAGCCATCACCCCCATTATTACCAGAGCCACAAAAAATAGCTATTTTCTTTGCCATTCGATGACTACGCTGAATATATTCAAAAACAGTTTGCCCTGCTCGCTCCATCAACATTAAACCTGAAATAATGTTATGTTGAATGACAAACTGCTCAATAGCTTTGATTTGTTCCGTGCAATACAAAGCTTCAGGTAACCCAATATCTGTATTTTTCATTTCAACATCATCAAATAACTCAATTGTAAATGTTTCCTAAAAAATCTTTTTTACCAATCTCCACGTCTCTATGTCTCAAAATAGCATATACGGTGGCGACATGAAAATAGACATTCGATAAAACAAAATCTAAAAAGTAAGGCAAACCTTAAAAGTGGACTGTTTTTATCATGCAGTGGCAAAACAATAGTTTTATTTTCGGAACTGTTCATGATTCATTCTGTGAATTATTTTAAAGGTGTTTGTGTGTAAATGTAATCGGTTTAATACGGTATTTCGTCTGTATAAGTTTTAACATCAGGCAATTCAAAACCGTATTGAGCTAATTTCGTGTTGAATTATCGCCTTTTCGATAGATTCAAACAACTAAGAATTCTTTATTTTTAGAATTCATCATCAAATTGCTTCAATTAAATTCTCAAATATAAAGCGCAGCACTTCAATTATTGACACGAGTTAGTTTAAAAACTACAGTCACTCCACTAAAACTCAATTCAACTATTTATCAGCATGATTATTCTTATTGGCTCAGAAAAAGGCGGTGTGGGTAAATCAACTTTGGCTACGAATATTGTCACTTTTCTGGCTGCTCACGATAAAGATGTGATTCTTGTTGATTTCAGATCGTCAAGGTACAAGCTCCGACTGGTTTAGTGAACGATGCGAAACCAATCTTCCAAAGTTAGAATGTATGAATAAGTTCGACAATATTAAACAATCATTGCTCGATTTATCTAAACGATACGAATATGTTATCGTTAATTCACAGGTAGAGATTCTATTGAGTTGACGACAGGGTTACTTGTAGCAGACATTTTTATAACACCATGCCGTCCATCGCAAGCAGATTTAAATACAATTTTAAAAATGGAAAAATTGATTTCTACTGCTCAAGAAATCAATGAAAATATGAAAGCATGCAGAAGTAAAAGGGATGACTCTTTTAAAAACAATAATCTGTGAAAGAAAAGTATACAGAGATGCTTTAGGTACTGGATATGGCGTTATTGAACTTTCAAAGGCTAGAAGACCTTGGTTTAGATGAACTTGCAAATCGTTATGTGGCAATTGACAGTCAAGCTCACATTCTGTTATCTCAATTTGCGATGACGGTTTTCAAGTAAGAAACCGCCTAATGAATTACGCAAAATTCTTTCAGAATAAAGACACAACAGGTATTTCTTTATCAAAAATTCCTTGCTGGTTGAAACTCCGCCCTTTAGGGCGGAAAGGCAGCCACCCGCAACGAGTACGGTGAAGTTGCATTCAATGTGGCTGCCAATTTGGTTGGGGTGTGTGCAGCCCCAACCAAATTATCAAAGCATCCGACCGATAGGGAGGATTCCTTATGCACTGCCTTTAGTTTTTAATTCGTCTGAAAATGTACTGAAATTCATGAGATTACCTAAATAAATTAAGAAATTGGTGGTTTATTGTGGTTGGCTAATAACAACGTTAGTTGGTTGTAATTTTCTTTAAATTCGTCGATTTTATGATATTCGTTGCACTCTATATGAGTTTTGAGTGAGGAGCAGAAACAATGTGACTGATTGAAAATGAATGTTTTGAATTCATAATAGGACGAGTTAAGTATGAACTTCACCAATCTTGTATTAAATATGAGTATTTCATTTTTAATAATGCAATCCATGTCAGCTAGGTTTTTCATAAAGGCATAATTGAGTTCATTTTCGATAGCTGGATTATCATTACCTTGGTACTCAGCGTAATATAAAAATAAAACCACTCCTTCAAATTCCACAGACTTCAGCAAAGATTCTATTCTTCTTTCATGCGCCCCTGTAACAATAATATCGTCTATAAAGAATAATACTTTTCCTTTGATAAATTCCTTATCTATATGAAAATCATCAGAAGTAATTGCCCGTTCTCTTTCCTCTTTAGTCATAACACCATAATCTTCATTATAACTATGTTCTCGATAAACTTTTAAATCTTCCACCTCTGGGTTATCCAAGCTCCATATTGGATTAAATTCACTAATGAAATAATCCTTTAAAGCGGTTGATGCTACGGGGATATTTTTCCACGGTGCAGAACATACGACTATTTTCTTCTCAAATAAATTTGGGCAAAGGTTCTGAAATTCTACAGACTGCAAAAAATTACTCGCTAATTCCATTCCCAATCTTCGCGCATATTTTCTACTCCCATATTTTAACTTACTGTATTCAATAGCAGAAAAAGTTAGGTTATTTATGTCTGTGAATTTATGTACTGAAAAGCGAAATGTACTAATCATGGGTAATTTTCTTGATAAGTTCAGGCAAAGAAAGTGTTGTGACATCTAAAAATTCTATACCATATAGTTCACTAGCACCATCTGTTTTGGGATTGTCACCGATATGAAATGTTGGCTTTATTTCAAAATCAAACATAGACGCATCGATTTTTGCTTTTCCTATCTCATCCGAAAATTTACAATTGCTTTTAGGTATTACGAACCTGTCATAAATAACTCTGCTTAAAGCTGCACCACTGGTAAACACGGTGTTTGAAGAAATATAAATGGTATAACCTGCTTGTATTGCAGTGTTAATAAATGATGGAGGTAAATGATTAAATGGAGGATATTCAACAAACAACTCGTCCGAAAGTAACATGAATTTTTCTATGTCTGATGCGTCCCATTTAGGGAAAATTAGTTTATTCAAATTTAGTCTATCTAGCTGCCCTCCTCTCGTTTCGGCTTCGAAATCAGCTAATTTTTTGTAATAAGTTTTTTGAGAGAGCCAATACTCCAGCGTTATGGATTCATCAAATTGACTTAATAATTTAAATTGGTTCTCTCTAAACGCAGGATTGCTAACGCACAGAGTTCCCCAGAAGTCTAAACTTATCGCCTTCATAAATTATTCCTAAATGTTATTTCCTTCATTGCGCCCCAAGACCCAGCCATAACGCTTATCGAGTTATTGATGCACTTGAAAGTATTCGTTAAGTTTTGTTACTTTTAATTCGCCCCATCATTTTCAATCATGGCAATTGCACACATACTAGAAGTATTTTTTACAATAATTGTCACTGACAGTCATCATAATATCAACTCTCCTTTTGAATAATGCCACAATTGCGCTATCACGTCAAAACACCTGCAAGCCATATAGTACAATGCTTTACGCCATAATCTAAAAATTCCCAACTTCGTCAGACACCCAATCAGCATCAAAAAATAGAAACTCAATAAAATTGCGATTTAAGAAACGTTTAGAAAATTGTCAATACAATGGTATTGCTTGTATCAAAAGCACACATTAAATCGCAAGTTTAAAAAGTCAATACATCATTTTTCATTCCATTATTTTAATCGTCTGCAAACCTTATAATTGGCGGCTTGTTGATAATTGGCATTATTATTGTATTTTCCGCATTCATTGCGGTTATGAAAAATACCCCGTCCATTTTTGGTAAGATTGTTACAGAGTGGTATTGGTGATGAAGTCCCATCAAGTCATCTGGGTAACAATCACAGCATCATTAAAAGTGTAGGATTTGTAATAATACAAAATACTATAAACACGACATTCTTTGAAAATCATCGTTACCGTGTAACGCGACCCATGCCACTAACGTCACACTAAACAAGCCTAAAATCACTCAAACTGAGCCTACCAAAACCCCTCACACAAAATGCACCCTCTAGCCGTTTTTTGGAAAAACAACAATAAAAATTTAATGGTTTTTAACTAACCGCAACAATTTCCGATTTAATTATCATGCCAATTCTTTTTTGGCCTTGTATTATATGGCTTGTAATACTTTATAAAGTTGGCATTATATTTGAAGACTTGACTTTTCAAATTTACGTTTTAAGGCGTGTTTTTAATGTAAGTAATACGGTTTTTTATTGACTATTCTCTAAACATTGTTTAAATCGCATTTTTATCGATTATCCATTTTTGATGCTAATGACTTGATACACGAGGTTAGAAAATAAGCAGTAATAGTGCAAAGCCTTATAGGTTCTCTCGTGGCTTGCATGGGGTTTGGTGTCATAGCGGCGATTGTGGCACGGTTCAATGGCGTGAATAAACCACCATTGCAAGGGGGTGGTTGGGATGATGACGCTCGAATGATATTTAATTTAAGTGTAAGATTGGGTATACATGATTTTACACACCCCCCATTCGCTGCAACCCGCATTCCTTCGTGTAAAGTAAACTTACTTATTAAATTATTTTACACTTGTAATGGTAGAGTTAAGGACTTATATTACACATTGAATTTAATGGGGGAGTGCATCATGTCGAATATCGGTTACATCAGAGTTTCATTCATCGGGCAGAATACCGAACGACAATTAGCCAGTGTTAAATTGGATAAAGTATTTGAAGATAAATGTTCAGCCAAGAATGTTGACCGCCCTCAGCTCAAGGAATGTCTTGAATGGTTACGCGAAGGCGATACTTTACACGTTCATTCCATTGACCGATTGGCGCGGGATTTATTTGATTTGCAATCATTGATAAGTCAGTTGATGGCTAAACGAGTAGTGGTGAAGTTTCATAAAGAAAATTTAATTTTTGAACCCGATAGCTCCAATGCCCTGAACCAGTTAATGTTGCACATGATGGGGGCGTTTGCTCAATTTGAACGAGAACTCATTAAGGAACGGCAACGGGAAGGGATTGCAACTGCTCAAGCTAAAGGAGTTCGGTTTGGTGCAAAACGTAAATTGACGGATGAACAAATCACTGAGATTAAAGTTCGATTAGCGGATAACTGTGATAAGTCGGCGTTGGCACGGGAGTTTGGTATTTCACGACCTACATTGTATGGATTGATGAAAGTATAAATATCCAAATAGCACGTTAAAATAGACAAATCGTCATAAAATAATGTCAAACCTTAATTAGCCCAGCAAAAGATTAAAATTACTGTGATTGAAGTTTTTTCAATTCTTTAGCTACACGCTGTGCATCCATCGCTGGATCAACATCATCGTCAATTTGACGAACCATTAAAGACGGGTCGAGAATAAACGTCCAACGTTTTGCTGCTGTGACAATTGGCATTTTAACACCATACGCCTCAGTGATTTTAGCGTCGGAATCAGAAAGCAGTGTAAAGGTGAGTTGATGCTCTTTGTGGAATTTTTGTAATGCCTCAATATCATCTGTGCTGACACCAAAAACATCAGCATTTTCATTTAATATATTGAAATCATTAAATATTCCATTCTGCTTTTGTTTAGTCTTCACCATGCAAGCCCCCATTCAACATCATCTTGAATAAATGATTCAGTCAAAACCTCTTGATGTGAATCTAAATAACGGCGCAGAGCTTCGTTGATGACTTCTTCTAAATTACTTGCCCAGCCTTGTTGTACAAAATTTTGGGCTTGCTGCCAGATTTGATTAGGTATTTCTGCTTGAACCATTGCACTCATTTTTTACTCCAGCGTTGATGTTTGATTGGGCATCAAAGGTTATGATGTTTACAAACACATTCAAGGTCGTAAACGTTATATTTTGGTAGATACACTTGGTCTGATTATGGTTGTCGTTGTTACCGCTGCATCGATACCAGCACGTCGCTGGGTCGTTGAAAGAACATTCGCTTGGTTATACCGTTATCGCCGTTTGAGTAAAGATTACGAAGTCTTGACCGATTCCAGCACTGCTTTTATTCACATTGCTATGATTAACTTGATACTCGGACGGTTGTTGGCTGACTGATTTTGATACTTTTAAAACACGCACTTAGCGTACGTTTTCTCCCCGTTAGTGTCGGAACCCCGTTATCTGTCGCCTAGTAACTTTGAATCACAAATGACAGTTAACCAACCTTAGATAGTGTCTAAAAAAACTTGACCATTACACTCTAAATATATTAATCAGAGGTTTATCATTGGGGGTTAGTCTATGAAGTGAACGGGGCTGTAATGCCGTCAGGTGTTTCAGCAGGTAAATAATCCGCGTTTTTGAAATTGTCCGATGACCCGATTAAGTAATTCGGGCGAGGGCGGCGAAACGTCTTTTAAGTGAAAATTTAAGCCTAAATCATCCCATTTATGTTCGCCCATTTTGTGAAACGGTAACACTTCCACCCTTTCCACGCCGTGAAGGGTGGCAATAAAATCGGCTAATTTTTCCACATCGTTAAAATCATCGGTGTAACCAGGCACTAAAACATACCGTATCCACATCGGCTTTTTCATTGCCGACAATCGCCGCGCAAAATCCAACGTCGGTTGCAACGGTTTTGAAGTCAACGCTTCGTATTTTTCGGGGTCAATATGTTTGATGTCGAGCAACACTAAATCGACATTTTCAAACCAATCATCTTCCAAATGTTCCGCTAAAAATCCTTGCGTATCGAGCGCAGTGTGCAATTTCAATTCATGTTTCACGCGATAAAATATCTCGCCAATGAAATACGCTTGCATCAAAGGTTCGCCGCCCGAAATGGTTAAACCGCCTGCAAAACGTAGAAAATGCGCGTATTTCTCAATCTCCGCCACAATGTCATCGACGTGCGTCATTTTGCCGTTGTGCATTTTCCATGTGTCAGGATTGTGGCAATACAAACATTGAAATTGACAGCCCGACACAAATAACACGAAACGCATTCCAGGACCATCGACTGCGCCGCCCGTATCGAATGAATGAACAAAACCCGACAGTTTGCCATTCTCATCGACACACGCAGGCGCGATAATTCCTTGTGATTTTATATGATGCGGCACGGGTTAACTGTGAATGTGAAAAGTACGATTAATAACATCCAGCTGTTGTTCGTGCGAGAGTTTGACAAAATTGACGGCGTAACCCGAAACGCGAATGGTAAGTTGCGGATAATTTTCAGGGTGATTCATCGCATCGAGTAACGTGTCTTTATTCAACACATTGACGTTGACGTGAAAACCGTTTGCGCCACAAAAACCGTCTAAACAATTGGTTAAATTAGTCACGCGATCCGCAATGGTGTGACCCAAAGAATCAGGCGTAGACGTTGCCGTCCAAGAAATTCCATCTAATGCCGCGTCATAAGGTAATTTTGCCACCGACGCGCCCGAAGCCACAAAACCACTGGTATCACGTCCGCTCATTGGATTGGCACCTGGGGCAAACGGTTCGCCTGAACGCCGACCATCGGGTGTATTGCCTGTTTTTTTGCCATAAACCACATTAGACGTAATCGTTAAAACCGATTGCGTCGGCGTGCTATCACGATAGGTTTTGTGTTGGCGGATTTTGTCCATAAAGGTTTCAACTAACCAAACGGCAAGTTGATCAACACGGTCATCATCGTTGCCGTAAGCGGGATACTCGCCGTCGATTTCAAAGTCCATTGCGATGCCATTTTCGTCTCGAATGACTTTCACTTTTGCATATTTGATTGCCGATAATGAATCAGCGGCAACCGATAAACCTGCAATGCCACACGCCATCGTGCGTAAAATGTCACGGTCATGCAACGCCATTTCAATACGTTCGTAATGATATTTGTCGTGCATATAATGAATGGCGTTCAAGGCTTTGACGTAAGTGGTCGCCAACCAATCCATCATGGCATCGAATTTCACAATCACTTCGTCGTAATCGAGATATTCCGACGTAATCGGTGTGAAACCGTGGGCAATTTTCACGCCTGATTTTTCGTCCACGCCGCCATTGATAGCATAAAGCATCGTTTTGGCGAGATTGCAGCGTGCGCCGAAAAATTGCATTTGTTTTCCGACTCGCATCGCCGAAACGCAACACGCAATCGCATAATCATCGCCCCAATGTTCACGCATTAAATCGTCGGATTCGTATTGAATCGCACTGGTTTCAATCGACACTTTGGAGCAAAATTCTTTGAAACCTTGTGGCATTTTCACTGACCACAAAACCGTTAAATTGGGTTCGGGTGCGGCCCCCAAATTGTACAACGTGTTTAAAACACGGAAGCTGTTTTTGGTCACTAATGTTCGACCATCTTCACTCATGCCACCGATGGATTCTGTCACCCAAGTGGGATCGCCTGAAAATAATTGATCGTATTCGGGCGTGCGTAAAAAACGAACCATGCGAAGTTTAATCACTAAATCATCAATCAATTCTTGCGCGGCGGTTTCATTCAACCGACCTTCTTGAATGTCGCGCTCGATGTAAATATCCAAAAAGGACGAAATGCGACCAATCGACATGGCGGCACCATTTTGTTCTTTTATTGCCGCTAAATAACCAAAATACGTCCACTGAATAGCTTCTTGGGCGGTTTTTGCCGATTGAGAAATATCAAAACCGTATTTCAACGCCATTTGTTTTAATTCGGCTAACGCTCTGATTTGTTCAGAAAGTTCTTCGCGTGTGCGTAAAATAGTTTCGCTAAATTCACCCACATCCAATTCAGATTTTTCACGTTTTTTATCTTTAATTAAAAAATCCACGCCATAAAGTGCAACACGGCGATAATCGCCAACAATACGTCCGCGCCCATAAGCGTCTGGCAAACCCGTGATAATGCCCGATTTGCGACACGCTAAAATGTCAGGACTGTAGGCATCGAAAACGCCTTGATTGTGGTCTTTGCGATAGAGACCAAAAGCGGTTTCGACGTTAGCATCGAGCTTGAAACCGTAGGCTTCTAAACCCGATTGCACCATTCGCAACCCACCATTTGGCACAATCGCGCGTTTTAACGGCGCATCGGTTTGTAAGCCGACAATTAACTCCAAACTTTCGTCAATGTAACCCGCATCGTGAGCAATGATAGACGTGCCAATATCTGCCGAAACATCTAATACCCCTTTAATTCGTTCTTCGGCGATTAACGCGGTCACTTTGTTCCACAATTGCTGCGTGCGCGGTGTACTTGAAACCAGAAAACTATCATCGCCCACATAAGGCGTGTAATTCGCTTGGATAAAATCTCTTACTGCTACGCCATTTTGCCATTCATTCCCAACAAACCCGCGCCACGCTTCTAAACTTATATCCGTTTCGTGTATTTTCATGTGATTTTTCACCCGCCAAGTTTTTTGGATTTTAGTTTAAATAAACGGCTTCAAAACGGCTTGTCACTTCAGTTAAAGAAACATTTTTAACCAGAATAATGTGTGCCGTTCTACCGTTTTCGTTAATGAATCCTAAATCTTCTATTTCCAAACCCTGTAAGGAACGATTTATTATCGGTGCTTGAACATTGCCACAACCGCTCCACACGACTTCGACGCTATTTTCATCACCATACAAAATAACGTTTGAACACGAACCGCAGCCGTGTTCAATTGAAGAAACAAAATTAAACGCGGCTTGACGCGATTCTACCGTGTGCAAATTACTGGGTACAAAAACGCACTGATGAATAGGCGCGGCATCTTGAAAGGCAAGCCCACCTGTATTAAATGGGCAAGATCCCGTCACTATCGTAATGTTTTCTAGTTTTGTTTGTGCGGACATGATTGAATATTCCTTATAGTTAAGTGATTTGAATTTGGGCGGAAACGACCCTAATTTGGTAAATTGTAATTAGAAAATGTTACATTCTTGCGTATTTATCCTAAAATTGACGTTAGTGTATAAAAATCGGATAAGTTGAAATATGATAAATTGAAACCATTCCGAAAAAATAAGTTAATTCAATTGAATGTACTCGCAATCATCGATTCCAAAAGGCATGTCAACGAACGCGAACGAGTGAACTTTAACGGTCGGAACCGAACTCGCCCGATTTCACCAACTTAAATTTTAGACAAAGCTCCGCCGAACCCCAGTATCCACACAACTGTTATATCAAAAAAGAATTTAAGTTTTTATGTGGTTGTAATTTCGAGTATTTCTAAATCATTTTAACCTGATTTCTAAACACCTTAGACGTGGTTTATTTTTAAGATATAAATCACGATTCAAGATGTTCACGAATCATCAACCATCGCCTTATGTCATGGTCTAATAAAAACAGACACGCTTATAGGTTGTAAAATACCAACCCAGGAGTGAAAAAATGACCAAAGAAAGACGTAAATTTGAAGCTAGCTACAGTCAAAATGGCAGATGTTGACACTTAAAAAAGGCATCTGCCTTCTTCGCCCGAATAATCAATTTAATTGGCAAGTTGCGAGCGGAGAATGCAGTAGACACCGTCAGTGCGTGTTTTAAAAGTATCAAACTGAGCCAAAAATGTGAACATACACAATTTTACCAGCATGAAGCGGATATTCCCTGAAATTGAAAAAGTCACATTTAACTTATCCGAAAATGGATTTATTAGATTATTAAAAAATGCCGTTCAAAAACATAACTCCAGCGTTGCATTCCCAAAATTTAAAAAACGCAAAGAAGCCATTTACGAGGCTAAAATCAGAGAAAATCTGTTTTCCCAAAGAACACGACTTTACGGTTTAAAAAATACAGGACATAACTCGGTTCACTGGCGAGTTACCTACGTTTTTATACGATGCGATAGATGATGAATAGGAGATTAGAATTGATGCTAATGGTATATACCCAATAGCGTGAGCAAAGATTCAAAAGTATGAGAGAAATAATGTAATATGTAATGCAATTCATTACGGTTACTACAAATTGAAAATAGTCCTATTTGTATGTACCAGCCCTTTCTGCCCTCTTTTCATTAAGATGGCTATTTTTACCCGTCATGTAAATTGCTCCACGTCCATGATGGCGGTGATTTATTATCATTTCTGTTGCTCTAATGCCATTCAATCCAGAGAGTTTGTCATCAAAGAAGAAAAGGGAAATCCTACGCCGCATGGTTATTGAGATGAAACGTATTTTGAGGACGGCGTAGGATTCGGCTGTTGATTTTGTAAACTCAATTATCCTCAATGAAACAGTTAATTCAGTAACATGATAGAAATACAAAAATAACAGATTCAATCAAAAGAGTTTAATTAGTAAGTGAAGTGGTTGATTTTGCCCATCAACAAAGCGTTGTTAATTCTGTTGTTTTAATCCTATGCAATTTCAACAAGTAATACTGTCCTAACGAATTCAAAACTCGTGTCGTTTTCACTGTCTCAATGGTCTATTTCGAGGTTAAATTCTCATACTCTGACAAAGAATTCAGGTTCAGTAACGTGAACTTTCACTGAAAAAGTATCATCCTCGAAAATCCGAGGGTCAATGAACAAAGAATCCTCCAGAATTGCCATTAACTCTTTTTTACTCACTATATTTCGAGCATCGACTAATTCTACTTTTCGACCGGTGATTTTTTCCAAGACAGCTATCAACTCCGCGTCAGCCCTGAATTGCGTGTCATAAATCGGAATAGAATGACCTCCTGCGCGTCCTTTATATCGCATCATTCTCATGGTGTAATTTTGCACATAAAACTTTCTATATGTACTGTTGCACCTTGAAACTTGGTTTTTGACTTGGTTAAAATTCTTAAATAAATGACCAAATCGTTCATAAATAAAAGTAGCCGAGTTAATTAGTATGCCGTCACATTCCCGCACCACACCCGATAACTTCTTCTCAAAGGAGCTATTCAGGTCTTTGAACTGTTTGACGGTTTGATGGATTTCAATGTTAGGCAACGGTAAGTTAGTCACAATGACGACTTCTTTTTCTTCAAGGTTATGCACCAAGCGTAAACGATCAATCGCCTGTAAGACTTCACATTCTCTAAACTGGCTCATCACTGCATTGACCCGTTCATCTTGACTGTAATAATTACCTGAAATCTTCACTGGTTCTAAATCATAACGAATGGGTTCAGCACTTTGACTAAACAAGGCGGCGGCGATATTTTCCATACTGCTCATGGGGGGTTGATTCCGCCCCACAACAAAGACCATATCAGAATCTTTGTACTTATCGATGCCGCGTAAGGCATTAAAATGAACAGTATCGATGTTATCAGGTAACAATCGGGCTAATTTAGTTTCTAAGCCTTGATAAGTTGCCACCAATGCTTTTTTATCACCCGCAGCTTGAATGAGATTAGTGACTAAATTTTCTAAATTCTTGCCGTCTTCATCATTGTAGGTAAATCGAGATTGGGCATATTGCGACCCTGTAATTTGAGTGACACAGGTATTCCGTTTCACATCGATACTGTGAAATTTCAGATTATCAAAGAGCGGTTGTAAAAGAACTAAATTGGCACTGGCATCAATACACAAAACCGGTGTTTGATGCCGTTTAAAATAATTTAAACGATTATC
>Ga0208248_1000361_pt1 | contig 13954 bp, 7 predicted proteins | sample CryBogmetaGMA5M_FD_184545 | JGI IMG/M metagenome (GOLD analysis project Ga0208248, IMG submission 184545) | Freshwater microbial communities from Crystal Bog, Wisconsin, USA - MA5M (SPAdes) | ecosystem: Environmental > Aquatic > Freshwater > Lake | place: Crystal Bog, Wisconsin, USA | collected...
ATTTAATCCCTCCGACATCCTTTTAGAAACGGTTAACCCAGGACTTCAGAAGAAATGGGTAAACGAACTTGTTGCCTCTCCTCAGCCTGGAAGAGAAGATTTCCCAAGACATGCGGAAGCAGCTCGAAAGCTCGTTGAATTTATTACTTCTCTAACTGACAATATTAATCCAGGAAGACATACTGCGTATGCTTACTGGGTATATAAGAATTACGTAGACAATAACATACAGATACGTCTCTCTTTACCTAACCCAGATGAAGATACAATCAGAGAAAAGCTGGTCCTATTTAATACTTTCTGTGATAATGAAACTCCAATTCCCATCAAGAACTGGGCTAATGAACATGACCAATGGGAAATTAAATACTATACAAAAGAAGAGTTATTTAATTTTGTTCATCAAGTTGCCCAAGGTCAGCTAGCTACTACAAGTATTGAAGAAAAAGAAGCTAAAGAAGAAGCGGCATATTCAACTGATAAAGAAGCTCTTGCTACATATAGAGCTGCGAAACAAAAAGAACGAGATTTAAAACATGCGGTAAACGATTTTAGTAAGCACCTATATAACGAAGGCGGGGAAGAAATTATTCTAATCCTGGGTGGACCTAGTCTTGGTGCCGCCGGACTAAATTCCCTTCGTATGGGTGCCTTTGCTTGGTGGGCCTATGCTCAGGGTACTAGATGGTGTGTTGGCTTTGGGGAATACTTCTCTAATCCTCACGGTATCGGAAGTTATCTCCCTAAGAGCGATGTGCTAATTTACAGGAAAGATGGTAAATCCATGTTTAGCCTTCAGTACGAAGGCTATTTAAGAATGAGAGATCCTATTGATACTGATATATTTAAAGTAGGGTATTCTTCTAATAATCTAGAAGAAATTCCATGCGGTGAGTTTACTTTAATTTCAGTAAATCTCGAAAAAGTAAACTCCGCAGTCGCTCCTGAGACTATTCCTCATATAAAGAGATTTATTGAGCTTTATCCTAAATGTGACGTGTCTGAATCGGTTACCTTTAATCAGAAACAGTTACTTGTAGCTGACACTAACGAAGATCGTTCTCAATACCTTCCAAAACTTATTGCTGAAAAAGTACTGTCTATGGGATACCCTTCATTAAAAGCGTATATATTAGATGTGTATCCCGCCGTGTTTAGAACCCAGGCTGCCAGATTTGTCAACGGTACAGATATAGACAAAACGGTTGCCATGCCTGGAGTAGACGAATATGTTAGTGCCACCGCCAATAAAGTACTCGGAGGCGCTGGAAAAGATGCTAACTATGAGTATTTACTGCAGTTGATATTTAGATTTAAATTGGTTATAGAGAAAGATATCCTAGAAAAGAAGTCAGGAAACTTAGCTATGTTATATCTTTATCTACTTTCTGGTCTAGTTTCAAAATACTCCGGACTTACAAATACTGATGAATTAAAAGATTTCACTTTTAAGAATACGGACTAGTATCATGGTAAAGCAAGACGCATCTTCACCTCATTCTAACTTATACATGCTCGCTAAACTGGCCACTGGGAATACGGTAGGGGTTTCCCCGTTAAGCATAGCCACTGTTTATGGTAAGCTACTTCCGGCAACTCTTCGTGGGCCAGCCTTATCACCGTCCGGAATCCTTAATACTGACAAGCCAAATGAAAAGATCCAGGGCCTGTTTAATTTTCTTTCTCGTGCCAAGAAACTCTTAGCTACTAAGGATATCTTCGACCTAACTTTAGAAGATATAAAAGTATTTGATCCTTCCACAATACGGGATTACCAGACAGAAATAGAGGTAGCAACTAAATATGGGGGGGAATACTCTAGTAAAGTGCAGTGGATTGAACCCATCAAAAATTTATATACTTACTTTAAAGAGCATCCAGACTTAACCGGGGGAAGATCGTTTGAGATTCCTTCAGATTTGTCTAGGCTTATTAGGGATCTCAAAAGAGCCATTGATAAACAATTTAATAACACACAAAATAGTGACTTTGCTAGAAAAACCTCTGGAGATACCAAAACGAGACGTGATAAGTTACTTGGGTATGTTAATGGAAACGCTGAACTTTCATCCCGGGACGTAGCTTTTGTTGTAAAGAAACTAATTACTTCCACTCATCATGAGCAAAAAGATTTACTTATTGATATGCTTAAAGCATGTGTGCAATCTTCAAGTAGCAGTAAAAATACTAATATTTCATCGGTATTAGCTGCTTTTCAACGAGAAATTGGAGGCAAAATAGTTGTTACTACCAATGAGTTTGATCCAAATCACAATAATAATAATAATATATACCTTATTACTGACGTTAATGGCCTTTTAGGCCTTCCATCGCTATGCGATATAGATAACCTTAGTAGTGACTATATCTTAGTAGGACAAGATGGCCACCAGCGATATGAATCAGTAACTACTAGAATGGCGGTAGACGAGCCAGACTTATTCGCTCAAGCTAGTGAGGGGTTTAAACGAAAAGCATATGAGAAGGTAGTTAAGGCTCTTGATGGAGATATTAAAAACACTGGTCAATTTAGAATTACACAGGCCGAAGGCGCTATTAAACAGTTACAGAAGGTCGTAGTAGTAGCATCATCTGTCTTATCTGATATAAAGTCAGAAGTACGCCAAAATATAGAAGTAGAGACAACTAAGGCCAAGCACTATCTTCCTGCTCTCAAACGCTTCGGCGGCGTAGTTTCCAAAAAGCAGACTACACCTAATATGTTCTCTAAGTTCGAAGGTAAGAAACCTAAAGTATCTACTCTATTATCAGAAGCTATTAAGGAACTAAGACTAAAGTAATTGTCTCATTTCCTTTGCTTTTATTGCAATAGTCTCAAAAGTAGCCGGGTGGATTTGAAGAAAGGCACAATGCTCTCGAACCAGAGGGTTGAATGCCTTATAGTTATCTCCGTGTCCTATTCTAATGTGACATTCATTCTTTGACATGCACAAAGTGATAAGATTCGTATGATCCAGCTCCAATGCCGGATCTATGTGAAACGGTCTAACATGGTGAACCTGTAAGGATACCGTTGAGCCACACGCCTTACATTTTGGATTTTCTCGTAAAAAATTTTTTCGTAATTTTGACCACTGTGGCGATCTAGAAAATCTCTTGACTACGTGTTCTCTTACTGCTGCAGCTACTGCTTTTACTATATGATTAAGCATTATTAATATCCTACCCTACAATTTAATTCAAACTTGGAATTAAATGTATGGCTAAGATGCTGGTTAGAAATCTGTTACCGTATCCGATTGTGATATACAGTTGGAACGATTCTATTGACAGTGTTAGCTTCTTTCCAAATGAAGTTAAAGACTGCTCCGGAATACAGATAAATAGCAAGGAACGCTTTGCAAATTTTGTTAGAGATTATATAAGAACTAACATTGTAACCCTAATACCTATACTGGATATTAATGATACTCCAGGGGATCTACAAGACGGGTATTTTGATTTTGCCTACGTTGATTATGGATGGATTGTGTAATGGCTTTAAATATACCCATAACTCTCAGAACTGTGAAGGGTGATAAACTCACTTGGGAAGAGGCAGATAATAACTTTGCCAACTTAAAGCTTGCGACTAATACTACCCATACTCTAGTAGATGGCGTTTCTACTACTGTAGCAGATCCACTAACTGGATTAGCTAAAGCCCATACTAAGATAACTGGGGTAGAGAACGCTATTAATAGTCCTACTACAGGATTGTTAAAGGCACATATTAAAATAGCTGAAGTTACCTCTACTCTAGAACAAGCTATGGCTGGTCTAGTTCCTTCGCTTAACTTCGTAGGTTCTTTTAGTTCTGCGCCAACCTCCATTGATTTAGGTTCTGCTTGGATTCAGAATGCTATTTATAAGAATGTAACTGATAGTAATTTCTATGTATTGACTGGAACTCCCTTAGCTTGGGTAGTCTACATGGAAAGCGGAACAGCTTACTATCTTACTATAGAATCCAGTAATGGTACTTCATTTAAGACTGGATTTGGTACACATACTACTCTTAAGGCGAGACTCTTTAAGAACGGAGCCGAAGTTACTGAATTGACTCCCGATTCTTGGTTTGGGTGGAGACGGGTATCTAAGATTCCTAAAGCTTACCCTGATGACGATGATTCTTGGAATTCTGTATACTCTACTGGGTATAAACAAGTAGATGTCCCCGTGGATGATTTTAACTCAAACGCTACTTTTTTCTGTGATATAACTGCTTAACCGTAACTAATTTAAAAGGAACAAATATGTCAACTTTAGTATCTACTGGACAAATAACCATCGTAGACAATAACGATGCAAAGCCAATTACCGCATACATCACCAATGGATTACAACCCTTACAGCAAGTGTATTCTCAGAACAATGGTGTTGTTACTTATACGCCAAGTAGAGCCACTTCAAATCTAGTACTAACTGCTCAGGTATACGTAGGTTCTTCTACAGATATCGCATCGAGTATTATCAGTCCTAAGTGGTGTCTTTCTCCCGGTGGAACTGCATTAACCAGTGTATCTGGATTGACAGTAGTTGCAGTGTACGGGTCTACTCCAACTCTAACTATTTCCGATGATACTCAAGTTACTATGGCTAGTCCCTCGAAAACTATATACTTTGAAGGTGACTATAGAGATCTAGTTACTGGGTTCTTATCCCATCTAGTACTTCAAACTACCTTAGTTCTGGTTCAGACGGGTACAAATGCCACATATCCGCAGTTCAAGGGGAGTATGTTCATTGAGCAGTCTACCGGTGTGGCAAAGAAGCAGATTGAAATAGTAGCAGATCTAATTAGAACTTCGGGTATTGATACTACCAACCTTTATTATAGATGGTATACTCTTGTTGCTGGTACTTGGACTCCTCTTGACCAAACCTTTAGCGGATATGCTACTAAGTTCGGATATAGAACTGCAGCCCAGACAGCCACGGATAATCTTGCTGGTGCCACTTCTGCAATGTTAAACGTAGCAATCCCAGCAACAATGGCTGGTAACACTACCATTGATGGCCATAAGGGTATTATTATTGACGAGTCATTGGTAGCCAGCATTGGATTATTCAAGTGCAGCATTACCGATACTCTGGAATCTATAACTTACGATGGTTACTTTACTATCACAGATACTTCCGATGCTTATAGAGTTACTTTGATCTCTACTAGCGGAGAAAAGCTACAGAATGGTGTGGGTAATACTGATGTGTATCCTATAGTTTATTATGGAGCCACCAAGGTAGTTGATTTATCTAGCTGGTCATTTACTTGGTATTATTGGGCTGTGGATATGAACAGCGTAACAACTAATCCAGTATCATATAGAGCAGCTTTCATTGACACTACTAGAACTGCACAAGCTGGAGGCCGTGCTCTTGGGGCAACTCCGAATACTGCTGGGGTTGGTTCTGTTATAACTTATGGCGGAACTGCAATTACCTTCGCTGCTAACGATATTATTAAGATTGTATTATCTAGTGGAATTACTAGATTTTATGAAGTTGCTTCGGGTACTGGTAACACTGTCACTATTAGAGCAACTGCTACCACCGCAACATGGTTAAACAACGGAGTAATGAATGCTACTCCGACACTTAACGAGTTTGCTAACGGCCATCTATATGTCTGTCTTGGTACTAGAACTACTTCCGGTGGAAATAACTCAGATCTCGCTGCTAAGATTAATGTGACGGGTGATGAAATCGATGTCAAGGGAACTATTCTTTGTGATGCATATCGTCCATAGAAGGAACCAATGGCTACGCTTGTTGCTACCGGGCAAATAACAATAATAGATACAAATGACCTCCCAGCTGTCGCTACGGCAGTTGGGGACGGCATAACTAAACGCTTTCTATATCGAGGTCCTACAGTAACTATAAATGATTCCACCAGTTACAGAGTATTAGTAAATCCTACTCATTACTCGGTAGTCACTGGTACTCCTGACGTAGCTGTATTTGTAACGGCTCCGGAAAAGGGAGCTTTATTAACTGGCGTAAGTTCCTTAGCTACTATAGATAAGAGTCATGTTTATTATAGTGCCACCACACCAACTGGTGGAACTTACTATGACGGAGATATCTGGGTAGACACTATTAATCCACAGATGGTGTTATATCGGTATAACGGATCTACTTGGGTATTAGCATCAGGTAGTGAATATCTAACTGGCCTGTATGCTGACATGGCAAACGATAATATTCTAAGCCGGGTAGAAAAACCAAGAGCGTATATTGATTTTGAGGCAGCAAAAGCAGAAAAAGTAACTCTAGACCAACGAGTAGCTGCTTACGGGGTTGATGCTACTGCTTTTATTACAGCCTACAATAATTTATACAGCATGGTAATGGCATTGAATCCGCCATACAATGATATGGCTAATGATTCGGCTATTGTTGGAACTGACTGGAGAACTTATTGGACTGCATATTACGTACAAAAAGCAGATCTTCTAACTAGACTAGCTAGTGCGTCCATTCCTAAAGTTGATGGCATTGTAACTTCTACGGTCACTTTATTAAATAATGCAAACGCTGGGGTGTTTACTGCGGGATATGCTACCTTTGATGGGTATAATTTTACTACTGGTAGTAAGCTTTTATTAACCGGACAAGGCTCTGATGACGGTGTTTATACCCTTACCTACTTAAGTAGTGGAGGTGCTGCTTCTACTACATTGTACGCTAGCAGTATTGCAACCTCTTCTGGCTCCGGAAGTATAACTAATCCGTCTTATGCTTACCAAGCAACCAATCCAGCACAGTATGCTGATATTACCGCTTATGGAATTCTAGGTACTTACTACGGAGTATTCTCTGGCTTTAGTGGTACGGCTACTGGCGGTACTATTTATACTACCTTTGACATACTTACATCTGATGGTGGATCTGTTGCCGTAGACTATTCTACTAATGGTGGAACCAATTGGTATCCTATGGGTGCGGGTAACTTTGGAGGTACCGGTGCTTATACAGATACAACTGGATCCTTAACTATTGCATCGGCAACAGTATCTGGAATTACTCTTTCAAATATACGAGTCAGATATACAGTATCTTCTCGAAGATACAAAATTTGGAATTCTGACTTCGGTACTTGGGATTATATTTTTGAAACAACTGAAGCGTTAGTACACAGTGTTAATTTTGTAACTACTGCCACCGCTACTAGTACTTGGAGTTTCCTTAATAAAAAATCTGTTACCGACCAATCGGTTTGGGCTACAACCTATGGCACGGTATATGGTGGACGAAAGTGGATTGCTACTGTCAGTTCTGGTGGAGATATTACTTTATTAACAGACACTGGCGATGTTCCTACTTCTGGAACCGGTACGGTTACTAGTGTTACAGCTGGGGATGGTTTAACTCAAACCGGAACAGATACCGTCAATCCCGTCATTAACATCGCACCACATTCAGGAACTGCCGGGTCTATTGGAACCTTGTATGTTTCAGCCAACGCCGTGGGAGTAAGTTTAGGAACCACCAATATCACAGCCTATCCCGGTCATAATCCTAGCGGGTTTACAAATAATGTAGGTACCGTTACTTCCGTCGCCGCATTAACTTTAGGTACTACAGGAACTGACCTATCTTCCACTGTAGCTACCAACACATCAACTCCAGTTATAACTCTCCAAGTTCCGACAGCTTCTGCAACTAATCGTGGTGTATTAAGTACAACTGATTGGTCTGCCTTTAATGGTAAACAGGCTGCGTTAAACGGTACTGGACTTGTTAGAATGTCCGGAACAACAGTATCTTATGATAATGCTACCTATCTTAGCAGTAGCGTGGCTATTGCAGTTCCAATACGGTTTTATTACGAAGCTTGGGTAGATGTTGTAGACAAGCAACCGTTGTATAGAGTTCAAAAAGCTTCTATTATAACTGCTATTAGATGGTATAGAAATGATTCTACTACCGTTTCTGGGTCTACGATATTCTATTTAAAAAAGAATGGGACTACAATAGCTACCTATGGAACACTGACTATCGCTACAGCCGCCGCCGCAACTACATGGACTGATTTCTATACGGGATTATCCCTCGCTCTAGCTGCTGGAGACTATCTAGAATTATCTGTAGCTACTGGCAATACTACAATGATGGGTCTTACTATTCAAGTAGACATTACTCAGGCGGTGTCCTAGTGGCTATATTACCTGACTCTTGTTTGGGGTGTAGGGGATGCTGTACTAATTCAGGGGTTAATGTTTTCGATACTGACGATAATAGAATTACAGTAGAAATGACTGTGACTACAATAACTCCTAATGGTAGAGTTTTTAGATGGATGAAGCACAAAGAGAATAAAGAATGCATAGCTTTAAACGAGGCCGGACAGTGTTCTATTTATGAGTATAGACCACAAGTATGTAAAGACTTTGAACGAGGATGCACGGAATGCTTAGATAGTTTAGATAGGCTTGGTGGTGTTTAATGGCTCTCGAAAGGTGCGCAGCTACAGCTACCTCAGGTACCCTAGGCGTAACAAATGCGGCAAACGCATATTATCCTAACGGCCCTGCTAGTGCCTTAAATACAACTGCATATACTCAAAGTAGTGATACTAATTGTTTAACTCTCGCTTCTGCGTTTAATACCACTTCTAGAATTTGTACCTTATGCGGATTTAGTGCAAAACAAACCTCTTCTTGGTCGGCTTCTAATTTATATTTTAGTTATGGTCTTGAGACAGTTGGAGATGGGGGTTCTTTTGAGTGGGATAGTTATGCTGAAGTAATTTACTGCACCGACTGGAACTCTACAACTCTTACTGGAACATGGCAAGGTTGGGATTCTTCTCTTGGGTCGAACAGTACTGGCCAGATGTTTAGTGGAGCTATTGCATTAGCAGCTAATCAAGATCCTACTACAGTAGCTGTTAGAGTTACAGTATCGGGTCATGCTAAATCGGGTTCGCTTCCAAATTTTATAGCTGCCGCCCAGGGTATTGCTTATCTATATCATGCTTATGTAGAAGGTACTTATAGTTCTGGGCCCGGTATATCTAGTTTTACAGTAAACGATAATGCAGTTACAAACGGAAGTTCTGTCTTATTTAACTGGGCAACTGCTGGGACTACTTCTGTTGTTACCAGTCCTAACATTGGCACCGGAACCTCTGGAACCAACGTATCAGTAACTCCACCATCTAGCACTACCACTGGATATACTCTTACTCCTTATAATGGCGGAACTGCTGGAACCTCTTCAACAATTAATGTTACTGCATATCCCGCTGCGTCTATCAATAGCTTTACCGGGGCAGGAAATATTACAGCTGGGAATAGTGCTACCCTTTCTTGGAATGTGTCTAATTCCTCCTCACAGTCAATTTCACCTACCGTTGGCGCAGTTTCTGCCACTGGAAGTACATCAGTATCTCCAGGAAGCACTACTACTTACACCCTAACAGCGTATAACTCGGCTGGAGACTCTTGGACAGCGACTCAAACTGTAACTGTATACGCCGCACCTAGTATTTCCTCTTTTACTATTTCCGGAGATATTTTATACGGCTCTTCTGGGACATTAACCCCAACTTTTAGTAACGGCACTGGATACATTTCAAATAATATAGACTCTTCTACTATTTCTGTCAGTAGCGGAACCGGATATTCTGTAAGTCCTATTCAAACTACTATATATACCTTACATGTAACTAATACCCCTGGAACTTCCGTTACTAGCAATAGAACCGCCTATGTAACTACTACCTCTAGTAGTAGCACATACTCTACTTTTAGTAGTTCTATAACTACAGCGGCTCCTTATTATATCGGAAATGCAATAAATGTCTCCGTAGCAAACCCATCAGATTCCCCACAATTTGAAATAGAGTATCCAGCGGTGCTCGGTTATTACTCTCAGTACTCTGGGTTTTCTTGGAGCATTTCTGGAAGCACCTCGTCCTATGTAGATATAAATAATGCAACCGTAACTCCACAAAGCACTGGCACTACTCTTTACACTGTTTCCGCTAGTTGGAGTATGAGTTGTTGGTATGCTGATTGGGGTAACCAGGTTTTTTATCCTGTTTTCTTTACCAATGTTACTGCAACTTCTATAGTACCGATAACAAATGTACAATCCTCCGCTACGATAGTTAGTTTTACTTCTACCTTAGCTGCCGGTACTGTAGCTGTTGGTACTCCATTTACTTTATACGCATCCTACACTGGCGCAACAACAAGTTCTGTAATAAGTACCATATTAAACGGGTCTTCAAGTACTTTTGCCACTCTTACAACAGGTACAGCCACCTATACTAGTGCAACTCAATATGTACAGACGGGAACTGGAGGACAGTCCTATACCTTAACTCTACAGCCTGGTACTAGAACATCTACAATTTCTTATACGCAAAGTCAAGTTACGATTGGCGCTCCTACCGCAGCTACATATTCTATGACAGCTGGGCAAAATTGGCAATTCACTGCTGGAGGCTCTTCTGGATTATATAACCCCACTTTATCATGGAGTACTAGTAACACTGGCGTAGCTACTATTACGTCTGGTGGATTAGTAAATGCTGTAGCTGCTGGTACGGTAACTGTTTATAATACCTATACAAATTCTATAGCTAGTTTTAATAATACTAGAATAATAACAGTAGCTCAAGCAGCAACAGTTACCTCAATAACTACTACAAAGTCAAATCCAGCGTATGGCGATACCTTTACCTTAACCCCTACCTATAGTGCTGGTACTGGAGGATATGCTACTATAACCTATACTGGAGGAAGCGTAACTTGCCCCGCTTCTGGCACGGCGACTTCAGCAATTTCTGTAGATTTTTCTGGTGCAAGACAGTATATTCTAACTGCATACAACTCTCAAGGGGCGGCATCTTCTACTACTTCAGTAACAGTAACTGGACAAACTGTTACAGTAAGTGCTGTAACTCCCGCACTATTTTCTCAAGTTACCTTTGCTTCTCAGGCATATTCGGCTTCTGTGTCCGGAGCACTAGATACAACTATAGTATGGTCTGCTATGGGTACTGGAAGAGTTTTAGACCCTGATTTGGGTTTAATAGCTGAGTACATGGCCTTAGGTTCTTGGGTAGGGAACACTTGGACTGCCCCATCGTTACTTGCGTTTTATGACCCCAATGATAGAACTGTAAATATTATAGCTACAGCTAATGCCACTACTGGGTGGGGAGTGCCTGTAAGTGCTTCTGCCCTTACTACTGTAGTTGCTTCACTGTCAGCAACTCTAAGTATAGTTGGTGGCGTATCCACTATAGACTACGGCGCTTCTGCCAGTCTAATGCCTACGTTTAACGGCACTTCAGGATCAATTGATAATGGGGTAGGAACCGTCACTAGCGGAACGGCAAAGTCTGTTTCTCCTACTACTACTACAACATACACTCTAACTACAACAAGAACTACTCCATCAGGAACTGCGTATTCCTCTCCTGTTACCGTAACAGTTAGAACTCCTTCAGTATCAGTTTCAGCCTCTACTTCTACTAATGTGACTTCAGGTATTGGCGGCTACAATACAGCGCAGTTTAATGCTACAGTAACAAACGCAGTAACTACCACAGTAACTTGGTATGTAGATAACGTTTCAGGCGGCAACTCTTCTGTAGGAACTATAAACTCATCTGGTCTTTATACCGCTGGCTCTGCTATCGGTGCTCACACTATAAAAGCAATAGCTAATGCCAATGGATCCTCAAACGGAACCTCTACCGTAACCGTATATGCTGCTCCTACTGGGAGTTTATCAGCTACTACCAATCCAGTTCCTTATGGCGGGTCTACAAATGTTACTCCCACTTTTGCAAATGGAACCGCATCAGTAGATCAAGGAGTAAATTCGGTAACTACTGGAGTAGCTTTTAATAGCGGTACAATTACTACGAGTAAGACATTTACCTTAACAGTTACTAACGGAGCTGGATATGTTTTAAGTCCAGCTCCGTATATTACTATATCTCCTCAGACAGTGGCTGTAACTGCAATAAGCCCGGCAAATTATAGTCAGCTTGAGGGAGCTTCTCAGGCATACACGGCAACTGTAACAGGAACTGGAAACACTTCCGTTACTTGGGCTGCTAAGGGAACGATATATGTTACTAACCATCTTGGTAATGACGTTCCATCATATACCGATGTTGGTTATTGGACCGGAAATACTTGGACAGCGCCTACAGTAGATATTTTCGTGTCTAGCTCTGCTGTTAGTATAATTGCTACATCAGTTGCAGATACTTCTAAATCTTTAACTACTACGACAACGGTAGTTGTTACATTAACTGCGAATCTAACTACCTCCAACTTTACAAACGCTATAACTATTGACTACGGTGCCTCAGACGTATTAACAGCATATTACACCGGAGATACTGGAAGTATTGACAATGGTGTGGGAAGTGTAACAGTTGGAGGAACAAAAACGGTTTCTCCTACCACAACTACTACCTACACTTTAACAACTAACAGAACTACTCCCGCAGGAACCGCTACAGGTACGGCTACAGTAACAGTTAGAACCCCTTCAGTATCTGTTTCAGCATCTACTTCTACTAATGTAACTTCCGGTGTCGGTGGATATAATACTGCACAGTTTAACGCTACAGTAACAAATGCAGTAACTACCACAGTAACTTGGTATGTAGATAATATTTCTGGTGGTAACTCTTCTGTAGGAACTATAAACTCCTCGGGTCTTTATACGGCTGGTTCCTCTACTGGTGCTCACACTATAAAAGCTGTTGCTAATGCCAACGGAACCTCTAATGGAACTGCTACGGTAATTGTATATGCCGCCGGTACTGGTAGTTTAACAGGTACTACAACCGTTGCATATGGTGGATCTTCTACAATTACTACTACATTTGCTAACGGAACCGCATCAGTAAATCAAGGAATAGGAACTATTGCCGCCTCAGGGAATACATTCTCTAGTGGCGTAATTACAACTAGCAAAACCTTTACTCTAACTGTTACAAATACAGCAGGATACCCGTATACTACGACTATAACGATAAGTCCACAAACAGTAGCTTTCGCTTCTGGTATAACTCCCAGTGGCTCATCTACTACTGTAAGTACCACCAGACAGTTTAGTGTAGGTGCAGTTACTGGAGCAAGTGATACTTCGGTTACTTGGGCAGCCTCTGCAGGATCTATCAATAGTTCTGGTTTATGGTCTGCTCCAGCAACTGCACAAACAGCCACTATTTATTGTACTGCTAACACTAATGGAACTACTCAAGTTTCTACCACAGCCTATGTTGTAGTAGCTGCCGTTATTACCACAGCACTTTCAGCTAACCCGACTTCAGTAAACGCAGGATCCTCTAGTACTTTATCAGTGGTATTTAATGGTGGTACTGGTGTAATCACTCCCGGATCAATTTCTATGACTTCCGGTGTTGGGTTATCAGTAAGTCCCTCCTCTACTACTACTTATACCTTAACTGTGACCAACGCAGCCGGAACTGCAGTTACTGGATCAGCTACTGTTACTGTATTAGCCGCACCCGTAGCAGGAACACTAACTTGTGACAGAACTTATGGGTATTATGGGCAGCTTGTAACCTTAACCCCCACAGCTCTTGGAAATACAGCAGAAAACGACATTATTGCTACCTTTAACTCTAGTGGGTCTGACATTGTTTACGAAGTAATAGCCGCATCGAATGTTACAGTTAATAATCCATACACTACTAGACTATTAGGAACTACAAAATACAAATTACGAACAACTAATCCTCTAGGAGCTGTTGCGTATACTTCAGGTAATACGGTAACAGCCTATGGAAAAACTGGGTTAGACACTATTGGAGTAGACGCTGCCAATATTACGGCTACAGTAAGTAATTATGTGTCTAGCTATTCTGACCGTGCCTCATTAAGTCTTTATGCTGCTTCGGATAACAATAACATGGACTACGCATTACGCCCAGGTACCGTTAATG
>Ga0208248_1000362_pt1 | contig 13941 bp, 11 predicted proteins | sample CryBogmetaGMA5M_FD_184545 | JGI IMG/M metagenome (GOLD analysis project Ga0208248, IMG submission 184545) | Freshwater microbial communities from Crystal Bog, Wisconsin, USA - MA5M (SPAdes) | ecosystem: Environmental > Aquatic > Freshwater > Lake | place: Crystal Bog, Wisconsin, USA | collected...
CAGTAAAGCCTTTCAGTGAATTGGCTAAAAGGATAAATTCTGAACTGGAAAGACTCTTTCCACCCGATATAAAAATTATTGCCGAGCCGGGACGGTTTATTGTTGCGACAGCCGGAACTTCAGTCTCGACAATCATCGGCAAGGCAGTCCGGCACGGCAAGCTTTGTTATTACATCAATGACGGCGTCTACAGTACTTTTTCCGGTATAATTTTTGATCACTGCCAATATCACTTTGACGCTTTCAAAACAGGGACGACCCAGATTTGTACGGTATTTGGCCCTACCTGTGACGGACTGGATGTTATTTCCATGACCGAAGATCTCCCTGCCGACTTGGAACGTGATGATCTTCTTTACAGCAGAAACATCGGTGCTTATAGCGGCGCGACAGCTACTAATTTCAATGGCTTTGCACCCGCCAAGGTGGTTCACGTTAACCGCTAACGTCTTTTATTCACCACGAAGACGCGAAAGACACGAAGTTTTATTTTTTTAGATATTTCATCTGTCAAAGTTGCCACAGTGAAGAAAATCCAGCAACCGGAAAGGTAAGTACGCCGAAAGCGTCGAACTAATCTGGTTTTGGCCGCCCGACAACTCCCGAACCCATTATTCGATTCGCCTCCCGTATCAATAGTGCGTAGGTCGCCGCAGGAGTATCACCGTGATGATCCCGTTCCAGTCGAGCAGTACCCGTCTGGTAATTTAGGCTGTAGAGACCAAACCGGGGGGTGTAGGTACCCCATTCGTAGTTATCGAACAGCGACCAATGCAGATAACCGATCAACGGTATGTCATCGCGTACGATTCGGATGACCTCCTCGATATGCAGACGCAGAAATTCACTGCGGCTGATGTTGTCGCGACGATGAGTGTAGTTATTGTCGCGGCGACGGTGCAGGGCCATGCCGTTTTCGGCGATGACCAGAGGACGGTCGGGGAACTCATCCGCATAGTAACGGCAGAAGAAATAAAGCCCGCGCGGCAAAATAGTCCAATCCCACCATTTGCTTGTGATGGTACTCATGATCCAGGCCCGCAGGGATTTGTTCTTAAACTCGTGATCCCACCACACCGGTGGACGGAAGGTGTGTGCCGAGAACGGATCGTAGTAATCGATAGCTATATAATCGAGCAGTTGGTTTCCAGGTAAATCAGTCAGAGCCGACAGCAAGCAGGGCAGACGACTGATATCGAACCATCGCATGCCCAGTCGATGACTAAGGTTTCGGATGCTGGCGCCAATCAGCGAGACGAAGTTTTTGCGTAGCGGTATCGCAGCATTGGTCAGCGCAGCTTCGAATGCTGTCGCCTGGCTGCGAATATGCGCGTTTATCGCCGTGGGTTTGATTGGCCTTTCCCGCAAGCTCAACAGGTCGAGCAGCAGTTTATCGCACCAGTAGAGATCGCTGCAGTAGTTGTTTACAGTCACCAGGGGAGTCGGCCAATCGGCATCCCGGTATATCGCGTGGATGGCGTTATAGCCGAGCACATGAGCCGCCAGCAGATGATCGATGGCTTTAACGGCAGTCCGCAGACCACGCCGAGCCTGAGATGGGAACTGCTGACCGATATAGGTATTTAGTACCAGCATGTTAGGTTCGTTGATGGTGATGTAGTAACGTATCGGCGCATATCCTTTGGCAACCATTCTTTGATTGAGGTACGGCACCACCGTACGGACATAGTTGACATAGTGGTTAATCACCGAGTCACATAGCCAAGCATCGGTACCCAGCCAGGCGGGGTGGACGAAATGATGCAGAGTGACCAGCGGCTCTAAACCTTGATCCCGACATTGGCACAGGATTTCGCTGTAACTGTCCAGTGCCTGATAGTCGAAGGCAGGGGGCGATCCCACGGCGTCGCTCATCGTCGGTTGAATCCGGCTCCATTCGACACTGAGTCTAAAAGCGTTGAGTCCCAAGCGATGGCAGGCGTCGAAGTCTGCCCGGTAACGGCTCCAAAATTCCGCAGCCCGACCCGCAGGCTCCACTTCACCCCGTTGCTCGGCTCCGGCCCAGTTGGTATGAGGCATGCCGGTCTGGTTATAGCCTCCTTCGGACTGATAGGCCGACGTCGCGACCCCCCACAAGAAGTCCCCATGTTCCCGTGATTTCATGGAATCTGGGTGCTTTCCGCCATCGCCAACCGTTGTTTTCGGGACAACGACAGCGGCTGCAGGCGATCTTCGATCAGCGTTTGCACCACCGTTTGCGCTGCATCCGGTTTGGCGAAGCGCAGTGCTCGCAGTTTCATCTCCGCCATTCTGGCTGGATCGTCCAGCAACTTGGATATCTTGAAGGGAAGCGTGATGAGGTCGTTGCACTTGACCGCGATACCTTCTTCCAGCAAATGGTCGCAGTTGCGTTCTTCTTGTCCGGGAATCGGATTGAGTACGCACATGGGCAAACCGCTGGCGACGGCTTCGGCGGTGGTCAGCCCGCCGGGCTTGCCGATGAAGAGATCCGCAGTTTTCATCAGGCGGTGCATTTCGTCGGTGTAACCAAAAACCCGTACCGCACGACTTTGTAGATTCTGCACACGCTGCTCGACGCGCCGTCTCAGTTCTTCGTCGCGGCCGCAGATCACCAATAGTTGAGCCTGATGGCTTAGGAGCAGGAGCTGTTCCAGGATAAAGTCCGTGGAACTGACTCCCAGCGCACCTGCAGACAGCAGCAATATCGGTTTCGTCGGGTCTAAACCCAGCAGAACGCATTCCCGCGTCCGATTGACGGGTTTACCGAACACCGGATCGATGGGAATGCCGGAAACGGTGATTCGATCCGTCGGCATCCCCAGCATCTCTAGATACGCTTTGGTTTCGTCGATCGCCACGAAGTAACGATGAAAGGCACGCGACAGCCACATGGCGTGAAAATCGAAGTCGGTCACGACGATCGAAAGTTGGGCCTGCAACTGTTCAGTCGCGATCAAGTGGGAAATAATCCCGGCGGGCATGAAATGGGTGCAGACGATGATGTGAGGATCGAAGGCACGGATAAATCGGACCAGGGGCTTGGTGTTCAGCCGGTCGATCATGTGCCTCATGGTATCCGTTCGCCAAGGCTCATCACTGGTCTTGTACCACCATCCGAGGAAGTTGGGCGCTGACTTCACCAAGGAGGTGTAGAAGGTGGAATAGAAATCCCTGAACAGTTTATTGGTGTACTGCAGGGCGTCGTTATTGATGACTTCTCCAACGCTTTTATCGGCAGCAAAGGTTTTTTCCAGCGCCGCCGCCGCCTTGATGTGACCCATGCCTGCGCTGACGGACATGATCAGAACGCGCTTTTTGCTCATGAAGGAATTCCGTATGATATTCGCGCCACTTAAAAAGGTTTTAAGGGGTTGGTTAAAAATAACTTCCCGAAATCTGCTGGAAAGCAAGGTCGAAAGCCTGTCGTGCAACAACCCTGATTAGTCTCTGCTCCACTCGGTCAACGAGTTAGCTCATACAGAGCCTATTCAGGGAAGCTATTTTCGACCCTATCCATAGCACAGATAAAGGATAGGAAATACAATGGACTTAATTGACCATTTTATTGGAATGATACCTTTCGGGTTAGTCACGGTCAAGCGATGAGCATCGAGAAAACAAAGGTGTCGAGGATAGTCAGATGAAATGTCAAGGTGTTCGAGACAGCGTGCTCGGGCAAAGTCGTTTGTCACGATGCATCTTAACTTACGTTCCCGTATCACTGGACTTCAGACCATAAGCAGTTTATGACTTTGACAGGAAAACGTTGCCCACAAACAGGTGTGACTTAAGGCCTTTGAATATTTGCGACACAATCTTTAGAGGTTCCCTGAGGCAGATGACAGGCTTAATATTTTTGGCTATATCTAGCGATGCGCTCGAGCAATAGTCCCGCATGATAAGCGTCATCCGTCGTTTGCTCAAGGACACCCAATATCTCGGTCCAGTTATTCTCTTCAATCAGTGAGAGTACGATAACTCGACGTTGCTTCTTTCGCCATTCATGATAGATTAAGTCCGCATTTTCTTCACACTCTTTAAGCGTCTTACAGCAGGCTCTTATGCTTGCCAGCTCCAAGTCTGGATACTGCACTATCACCATCTGGAGTTTTTCGATCATTGATACCAGGGTCGATAAAATCTGGTGTGCTGCATTTTCGATCTGCCTTGGATGACAGATATCGATAAGTCGAGCAGTATCATTCATTCCATCCACGATATCATCCAAGCGTTTGACCAACTGCTCAGTGATATAAATATATTCGGAGTAAGTAAGCAATTCCAGACTGGAGTACGCCTCCGCTGTCAGTCTGTCGCCTTTTTCTTCCAGGCATTTAACCTTCGCTATATTTTGATCAGGCTCCTCAAGATTCAAGAATAGTTCGCTAAGAGCCTTACCGCACTCTATCGTGTTATTGAGATGCTCCTTAAATATAATCTCTAGGGGGCGTGTATTTGGACGATCAACATTATCAGTATTCATAGTGGCCTAATAAGTCTATAAAAGAATCTACAATCGTGGTGTAGGTGTTATACGTAAACATAAACCCCCCTATTCCAGGGAGTCATCGCTTACGGGGTACCGCGATAAATCAGTTTTGGAAAAAAACATTCAATTCTATTCGATTCAGTAACAAAACTGATCAGCTCAGTTGCGGATTGGTGAAGAGAATACTTTTTATTTAAAAATGTTTATTGATATGAACATCATAGCAGTGAGTGCATTTTTCAGGTGCATCTCATCACCCTAAAGTTCTATTTCATCCATCTGTCACCTAGAATCAAATGAAAAATTGCAAACAGGATTGGTAATCCCATAATTATACTCACATACACGCCAAATAAATTTTGGGCAGAAATAGCGTATAGAATAATCATAAAAGGAACTATCAAACCGAAAAAAATCAATACATTTTTCCCAAGTATATCGTTACTCACTTTCAAATAACCTTTTTTTGCATTGCAACCTAGGCAAATAGTCATCTTTTTTTCTAAATCATTCTGACAAAATGGACAAATGCTCATATTATTTTCCTGACCCTTTTTAGTTTGAATAAAAAATAAATATTTATCGACTAAGTTAGAAATTCTGATAGGTTTTTCACAGTATAGCTGAATAAAATTACAATAATTTGACAGTATCCGGTTAGAAACGAACTTTTTTATTGTAAATCCAACAATCAGCATTTACTAATTGTTGGGCCAAATCAGATAACTTTACTAAATATTAACCATTTTTCAGACATCTTTGTATTAAGTACCTAACGTTAAATCGGCACGATTAAACAAAATGAATACAATTACACACGCTCAGTCTCGTTCTCTGAGCGATTTCAGTCGTGTCAGAAGTTCAACAGGGTATTCGATCTCAGTCTCGACTGCTAGCGCATAGAGCGCACCCTCGTTGCCGTCGAGAGTCAGCATATCGCCCTCATGCAGGGTCGTGTCACCAATTTTGATCGTGCGTGTGGCTTCATCGATTTGCAGTTCCGTACAGCCGACAAGACAGACTTTTCCCAATTGACGGGCTACGACGGCGGCATGGGAAGTGCGAGCTCCACGTTGCGTGAGCAGTCCTGTGGCCGATTCCAGCGCGGCGATGTCGTTGGTTTCCGCGTCACGACGCACCAGAACGACTGGCACACCGGCATCGTGGCGGGCGAGAGCCCGTGTTTCATCAAGAGCAATCTCACCGATGGCCACCCCGCTGCTCGCGGTAGCAGCCCGCGCGAGCGGCACCAATCCTCCGCCACCCGGGTCTACGATGCGAGACCTCGCCAAGGTTTCCCGGTTAAGTCCGGCGGTACGCTCACGGGCGAGGTCGATACTGATAAGGCCCTCGTCGAGCAAGTCTAGTGCAATGCGGGCTGCGGCATAAGGCGTGCGCTTTCCGACGCGACTTTGCAACATAAATAGTCGGCCCTCTTGGACGGTGAACTCGAAGTCCTGCATGTCTGCGAAGGCGTGCTCAAGTTGCCGGGCTGCGACTATCAGTTCCTGCCAAACTGCTGGCAGAACGGCGGCCAATTCGTTGTGTCCATGGGCGCTGCGTCGTCCTGACACCACGTCTTCACCTTGCGAATTGAACAGAAAGTCCACCCACAACACCGGCTCGCCGCTGGCAGGGTCGCGTGTGAACCCTACGCCGGCACCTGACTGCCCACCCGCATTGCCAAAGACCATGCTTTGTACGGTTACTGCTGTTCCAATCGTATCGGGTATTTGATTCAAGCGTCGATACTCGCATGCCTTGGGGGACTGCCAAGATGCAAAGACGGACTCGATCGCACCTGCGAGTTGCAGACCCGGTTCTTGCGGAAACCGTCGGCCCGCAGCTTCTGTATAGACATCGAGAAACCGAAGTGTGAGTGTCCGCAGATCAGCAAAATCAAGGTCACGTTCATCGCACGCACCGAACAGTGTTGTCGTGGCCTCGTCGAAGAGTTGCCTCGGCAGTCCGGCCACAACCTCACCGTAGGTGGCCACGAGTCGTCGATACGCATCCCAGACCAGCCTCGGATTGCCGGTTTGGCGCAACAGGCCGCCGACAGTCGCATCGCAGAGCCCAATATTTAGAAGCGTCTCCATCATTCCAGGCATTGATATCGCCGCCCCTGAGCGAACCGAGAGCAGCAGCGGGTGATGGGCGTCGCCAAAGCCCAGGCCGGTCGCCCGTTCCAATGCATGCAGGCCAACCTTCCACAGGCTGGGACTGGAGACGAGTTCCCGTGCTTCAGGATCCGTACAGTAGTGCGTACCGAGTACGAAAGCGGGTGGCACAGGCAGAGATATTTGCACCATACGCATTAAGTTGCAGGCTTTGGAGCCCATGGTCTGTGCTGTTGGTTGCCCGGTGTTTGTTGCCACGATGCCGCATCCGACCAAATATACTTCGGGCGGCAACGTAGCGGTCGACTCCTCGTGCGTTGGCGCTGCCGTGGGTGTTGCTTTATCCTGATCGACACTATACGGAGACAGTATCTCTAAAGTTCCGTGTTCATCAGGGTTCCTCTTGTGCCTTGCGTTATGGTGACGATGACGGTGCGATTTCATCTTCGCACTCCGGTCTTGTCGAAGGCGACATCCCGCAACGAATACGCAGCCGTGAGCAGATAATCAGAGGCCGCTTCAAACGCGGCCGCGAGGTCATTGGCAAGCATCAGGGACGGTGCATCCAGCAAAGCCCCAAGAATCACCCTGCGGGCGTCACGCAGCAAGGCATCACATTGTCGTTCGGCTTGTAGTACCTGCCAGGTCGCTCCGAGGAAGGCATCGTTATCGACCGCTTCGCTATCCGAACCCAGTGTGCGTGCGATGGCCAGCGCCTTCACATAGTCCTGGGTTGCTTCCAGCACCGTTGCTGCGAGTCGTGTCAGGACTTTCCGTACCTCAGCATTCCAACCCTTCAGGTGGTGGTCAGCAATCAGGCTGATCAGAAAGGCTGCTTCTTCCAATGCGTCAGCTACATCATCGGATTGTTCCGCAAGTCTGGCAATAGGCTGCCAACGAAGCTGGCGCTCTGCCTTCTCACGCGCTTGCATCACGAGGTAATCGGCCTTGCGTTCCCAGGTTTTTGCACGTGCCGCCAGCTGTTTCGCCGCCTTGCCCGAATTTTCGACACCGTGCGCGAGGCCATCGCTTACCGCTTGTGCCAGCGCGTGACAGTACGCAGCATGTTCTGCCAACAGATCGAATTCGCTGGTGCGATGGCGCACATGCTGGGCAAGCAGCATGCGAGTCTCGTCGACCACCAAGGCTGACGGTTGGTCGTTGCGCAAGGCATCACAGGCCAGTTGCATGACTGCCACCAAGAAGGCGCGTGCATCGGTGGCGCCAATGACTTCGTCGAGTCGCTCTCCAATCCGGAACGCGCCTTCGCCAGCCGCCTGCATCGCGGCGAAGATGAGTTGCTCCCCGCCCACCTGCAACCACGCACGGTGACCGACATCAAGAAGAGCTGCTTCAGCAAGCACGGCAATCGCTTCTTCCTTTCCGACGAAGGCCTTTAGCCGCTTGCGGGCACGGTTCCAGTCGATCAGGAACACAATACGTGAGGCAATGCCTTCCAGAGCAGCGTCAAGTGTGCGCTCATCCGGGCAATCGAACTTGGCCGTAGCCACCGAATACGCCTCGCCATCGTTAAGATCCGCGTTGGTGCGCGATTCGAGCTCCGACCATTGGGCTCCGAACGGCACGAGAAGAGACTGGAAGAATTCAAGGCGAATGCGATGTAGATCTGAATAGGTCAGCGTGATTGTTTGAGCGATGACCTGGATTACCAGCACGTGTGCATCGTTGGTGCCAATGTCGTTTTGCAGCAGCAGCCGTTCGCCATCCCGGGTGGCAGCTGTTTCCAAACCCGGGTGATCAAATTTGAGCCATGCGGTTCGGTTCAGCCCTCGCATGAAGGCAACGACATGCGCACGATCCTCGGGTTGGAGCTCCCAAACGTTGGCTCCGTCAATCACCTCGCTTGCCAAATCGCCCGAAAGGTGATTGATCTGCTTGTGCAGATCCATCACCAGCAGATGCAAACTGTCTTGACCGCCTCGGCGGCCATGAGTGAGCGCTTCGACCTGCCTGTCGCTCAGTCGATCCAAAGGCAGCGTACCGAGCCAGTCAAGCCAATGTTGTACGCGAGAGTGCGGTTCCGTGCCTGCCATCGTGGTCTCAAGCACGGGTCGAGCCATCGTTTCAAGCTCGTCCACCAGACACTTAATGAGACGCGACAAGTCGGGGACAAAGAGGTCTTCGTCGATTCGCGTTGCGGCGGCTGCGACATCGTGGAGCCATCCGGTATTTAGCCCGGCAGCGGCAATCTCGTTCGCAAGATCGGGCAGATCGCGGTTCGGGTGCGATGCATGCGACGAAGCAGTTTGCAAGACTGTGAGGTAAACCTTGAGACGGTCGTTAGCCGACAGAGCCGCTTTGACCCAGGCTGGCAAGATCAATTTTTTTTGGCCAAGAGATGCGACTGCTTGAGCTTTTTTCATTGAATCCTTCTTTCGAGTGCGTTGATTAGCATAAAGCAGTTGGATAGCCGGGATGTGGTAGCCAACTGATGCAGAACCAAGTAAAGATTACAAGTCGAGTTCTGCGATGGATATTCTCTGCCTTAGTGAATCGGTTTTCGTGGTTTTATTGACCAGCCTATCGAAGAGGGTGATCAGCGCGATGAGGTATAGCAGTAATTCGCGGAACTTTGGATTACAAAAACGGGAAGAAAAGCCTTAAGCCGCAAGCCAACTTTCTCCAGCTCTGCCATTTTATATTCGTGGAACCTTGCAATATCAGCGATAGATTCGTGCAATCATTTTTTCAGGAACTTGACCCCTTAATACTGATGGGAATGCTGAATATTCTTTTTACACCTTAGATAGTACACATACCTTATGATTTCTTCTCGCATGGACATATAACAGCAATCGACGCTTCCCATATTATTAGGGCTACTTGCTTAAGTTAATGCGTAGTATGGGTAAAAAACCTTGCTGAATTTAACGGTATTTTAACACACTGAGTGCTTTTTCCAATAGGTGATAAACCATAGTGGTTGTTGCATGGTTAAAATCAAAACGGGGATTAAGCTCCGTAATCTCAAAACAGATCACTTTGGGATTTTGTAGAATAATTCCGATAAGTTCTTCGGCTTCTTTTGGCATAATTCCATTATCTACAGGGAGCCCGGTTCCCTTTGATATAGACCCGTCTAAACTATCGGTATCAAATGAAAGATAAATATCAGTACAATCCTTCAGATACTCCAATATCAAAGTACCGAGAACCTTTTCTTTCATAGCCCGCAGTTCTTTAGTCGTAAAGTTTCGTATACCAAATTTTTCAATAAGTTGAGATTCTTGTTCTTCCAAGTCACGTAATGTCACATAAACAATATCCGACGGCCGTATCTTTTCGGACATACCCCCAATATGCTTAAAGCAGTCCCAAAAATCCAAAGTCATCTTATCAGGATTTCTAAAAAGACAGGCTAGATTGTCCATTCCCAAAGAAGCAGCCAACGTCATTCCATGCATGTTTCCCGAGTGCGAGGTAAAGGGTGAATGTAAATCAGCATGGGCATCAACCCATATAATTCCCAGCCTTGACTCTGGTTTAGCTTTTTTAATCCCTGCTATTGTTCCCGTCGCACTACTATGATCACCTGAAATTAGAATTGGAACCTGTCCGGACATTAGCGATTCATAAACCTCCACACAGACCGCTTCACAAATATGAAGTATTTTTTCAATGTGCTTTGCATACACAGAGGTAAATCCTTCTGCAAAAGAAACAACGCAGTCTCTCTTTTCTACCTTATCAGCTATTCCCGATTTTGCAGATAAGTCCAACAACGCAGTGATTCCTTGATTAGACCCTCTAAATCCGGCTCCTATATCTGAGCGAACTGTTATGATCACACTGTTTTCCAATCGTATTACCGACATTTTTTATTCAACATGCTATGGATGCTCACCAAAGAAAGGACTGTTCTTTTAAGCAGTGAAACAGGACGACGATTCTACTTGTCTTTCTTCTTGCGTGATTTTTTCTCTTTTCCTGAATTCGCTTTATCTTTCAACGATTATACCTTGGCGGGATTGCCTGGAGAAAGCGCAATCATCGGATTCGCTGCGGAAACAATGACCGTAGCCGTCGACTTTGCCAGCTTTTTTTCAAGAGACTTTACGGTTCCGTCGAAGGAATACTTGCTGTCAGGCTTGATTTCCGGATCAAAATTGGTCGAAAAATACCGGCCGTGACTGCCCGCATTCACATCCAATATATTTATCGTATCGATTTTATCACAGTAACGCTTCACAGCAAGGGCGCAGTAAGCGTTGACTACGCCCGGATCAAATCGGATATTATTTGGGATCGTGATATGATACTTTGGTCTTTGAGGTACACGTAGCGTACCCCACCTGACTAATGAGTACTGTAAAAATAAGGAGATATTATGAAATCATTGAATATTCAAGTTGAAGACTCATTTTATGATGCTTTACTGGAAATGCTAAGAAATTTACCAAAAAATAAAATTCAAATACAAGAAATGGACAGTGATAGTCACCTGGAATTTGAACAAGCCATGAACTACACCTTGAAAAAAAACAAAGAATTATATAAACGCTTGTCATGATACGGCTATTAACGCTTGAGCAAGTCCTGCTATTGCATAAGCGAATTATTGAGCAATCAGGTGGTTCAACAGGTATTCGAAATCAAGGTCTTTTAGAGTCGGCATTGGCACAGCCTTGCATGAGTTATGCAGGACAAGAGTTATATTCGTCATTAATAGAAAAAGTGACTGCATTAGGCTTTTCGTTAATTAATAATCATCCTTTTGTGGATGGTAATAAGCGCATCGGGCATGCTGCAATTGAGGTGACTTTACTCATGAACGGCTACGAAATACAGGCTGATGTTGATACACAAGAAGCGGTTATTTTGGCAGTAGCTGCCAGTGAGATGAATAGAGAAAGTTTTTTAGAATGGTTGCAACCCCATGTTATAAAACGATAAAAAATAAGCTGTGAATAAATAGCACGTATATGGAAGCGTTATACAGCAAATACAATTTATGGCAAGCCAAGCTATTGGATGCCCACAAAAAAGGCTACCCCGTAGAAGGAGTAGCCTTTTTATAAAAAGTAACCAGGACAATTAACTTACTTGTCTTTTTGCTTGCGTGATTTTTTCTCTTTTCCTGAACTCGCCTTGTCTTTCAAAGGCTTCACCTTGGCCGGTTTGCCAGGAGATAGGGCAATCATCGGATTCGCTGCGGAAACAGTGACCGTAGCCGTCGACTTTGCCAGCTCTTTTTCAAGAGACTTTACGGTTCCGTCGAAGGAATACTTGCTGTCAGGCTTGATTTCCTTTACTTCGGTCGGCAGGCCGATTTGGTCAAGAATTTTAATAAACGGCTCCGGATCAAGCTCTTCGACATTGACCATCTTCTTCACATCCCAGTCCCCACGGGCAATCAGCATGGCCGCTGCAATCGGCGGGACGCCTGCGGTGTAGCTGATTCCCTGTGACTCAACTTCTTCGAAACAGTGCTTGTGATCCGAGACCTGATAGATTAATATCTCGCGCTTTTTTCCTTCCATCCAACCTTTGACGAAAGTACCGATGCAGGTATTTCCTGTATAACCGGGAGCAAGCGTCATGGGGTCAGGCAATAGCGCCTTGACCAGCTTAAGCGGCACTACCTCTTGACCAGTGGTTAGCGTCACGGGCAGATGTGAGAGAAAACCAAGAGTACGGAGAACGGTAAATACGTTGATGTAGTGGTCACCAAAGCCCATCCAGAAGCGGATGCTTTCGGCATCAATGTTTTTTGACAGGGAGTGCAGTTCGTCATGACCGTTCAGATAGATGGGTTGCTTTCCGACCACCGGAAACTCATATTCGCGCTTCACCGAGTGAGTAGGGAATTCTTGCCACTGCCTATCGATCCAGGTCCAGACCTTTACGAATTCCCGAAAATTAATCTCCGGATCAAAATTGGTCGAAAAATACCGGCCGTGACTGCCCGCATTGACATCCAATATATCTATCGTATCGATTTTATCAAAGTAACGCTTCACAGCAAGGGCGCAGTAAGCGTTGACCACGCCCGGATCAAAACCGGCACCCAAGATAGCGGTTATCCCCTTTTCAGCGCAGAGGTCTTTGCGCTTCCATTCGTAATTGGCGTACCAAGGTGGCTCTTCACAGACTTTGTCCGGATCTTCGTGAATGGCCGTGTCGATATACGCCGCACCGGTCTCGATACACGCTTCCAACACCGACATATTGATAAAAGCTGAGCCAAGATTAATTACAATCCCCGATTTGGTTTTCTTGATCAGCTTTACGGTCGCCGGAATATCCAGTGCATCAAGCTGGGCTGAATACAGCCGGCCGGCCGGGTTCTTAAGATGCCCTTTCCAGTTGATGCTGTCAATAATCGCATTACACTTGGCCTGTGTTCGTGAGGCGATGCAAATATCGCCCAGCACATCGTTGTTCATCGCTGCTTTATGTGCGGCAACATGTGCCACTCCGCCAGCGCCGATAATCATTACATTCTTTTTCATGTTATAAATCCCCCTTATGATAAATTACCCAAGTAATCTTTATAGTCAAAACTACGTATCAGCTCTACAGTGCCGTTTAGCCTTTTTACTACAATCGAAGGCATCGCAACCCCGTTAAACCAGTTTTTCTTTACCATGGTGTATCCCGCTGCATCTGCAAAGCGCACTTCGTCGCCAATCTTTAACGGCGCTGCAAGTTCGTAGTTGCCGAATAAATCACCCGCCAGACAGGTTCGTCCGGTAATCATAACCGGTTGAGTTCCGAGGGCAGGGAGTGAAAGTTTAGGATTTGTGTTATAAATCAGGTGATCCAGCATGTGTGCTTCAATAGAGGCATCAACAATAGCGATGTCGATTTCGTTATGGACGACATCCAGCACCGTGGTGACCAATTCAGCACACCCGGTGATAGCGGCCTCACCCGGTTCAAGATAAACCTGTACACCGAACTTTTCTGCGAAATCCTTTAAAATCCGGCAAAACCTTTCCAGCGGGTAGTCGGCTTTAGTAAAATAAATGCCACCGCCGAAACTAACCCATTGCATTTTTTTTAGCACAGTCGCGTACTTTATGGCGATTTGATCTATGGCAGCTGCGATGTTTTCGATATCGTCATTTTCGCAGTTAAAATGAAACATCAACCCGCTAATCAGGTTGGCCGCTGAGTGGAGCTCAGGCTCGCTACAAACCCCTAACCTTGAATATCTGCGTGCCGGGTCTGCCAGATCAAAGTGGGAATAGCTGATGCCCGGATTGATGCGAAGTCCGACTTTTAGGTTGCGTACAGAGTGATGGAACAGTTTAAGCTGAGAGAGGGAATTAAATATCACCTTGTCGGCAAACGTGGCTACCGCTTCAATTTCATCAGCCGAATAAG
>Ga0208248_1000366_pt1 | contig 13850 bp, 10 predicted proteins | sample CryBogmetaGMA5M_FD_184545 | JGI IMG/M metagenome (GOLD analysis project Ga0208248, IMG submission 184545) | Freshwater microbial communities from Crystal Bog, Wisconsin, USA - MA5M (SPAdes) | ecosystem: Environmental > Aquatic > Freshwater > Lake | place: Crystal Bog, Wisconsin, USA | collected...
GACCCAGGGCCCCTGGGGGAGCGCCTGGCCCGCAGCTTCCAGGCGGATGGCCAGCTGGACCCCCTGCGGGTGCCGGCCCTCGCCAGCCTGCATCGCCACCGCCAGGACGCCTTCCAGGCCGTCCAGGCCAAGCTGCAGAAGCTGCTGCGGGCCGCCCCGGATGCCTTTAATGAGGCCACCGTGGTGGCCCGCAACGGCCGCTTCTGCCTGCCGGTGCGCCAGGAGCGGCGCAGCCTCATGCCGGGGCTGGTGCTGGACCGCAGTGGCAGCGGCGCCACTGTGTTCGTGGAGCCCTTGGAGGCCGTCCCCCTCAACAACGCCTTCGTGGAGGCTGACAGCGACTACACCGAGGCGGTGCAGGCCTTCCTCCGGGAGCTGCTGGCGGACCTGCGGGCCAGGCGGGAGGACTTCCTCCGCTGGCAGGCCCTGCAGGCCCAGGCGGATCAGGCCATCGCTCTGCTGCGCTGGGGCGCCCTCTGCGGCGGCCTGCTGCCGGACCTGGCCGCAGACCCCAAGCAGGGCCGCCTCTGCCTGGTGGAAGCCCGCCACCCCATGCTGCTCCCCGCAGTGCGGGAGGCCCTCGGCCTGGAGCCCCTACCCCATGACGTCGTGCCCTTGGACCTGACCCTGGAGGCCGGCCGGCCGGGCCTGATCATCTCGGGCTCCAACACCGGCGGGAAGACCGTGGTCCTGAAGACCGTGGGCATCCTCTGCGCCCTCGCCGCCAGCGGGTGTGCGGTGCCGGCCCGGGAGGGGTCCAGCTTTCCCGCCCTGCCCAGCCTCCACGCGGACATCGGGGACCACCAGACCATCACGGGAAGCCTCTCGACCTTCAGTAGCCATGTCTTGCATCTGAACGAGATCCTAAAAACAGGTCAGGACGGCGGGCTGGTGCTGCTGGACGAACTGGGCACGGGCACCGACCCCCGTGAAGGCGCGGCCCTGGGCATCGCTCTGCTGCAGAGCCTGTCCCGGCGGCACTGCTGGATCCTCTGCTCCACCCACCTGGGGGAGATCAGCCAGTGGGCCCTCCGCCACACCCGGTTCCAGAACGCTTCCGTGCAGTTCGACGAGGAGCGCATGGCCCCCACCTATCGCCTGCTGGTGGGCCTTCCCGGCCAGAGCCGGGCCCTGGCCATCGCCGCCCGCCTGGGCCTGCCCCAGCCGGTCCTGGAGCACGCCGAGCGGGTGCTTGGTAAGCGGGAGCAGGACTGGCGGGACTTTCTGCGGGAGCTGGAAAGAGAGCGAACCCGCCTCCTGGAAGCCTCTGAAGCCCTGCGCCTACAGCAGGCGGCGGCGGACCACGACCGGGAGGTGCTGCGCCAGCGGGAGGAGCGGCTCCGCACCGAGCGAGACACCCACCATCGGGAGTCCCGAGAGAAGGTGGCCCGGGTGCTGGACTTCCTGGACCGGGAAGGCAAGCGCCTGGTGAAGGACCTCAAAGACAGCCAGAAGGCCCCGGAGGTCAACGCGGACCGCCTGGGCACGGACACCAGGGAGCGGCTCCGGCGCCTGGAGCGGGTGGCCGAGGCGGAGCTGGCCCCGCGGGGTGGCAGCCCTGCGGCCGCGACCCCCAAGGAAGTGCGGGAGGGTGGCTACGCCCGCCACCGCGGCCTGGGTCTGGAGGGCAAGGTGGTGGTCCTCAAGGGGGACCGGGCCACCCTGGAGACCGGCCAGGGCCGCCGCTTCGAGTGCCGGGTGGGGGAACTGGAGCCCAGCACCGCCCGGGAGGCGGCGCCCAGACCCATGGGCAAGGTGCGGGTGCGGGCCGAAGTCCAGGACCTCGACTCCGAGATCAACCTCATCGGCCGGGCCAGCGATGATGTGGACAGCGAGATCCACCGCTTCGTGGAGGAGGCCCTGGCTGCAGGCCGACGCTTCATCCGCATCGTGCATGGCCACGGCACGGGCCGCCTCAAGGCCGCCGTGCGGGACGCCCTGCGGGACCACCCCGGCATCGCCCGGGTGGAGGACGCCCCCCAGGCCCAGGGCGGCGCCGGCGCGACCGTGGTGACCCTCCGGTAGACCCCAGTAGGCGTTTCAGAAGGAGGGGTACCCAAGAGTTTCGGCGAGGCGGTCCTAATTCCCTCCACAAGGGACTTTTGCAGCGGCCAGGATGCTATCGACTTGAGCCTGAGGCAGGATCTGGGCCAGATAGGCGCCCTCGGTCGGCTGCAGGGCCGTGGCGAAGGACCGAAGATGGTTCTCTGAGCCGCAGTTCAGTCCCCCATAGGCGGTGCGTAGGCTCTCGGTCTGGCATCTGGAAAGAGCGTCGACAAGGTCAAAGATGTCCTTTTCCTCGATGAGTGCGCCCACCTTCAGCGCTGCGACGACCCCCACCTTGCCGCGGGCCACAAGGTCCGTGTACAGCTGCGCCAGGATCGGATCGGTAAACATTCCAAGGATTTCCCCCTCCACCACCGGGTCTGTCAATCCTGCGGGGCCAAGAAAGGCCTTCAGGCGGTCCATGTGACGCTGCTCTGACGGCGCGATGGCGTCGAGGGTGGTGACAAGGATTTCGGCACCCGCTTGCCCTCGCCAGTAGGTCGCAAGGGTCAGGTAGACATCGCGGGCCAGCTTCTCCTCCTCTCGCATGAAGCGAAGATCCCGCGCTTCATCCGCGCTCAGGACCAGGCTGGAGGGCAGGACGAGAGCCGCGCTCTGGCCAGCGTTAGCGATTCGGCCCCCTTGGCTGGAAGTTCCGCCACAGGCCACCAGAAACAGAACATTGGCGAAGACCGCGAAAGGGGTAAAGGGCGTGGACATTGCAACCTCCGGTGTGGTGCTGAGGCGGTGGTGCGAAGCCACTGCCAGGTGAAAACATGGGGGATCAAGGAGTGACCGCCAGATCTGAGGTGCGGTCAGGGAGTTCCCTCGCAAACCAAGAGATGCCCCCAAGGAGACAGCGTTGCTCCTCCGGGTCAGATGGCTGAATCCGCGGGCCTAATCGCAGAATCAGGGGGCTTAGTGGCAGGACCAAGGGCGTCCGCCACCCCTAGGCGTTGCGACAGAACGGTTATTGCCGCCAGGCGCAACCTCCGGCGGTCTTGGCGACCCACAGGATTGTCCCCCTGGCGACACATCCTTCCGGGGCTCTACCCTGCGCCGGGGCCAGAGGCCGATCCCCCACCTCACTGAATCCCCGGAGATCCGACCAACTGACGCACCGGATTGACTTGGTTTTATTGAGTTTATGATTCGTGAATCTGGAGCATGTGCCCTGGTAGCGAGGGGGGGCGAGGGGGAAAGGGACAGGAGCCCATGCCCGGCCTTCCAGGCTAATACTCAATGCACCAAAACTTAGCCGAGGCCCCCTCAGGCCCGATGAACGAGACACCTGAATAGGGGAGACCATGTCGTTCTGGAACAGCCTCAACATCCGCAAGAAGCTCCTCTATTCGATCCTGGCCCTGACGGTGGTGCTGGGGACGACCTCCACGGCCTTCAGCCTCTGGCGCCTGGCCTCGGCCCTGGAAAACGGCCTGCAGCTCAAGGCCGCCAGCTTGGCGGGCCTGGTGGCGGATGGCATCCAGAGCGGCGTGCAGTTCGAGGACGTGGGTCTGGTGGAGCGCGGCCTGGACGCCCTGAAGGAGGACGAGGACATCACCCAGGCTGTGGTCGTGACCACGGACCCGGCCACCCGGGCGGCCAAAGTGACGGCCCGCTCCAAGCCCAAGGGCACCCCGCTGGACCCCCTCCCCTTCGCCGAGGCCTTCCTGAAGGAAGCCGGCGGCCACGACCTGTCCCGCCAGCACCTGTTTGTGGAAAAGTCCGGCTACCTCATGGTCGGGGAGCTGGTGAAGATCGAAGGCGCCCCTGTAAAGTCCTACCTGCTGCTGGTGGTCAACCGGGACCGCCTGCACCGCAACCAGCTCTCCGCCGTGCTGGGCCTGGGCCTGCTGGGCATCGCCATGCTGGCCATCGGAGTGGGCTTCGCCACGTTCCTCGGCCAGGCCCTGGTGGCACCTCTGGAGCACATCCAGCGCCGCATGCGCGACATCTCCGAGGGCGAGGGCGACCTCACCGCCCGCCTCGAGGTGAAGGGCAATGACGAGGTGGCGGCCCTGGCCGGCCACTTCAACCGCTTCGTGGAGAACATCCACCACATCGTTCAGCAGGTGATGGCCATCAGCACCAACATCGCCTCGGGCTCCCTCCAGATGTCGGCGGGCATGTCCGAAATGCACAGCACGGCCCAGAGCATCGCCCAGGCCGCCGAGAATCAGAAGGCCAGCGTCAATGCCACCACAGGCAGCGTCCAGGGCATCGCCGGAGCCTCCCAGGTGGTCAACACCAACGTGGCGGATGCGCTGCATGTCTTCGAGCAGGCCCAGCAGGCCGCCACCAAGGGCGGTACGGCCGTGGGCGGGGCCGTCACGGGCATGCAGGCCATCAACCAGAACTCCAAGCAGATCGGGAACATCCTCACGGTCATCACCGAGATCGCCAACCAGACCAACCTGCTCTCCCTCAATGCCGCCATCGAGGCCGCCAAGGCTGGCGAGCACGGCAAGGGCTTTGCTGTGGTCGCCGAGGAGGTGCGCAAGCTGGCAGAGCGCAGTGCCACCGCCGCCAAGGAGATCACCGCCCTCATCCAGACCTCCAACCGGGCCATCAGTGACGGCACCAAGATGGTGAACACCGCCGGGGAAGCCCTCACCAGCATCCAGGCCGCCATCGCCGACTCGGCCGTGCGCATGCAGACCATCGGGGGCCAGAGCGAGACCCAGAGCCGCGACAGCCAGTCCGTGGTGGCCGCCATGGGCGAGCTCACGGGCATCGCCGAGCAGAACGCCGCCGCCATGGAAGAGATGGCCGCCACCATCAAGGAGTCCACCCGCACCGTGGACGAGCTGAGCCAGTTGGCCGAGCAGCTGAACGGCATCGTGGCGCGCTTCCGCATCTGAGGAGACGGTTCCGGAACCCCCGCTGATGCGTTATCCTGGGCCCTCGCGCCGGTGTGGCGAAATGGCAGACGCGGCGGACTCAAAATCCGTTTCCCTCTAAAGGAGTGTCGGTTCGATCCCGACCACCGGTACCAACACTTAGCCCTGTTTTGCAGGGCTATTTTTTTGTCTTTTCGTTATTCAGTGTCTTGACCCTAATTTTCACATATCAACCCTGTCTGCCGATATTTGCACTTGGAGACCCCTTATTCGACCGGGAGGCACCATGTCCCGGGCAAGGCTCTCCTTTTCACTGGACCACTGCACAGAATTCGGGTCAGTATGGGGCGCTTGAATGACCAGGCTGACTCCGAGGAAGACCCATGACCGACCTGTATGAAAATCCGATGGGCCTGATGGGTTTTGAGTTTGTCGAGTTTGCCTCCCCTACGCCCAATCTGCTGGAACCCCTCTTCGAAATGATGGGCTTCAGTCTCGTCGCCAGGCACCGATCCAAGGATGTGCTGCTCTATCGTCAAGGCCTGATTAACTTCATCGTCAACCGGGAGCCCAAGAGCCTGGGGGGTTACTTCTGCACTGAGCATGGGCCGTCTGCCTGTGGTCTGGCCTTCCGCGTCAAAGATGCGCACAAAGCCTATTTCCGCGCGCTGGAACTGGGCGCCCAACCCATCGACATCCCGACCGGACCGATGGAACTCAAATTGCCGGCCATCAAAGGCATCGGAGGGGCCCCGCTCTACTTGATCGATCGCTATGAGGACGGCCGATCCATTTATGACATTGATTTCGAATTCATCGACGGTGTGGATCGCCGGCCGAAGGGCCACGGCCTTAAGCTGGTCGATCACCTGACCCACAATGTCTATCGTGGCCGGATGGGGTTCTGGGCCTCTTTCTACGAGCGTCTCTTCAATTTCCGAGAGATCAGACACTTCGACATCAAAGGGGAGTACACCGGCCTCACCTCCAAGGCCATCACCGCCCCCGACGGTCAGATCCGGATCCCCTTGAATGAAGAAGCTTCCAGGGGTGCCGGCCAGATCGAGGAATTCCTGATGAAATTCAATGGTGAAGGGATACAGCACATCGCTCTGCTCAGCGACGATCTGCTGACCAGCATCGACGGCCTGCGCGCAGCAGGCATCCCCCTGATGACGGCACCGCAAGCCACCTACTATGAAATGCTCGAGGAACGGCTCCCCGACCACGATGAGAACGTGAAAGAGCTGCAGGCTCGGGGCATTCTGCTGGACGGCAGCACCAAGAATGAAAGGCGCCTCCTCCTGCAAATCTTCTCTGAAACCCTGCTTGGACCAGTGTTCTTCGAGTTCATCCAGCGAAAGGGGGATGAGGGCTTCGGCGAGGGCAATTTCAAGGCCTTGTTCGAGTCGCTTGAGCGCGATCAGATCCGTCGAGGCGTGCTGGAAACCGGGGGTTGACATGAAGATTGAGCAAATCCACCACGTCGCCTATCGCTGCAGGGATGCCAAGGAGACAGTGCTGTGGTATCAGAAGATGCTCCACATGGACTTTGTGCTCGCCATCGCCGAGGATACCGTCCCCTCGACCAAGGAGCCTGACCCGTACATGCACGTCTTCCTGGATGCTGGAAACGGCAACGTTCTCGCCTTCTTCGAGCTGCCGACTCAGCCTGAGATGGGTCGCGATCCCAACACGCCGTCCTGGGTCCAGCACATCGCATTCAGGGTGAAGGACCGGGAGGAATTACTGGCCTTCCGGTCCCATCTTGAGCAGCACGGAGTTGAAGTACTTGGGGTCACAGACCATGGGGCCTTTCATTCGATCTACTTCTTCGACCCGAGTGGCCACCGCATCGAACTCGCCTGTCCCGATCCTGATGAGGTAGCCATGCTCCAGCGCTTGGACGCCGTGAAGTGGGACATGCTCGAGGACTGGTCGCGTACAAAGCGGGCTCCAAGACATGCGGCGTTCCTGCACGCGCGCGAGTTCCAGGGATGACCCGCACGATCAATGAGACGCACGACCCCGCTCTGCAAAGCTGGGTCAGATCTGCCAACGAGTCGTCCAGCGATTTCCCGATCCAGAACCTGCCTTTCGGCCGATTTCGGAGGTCGGAGCAGGAGAAATGGGGCATGGGCGTCGCCATCGGCGACCAGATCCTGGACTTGCGGCGAGCAGGACTCACCAGTGTCGAGGGAATGAACCACCTGATGACATGGAGTCTGGCCGATCGGGAAGAGCTGCGCCTCGCCTTGTCGCGCGGCCTGCGACTGGGCAGCGTGCGGCAATCGGAATGGGAGCGTGAGGCACTGGTACCGCAGTCCGCAGTTGAGCTGGGCCTGCCCTGCGAAATCGGTGACTACACCGATTTCTACTCCAGCCTTCAGCATGCCACGGCGGTCGGCAGACTGTTCCGTCCCGACAGCCCACTGCTGCCCAACTACCACTGGTTGCCTGTCGGTTACCACGGACGCAGCTCCTCCATCTGCGCAAGCGGCCACAGCTTCCCACGGCCGATCGGGCAGACCCGGCGTCCAGGTGCCGAGATCCCTGAGCTCAAGCCTTCGCTCCGCCTGGATTACGAACTGGAGCTCGGCATCTTCATCGGCCAGCCCAACACCCTTGGCGACCCGATAGCCCTTGCCTCTGCCGAGGCCCATCTGTTTGGCTTGGCGCTCTTCAACGACTGGAGCGCCCGCGACATTCAGGCATGGGAATACCAGCCACTGGGGCCTTTCCTCTCTAAGAACTTCATGAGCACACTCTCACCCTGGATTGTGACCATGGAGGCTTTGGCCCCCTTCCGAGCGGCCTATTCCAGGCCGGAAGGTACCCCGGAACTGCTGCCCTATCTTGATTCAGCGGCCAATCGCGAGGGCGGTGCTTTTGACATCGTCGTGGAGGTGTGGCTGCAGACGGCCAGGATGGCGGAGGTCAGCCAGCCCGCCCAGTGCCTGAGTCGGGCCAACTACCGGGGGGCCCACTGGACGCCGGCGCAGCTCGTCGCCCACCACACGGTGAATGGCTGCAACCTGCGAGGCGGTGACCTGCTGGGAACCGGTACGCTGTCGGGTCCCGAACCGCACCAGGCTGGTTCACTGCTGGAACTTTCCATGGGTGGGCAGCAGCCCATCGCTCTGGTCAACGGCGAGCTGCGAACCTTCTTGGAGAACGGAGATACCGTCATCCTGCGCGGTTATTGCGAGGGTCCCGGGCGCCGGCGGATCGGCTTTGGTGAGTGCAGGGGTACCGTGCTGCCACCGAGGCGGTCAGGGCCAGCCCAACCCGAGACGGCAGACGGCCAGGCAGGGCAGAGCTTCTGACCCACACCCAATCCAGCGGTATTATCTTTTGGCGGGACTGGTCCAATGAAGATTCCCAAAGCGCTGGACACGGTCAAGCACGGCGCCGCAGCTGGGGCTGCGGGACGGCCCCCACGTCCCGACTGGACGGTCGAGCAAGGCTGGGAAACCTACACCCGAGCTGAACACGCCATCTGGAAGACCCTCTTTGAGCGTCAGTCTCTTCTGCTTCAAGAACGCGCCAGTACTGAATACCTGGAGGGCATGCATTCCCTGCCCATCGGCCCAGAGGCAATCCCTGACTTCCGCATCCTGTCAGAGGTGCTGATGCGCCATACCGGCTGGCAGATCGTTGCCGTGCCTGGCCTCCTACCCGACGAAGTCTTTTTCGAGCACCTTGCGAATCGGCGTTTCCCGGCCGGCAATTTCATCCGCCGGGCGGAGGAGCTCGATTACCTGGAGGAACCTGATGTCTTCCACGATGTGTTCGGCCACGTGCCTATGCTCATGAACCCTGTGATGGCCGAATTCATCCAGGCCTATGGTGTGGGTGGGCTGCGCGCCAAGGCCCTTGGAGGCTTGCCCAATCTGGCCCGGGTGTACTGGTACACCGTCGAGTTCGGGCTTGTGGAGCAAGCTGAGGGGCTACGCATCTTCGGGGCCGGCATAGCCTCGTCTTACAGCGAAAGCCGATTTAGCCTAGACGACCCATCCCCCAACAGGATCAGCTTCGACCTTGAGCGTGTAATGCGCACGAGCTACCGGATCGATGATTTCCAGGAGACCTATTTTGTCCTCAACAGGATGGAAGATCTCCTGCACCTGGACCGCATCGATTTCGCCCCCCTCTACCCGCGGGTCAAGGCCCTGCCTGAGCTACAACCGGGCCTCCTCCTTCCCACCGATCGGGTCTTCTGCCGAGGCTCTGGTGCCTATCACGCTGGGCGGCGGGCAAGGTAATCTCTCCTTTTGTGGCCTAGCCCCTTTCCTGGTTTCCAGGCTTCGCCCCAGTTCTCGGGCTCCCCGCTGCGATCCACGCATTGAGGGTGCAGGGGGGGCCAAGGGACAGGTTTCCTGGAATAATGGACCCTCTCTGGTGGCTCCATGAACGGCATGGGCAGGCGGTGTTTTCAAACGATGGCGACGGCGCTGCTGGCCGCCCTGCTTGTCTCCTGCGGTGGCATCCGCAGAGGCTGGTACAGCCGCCCCTACCTAGAAGGTGGGCGCATCCCAGAAGGGCAGCCTTCAACCTTTGGCGAGTACTTCGAGACGCTCCAGGTGACCCTGCCGGGCATTGAGCTCCGCCTTTCCATGAACAACCAGGTCCAGACCTCGAGCACGGAATACATAGGGATCGTGGTACCGCTGCTTCCTGTTGGGATGGATTTGAAAAATCGAAACTCAGGGACCGAACAGCCGGGTCGGCATACTGTCGATATCACCTTGTCGCCTCAGCAGGAAGGACACCGCTTTGCCCCGCACGAGGTGCTGCTGGTCATCGATGGGGTGCAAGCCAGGCCCATGGAAGTGGCGAGGATGCACTCCACTGCGGCAGGGCGCGAGCGGGAGCTCTGGCCACCTTCGGGGGGAAGCCTGCCGCTCGCCCTCGCAGCCAAGGGAGGGGGAACGACCTTCCAGCTGGTGTTTCCTGTGGACCGTCCGTCTCCTGATCAGGAAATAGGGGTCGATCTGGGAGAGGCCCTTCGCTCAGCTGCTGGCAAGCCTGGTCCAAGGATCGGATTCAGGAAGACCCGCTGGTCCAATCCCTACTCTTGACCACGCCCGGCAGGCCAGGCCTGAAGCACCGGGAGAGGGCTACCGCCCCCGGGCCTGGCGGAGCAAATCGGGCCATTGGTAAAGATTTTTGAATCAATGAGGGACCGCCCCTTGACAGCCCCAGGATACGCCCTATCTTTTGCTTGGACCGACCGGTCTACTCAAATCCTATCAATATATTTTTACAAGGAGTTACGACTATGCGGGTTGCGAAACACGAAGTCGAGGTCCAGCTGGAGATCCCGGGTGCGGTGATCCGTCAGCAGAGGGGGTTTGGCAGTGTGAGTGGGTTTGACCAGATCAGCGGCGAGTGCTTCACGCTCTCGGCGGGGGTCGATACCACCCCCCTCTTCCAGGGGCTGGAAGGCAACCTCTGCCAGTGCCCCCACTGGGGGTTCGTCCTGCGCGGACAGGTCACTACGACCAATGCTGTCGGTGCGAGAGAGACCGTCCATGCCAACGACCTGTTCTACTGGCCCTCAGGGCACAATGTGAAGGTCGACGTGGATGCTGAGATCATCATGTTCAGTCCCCAGCGTGAGCACAGCCATGTCATCCAGCACATGATTGAGAAGGTGATGGGATAGCCTTTACTGTGAGAAGGTGCGGCGCCGTTGCTGGTCGGTCCTAGCGCCCCAATGCGAGAGTCAACCCACCCATGAAGCATGCAACAAAACAGCGATTGCTCGATGCGGGCCTGCCCATGCTCCTGAAGCAGGGCTACAACAACCTGGGCATCCAGGCCCTGCTGGCCGCCACTGATACACCAAAGGGGTCCTTTTATCACCACTTCAAGGACAAGGAGGACTTCGCCCTCCAGGTGATCGACCTGTACATGGGGGGGGTGCATGCAGGCCTTGATGCGTGCCTCGGGGACAAAGAGCGTCCCCCCCTTGCGCGGGTTCGCGCCTTTTTCGAGATGACGCAGGAGCACTACCTGAGCCAAGGCTACATGGGCTGCCTGCTGGGCGGCCTGGGGCAGGAACTGTCCGGCATCAGCGATCTGTTCCGGAGCAAGATCGATGGGTGCTTCTCTGAAATCGCCCGGCGGATGGCCGCCTGCTTGGAGGAGGCCAGGCAGTGCGGCGATCTCCCAGCCGATTCAGATGTTGCCCAGCTGGCGTGCCTGCTGGTGGACTGCTGGGAAGGTGCGGCGCTGCGAAGCCGACTGCAGCGGGATGCCTCCCCGCTGAACGCCATGCTCAACTTCTACTTCCGTTCGGCAGCTGGCCGCTGACTCACGGAGAGCGGCGGTAACCCGGTTCGCAGCCTCACACAGAAGGCTGCGCCTGCCCAATCTCATCCAGGTGCCCCCGGAGTTCCCTCAGCCCGAAGGGCTTGGCCAGCAGGGTGACCCCAGGATGAGCCAAGGCCAACGCCAAGGCGGTCTGGTCGGTGCGACCCGTGGAGAGGAGCACCGGAACCCTTGGACACAAGGCGCGCAGGCGGGGCAGCGTGCCAGCCCCACCCAGTCCGGGCATGTTCATGTCCAGGATGACGAGGTCCGGGTTGAACCCCCCTGCAACCAGGGCCAGGGCCTCCTCGCCGCTCTGGGCGGGGGTTACGGTGTGCCCCAGGACCTCCAGGAGCATCTGGACGGAGGTCTGGATCAGCTCGTCGTCATCCACCAGCAGCACCTTCAGGGCTCCCTGGGGGAACAGTGCAACCTCGGCTGTGGCCGCAACGGCCATCAAGGCTTCCCGCTCGCAGGCGGGGAAGCGCAACACCACGCGAGTGCCCTGACCGGGCTCGCTCTGGATGCTCAGGTGCCCTCGGTGCGCCGTCACTGAGGCATGGACCATGGTCAGACCCAGCCCTGTGCCCTTGCCGACCCCTTTGGTGGTGAAGAAGGGATCGATCGCCTTCTCCAGGACCTCCTTGGGCATGCCCATTCCGGTGTCTTCCACCACGATCTCGATCCAGTTGCCGTCCACATTGCGCGTGCTCAGGCTGAGGGTGCCGGTCTCCGGCATGGCATCCGCAGCGTTCACTGACAGGTTCATGAATGCGTGGGCCAGTGCATTGGCATCGCCGCGGATGGGGCGGAGTTCCGGGTCCAGATCCAGCTGGAGACGGACCTTGGCCAGGGTCGTACGTTCCAGCAGGTCCATCTGCTCCCGAAGAATCGTGTTCAGATCAAGCTCGCGGTTCTCGGCCGGGGTCTGGCGGGCGAAGCTCAGCAGGCTCTTGACCATCTTGCCGCCCCGCTCGGTGGCCTTGCAGATGGTGTCCAGGGCCTGGTGCAGAGGGCTGCCGTTGGGGAGGGTGCCGATGTGGGCCGAAGCCAGGCCGAGGATGGCCCCCAGCACGTTGTTCATGTCGTGGGCCACCCCACCGGCCAGGGTGCCCAGGCTCTCCATTCTCTGGGACTGCTGCAGCTGAACTCGGAGCTTTTGCCCTTCCTCCTCGGCCTGCTTGCGCTCCGTGATGTCCGTGATGGTCCCGATCACGCCGATGATCTCGCCATCCCGGTTGCGCAGAGGGGCACAGGCATCAAGGGTCCAACCCGACCGCCCGCTGGCGGTGGTTGCGAAGGGAAAGTCGATGGGCTTGACCACCTCACCGGCGAGCGCCTTTTCCAGCCGCTCGATGAGGCCCACTTCAGCCAGGAAGGGGAACACCTCCGTGGGGTGCCTGCCAATCACCTCGCTGGCGGACTTGCCTGACAGTCGCTCCATGAAGGGGTTCCACACCTGGTAGCGCAGGTCCCTGCCATAGACGACCACCCCCTCCTGGGCGGACTGGAGGATCTCCTGGTTGAACTGATGAGCCTCCCGCAAGGTCTCCTCGGCCTGCTTGCGCTCGCTGATGTCATGGATGATTGAGTAGAGGTATTCCTCCCCCATGGACTCGACCTTGTTGCTGAAGACCTCCACATCGCTGACGGAGCCATCCGCCCTGCGGTGGCGGAACTCGAAGCGGTTGCACCCCGATGAGCGGGCATGCTCCATCTCGCGCTGGATGGCTTCGGGTGCCAGCGTGTTGATCTGCTGAATGCGCATCTGCGTCAGCTGCTCGATCGACCACCCATAGAACGTCGCTGCCGCAGCATTGGCGTCGATGATTTTGCCGGTATCTGCTTCAATCACCAGCTTGATCGCCGAGTGCCGCTCAAACAGCTTCCGGAAGCGATCCTCGCTCGCCCGCAGCCGCTCCTCGGTCCGCCGACGATCGGTGATGTCGACAACCACCAGGCGGAAGGTGTCCTGCCCATCGGTTTCCTGGCCGACGGTGGCGGTCAGCTGCCCCCAGAAGGGGGTCCCATCCGCCTTCAGGAGCCGCATATCAAAGCCCAGGGGCGCCCCGGTGTCCAGTAGCCGCGCCCAGCTCAGGTGGAAGAGGTTGCGGTCCTCGGTCGAAATGAACTGGAAGAAGGCCCGCTTGATCACCCGGTCGCGGGTGAGCCCGAAGAGGGTGGCTGCAGTGACATTGGCTTCCAGAATCAGTCCCATCCTGGTGAGGGTGCAGTAGCCCACCGGCGCCAGGTTGTAGAGGTCGAAGTAGCGGGTCTTCGCCGTGTCCAGCGCCAGCTGGACCCGCCGCAACTCCTCGTTCTGCATCTCCAGTTCAGCCTGGTGTTGGTGGAGGTCATGGAGCAGCTTCTGGGCAGCTTCGAGAGAGTTGGTCTGGGGGGCCCCAGGCTTCCCGACGACCTTGCCCCGCATCTGCACCTCGGCCTCCTGTCGGAGGTCGCTACCTAGACCGGGGGCCTTGCCAGGATCCGCCATGATGCTTAGTTCATCGGTCAAACTGCGGCCGGACTGAAGTTCCATATGAATCCAGCGAGAATTCCCAGTCCCTGCTTGGGTTTTCGGGGAGTTGGGGTGCTTGGATTCTGACTACATGGCCGGCTTAAGGTGGAGCAGGTCGAAGGCTTTCTGCT
>Ga0208248_1000370_pt1 | contig 13618 bp, 14 predicted proteins | sample CryBogmetaGMA5M_FD_184545 | JGI IMG/M metagenome (GOLD analysis project Ga0208248, IMG submission 184545) | Freshwater microbial communities from Crystal Bog, Wisconsin, USA - MA5M (SPAdes) | ecosystem: Environmental > Aquatic > Freshwater > Lake | place: Crystal Bog, Wisconsin, USA | collected...
CGGCCCAAGCGAGCCAGGTCCGGGCTCGCTTGGGCCGCCTTGAGGTACTCCGCATCCAGGCCTCGCTCCCAGTGGGTGGCACCGCCAGCACTCACCTCCACCCCGCCGTGGCGAAGCGGCCAGATGTTGCCGGACTTCACCATGGAGACCAGCCCCTGCTTGCCCCAGAAGCGCCGGTCCGAGGTCTCCGCCCGGGCGGGGTCCAGGGCCAGGAGGGCCGCGTAGTAGGCGGCATACTCACCCTCGGAGGTGAACCGAACAGGCGACTCCAGATCCTTCGACTTGAGAGAGATCGCCCGCATGGGATCGGTCAGGGGGTAGCCACCGAACAGCACCATCCCATCCATGGCGCTGCTGAAGTTGGGATGGGCGAACAGCAGGTGGTTGCCGCTGGTGGTGAAGAGCGTGCAGCTGGGATGGTAGGCCCGGATCCGCTCGGCCAGGAAGATCAGGTCCTGGGGATCGGAGGCCGAGATCCCGATGTGGGTGTAGCCGCGCCGAGCCAGGCTCACGATGGTTCCGGCGAGGGTCAGCTCGGCATTCCGGATGGTGTCAGAGGCGAACTGCGGGAGACTGTCCATCCCCCGGTTGGCATCCTCCTCCGAGGGCCCCAGCAGGGTGGAAGGCAGCACCAGTTCCATGGCCTCGTCCCCCTTGGCAATGCCCCGCTCCATGGCGTGGCGTTCCGCCCGCAGCCGAGAGAGCCCCATGGGAAACAGGACCGTGGTAATCCGCTCGCCCTGGGCACTGCCGACCCCATAGACCGTGTTCGACTCTGTGAAGATGGCCACCTTGGTGCTGGGTTCCGGCCAGTCGGCTTCCTGGATGTACCACCGCAGCAGGTCATTCTTGGCGGAGCCCGACAGGTTGCACAGCCAGCCTGAGATGGACAGGCGCGCCGGGGCGGCCCCTCCGGCCAGGGTGCGCAGGGCCTCCGCTGCCCGGCCGTCCAGGGTGGTGGTGCCCTGGACCCGGATCGAGGGCGCGGCCGGCGACCGGAGGTGAACCTCCAGGGCGGCCCCCAGGGAGGTGAGGCTGCCCGAGAACTGGGGCCCGAGCACGGTGATCGTGCGCTCCTTCGGCGCACCCACGACCCTGGTGGCCAGCCTCAGGGCCCCGGTCATGGCCTTCCGGTTGATGCCGATCAGCTGGCTCTCGCCCACGATGAAGAGGGCGTGATAGGCCGTGGGCGCCCCTGGAGGGTCCCCTGCGGCCCGCTCCCGGGCGAACCAGATGAGCCCTGGGCTGGCTTCCGGGAATCCCGAAGAGCGTCCCGAGGGCGAGGCTTCCTTGGCCTTGGCCTCCCAGGGCAGGAAGTAGGCCCTGGGCAGGAAGCCGCAGTCCTTGAAGGCCCGCTGGACCGCATTCAGCCGCAGATCGAACCAGAATCCCATGCGGGTGCGCTGCGGGTCGGGCAGGGTGAGGATGGTCGCCCCCACAGTGGCTTCACCCACCCGGGGGCGCTCCGCCAGGCACTGCTCTAGCAGGGCTTCGGCCCCTTCGGCCTGGGGCAGCTTCCCCTCCTCAGCAGCCGGCGACTCGACAGCGGCTGCGCCGACCCGGGGCGGTGTCTTGGGACCGAGGCCCAGCCCTGGCGCCAGGGCCAGCAAGGTGGTCAGCCCCACGCCCAGGGTTAAGGGTGAAAAGACCTTGCTCATGGGCACCCCCGGGCAGGTTCAACGCCAGGGCCGCCAGGGTTCCGGGGGCCCTGGCGGTAGCCTGGCCAGTGCGCCTACATCGTCACAGTAGAGGCTTCGCCGTCCTCGTGGAGGAGGCGGTCCAGGTCCTTCCAGGAGAAGGCGAAGCGGCCCTTCAGGCCCCAGTCCGAGCCCCAGGAGTTGACGGCCCACACCAGCTTCTTCTCCGCATCCACGCCAATCAGCTCGAAGGCATGGCCGCCGCGCATGGCGCCGCTCACCTTGACCAGGCCACTGGCATCCGGCTTGTCAAAGCCTTCGTACCAGTTCAGCCCCACTTCCACAGGGCCAAGGGTCGAGAGGGTCTTCAGGACATCGTTCAGGCCGAAGCACCAGTGGTAGCCCTGGGTGAGCCCCAGCTCCCGCAGCGCCTTCATGGCACCCAGCACCGTGGAGCCGTTGTCTGTGGGGGGCCAGACACCGTCGATGGTGTCCAGCTTGGTGGCCAGGGCATAGACCTTCCGGGCCAGGGCCTCGGTGTACCGGATCCCCGTGTGCCGGTAGGGCTTCGAGCACACCACGCCCACAGCACCATTGCCGGTGCAGGAGCCCAGCTCCCCCTGGTTGAAGGGCTTGGTCGGGCGAGCCCAGATGCGGGTCTGGATGGCGGCATCCTTGGCCAGCGGCACCTGGAACCCACGGCTGCGCTCGTCAAAGTGAACGTGGCGGCCCAGGCGTCCGCCATGCTTGGAAGGGTGCTCTGGGATCACGCTAATGCGGTGGTCTTTGGGGTCGTTCGGCACGGTGGCCTCCGTTCAGTGGGGGGGGTGGGACTCTACCTCTGGCAACCTGCACGCCAACAGGGCCCCGCCCAGCGCAGGCAGCACCTCCGGGGCAGCATCGGGCCATCCAAAGCATTGCCATCATTGAGACAACCTTTCATGTGCAGGGGGACTGCGGGGTCCCACTCAGGAGTCCTTCGCCGCCTCCTGGGCCACCCACCCCGGGTCTGAATGCACCCAGGGCACCCACCGTTAGGCACCCACCTCAAGGGGAGCCCGATCAGCCGCGGCAGCGGTGGCAAGCCCATGCTTCTTGAGGAGCTTCCCCAGACATCGGCGCTCCTTCCCCGCCAGCTTGGCCGCCAGGCTGACATTGCCCCCGGCTCGGTCGAGGAGCCCCACTAGGAAGTCCCGCTCGAAGGCCTCCATGGCCTGGGATTTGGCTCGGTGAAAGCTGAGGTCCCCACTGACCTTCCCTGACAGGGGTTGCACCGGGGCCTGCATGGACCGAGGGGCCTCGATGTGCAGCACCGGACCTTCGGAGAGGAGGTACTCCCGGCAGAGGAGGTTTTCCAGCTCCCGGATGTTGCCAGGCCAAGCGTAGGTCCACATCCAGGCCAGGGAATCGGGATGCAGGGCCTTGGTGCCCAGGCCGAAGCGCCGGTCACAGGCCTCCAGGAACCCGGTGGTGAGGGCTTCCAGGTCCCCCCGCCGCTCCCGCAGGGGAGCCAGCTCGAGGGAGAGGATGCACAGGCGGTAGAGGAGGTCCGCCCGGAAGGCTCCCTGCTCAACCAGCAGGGCCAGGCTGCTGTTGCTGGCGGCCAGGATGCGGACGTTGCCGTGCTCCACCTGGCGGGCGCCCAGGGGCCGGAACTCCTGGTCCTGGAGGAAGCGGAGGAGGGTCACCTGCCCCTTCGGGGTGAGGGCGTCCACCTCGTCCAGGAAGAGGGTGCCACCTTCGGCGAGGGTGATCAGGCCCGGCTGATTCTCCTTGGCGTCGGTAAAGGCGCCCTTGCGGTGGCCGAACAGCTCGCTCTCGATGAGGGCGTCCGGGATGGCCCCGCAGTTGACGGGGATGAACGGCCGATCCTTGCGGGCGCTCTGGTAGTGGATGGCCCGAGCCGCCAGCTCCTTGCCTGTCCCGGTCTCGCCCTCGATGAGCACCGGCGCATTACAGGCCGCCATGCGGGCGATGAGGCGCAGGGTCTCCCGGAAGATGGGTGAGTGTCCGACCAAGACGAGAGCCCTCCAGAACCAAGCGACGAGTGGGATTAATAAGGCAATATAGACCCAATCCATTGATTTGCAATACCATATCAATGATTGTTTTTTATTATTTATCTTTTTTAATTGTTGCAAAATTTCACCTTGAAAACTCTGGTGACAACACCATTCAAAATTCAGGGGGGCTCGACCCAGATCCGGCAGCCCACCGGGTCACTTCGGACCCACCCTGGGCCTGGCGACATAAACGGTCCAGATAGGGTTGTTGCTCCTGCGATCAAGGGCTCGTCTGGGTCACCGCCGCCCGCCATTCTGTTCTGGCGCCGGTGTGTTAACTGTTTATTATTCAATTAATTACAACATATTGAGGTATTTGGCTCACCGCTTGCCATTGACTCTGGAGACCGCCACCCCGTGGTGCCGCATGAACCCCCAGCCCTCCCCAGAACTGAGCGCCCTATGCCAAGGCATCCTGAACTATCTCCAGGCCCACCCCCAAGCCGCCGACAACCTCGTCGGCATCGCAGCCTGGTGGGTGCCCTCCCCTGGCCCCGCAGGCTCTGCCGATGCGGTGCAGGCGGCCCTCACCCTGCTGGTGGAGCAGCGCCGGATCGCCCGCATCGACCTGCCGGACGGCCAAGCCCTGTACCAGCGGCTGGGCAAAGTTCTGCATCCATCCCCCCTCCCAAGGAGCTGACATGAGCCAAGTCATGGACGACGCACTGAGCTTCACCCTCGGCAATGAGGGTGGCTACACCAACCACCCCGCTGATCCTGGGGGTGCCACGAACTTCGGCATCATCCAGCGCAACCTGGATCAGTGGAATGGCGCCCACCCCGAGCTGGCCTTTCCCGGTGATGTGAAAGACCTCACCAAGGAGCAGGCCGAGGCCATCTACCGGGCCGATTACTGGCGCTGGGACGACATCAAGGATCCCGCTGTGGCCATCAAGCTCTTCGACATCGGCGTCAACTGCGGCACTGGCACTTCCATCAAGCTGCTGCAGAAGGCCGTGAACCTCCTGGCGGCAACCCCCATCGGCGTGGACGGCCACCTGGGCCCCAAGACCCTCGCCGCTGCCAACGCTCTGGCTCCGGACGCCCTGCTCCAAGCCATCCGCCAGGCCCAGGAGGGCTACTACCAGGCCATCGTGGACCGCAACCCCAGCCAGGCCGTCTTCCTGAAGGGCTGGTTCAACCGTGCCGCGCGGATCCCGGAGGTCAGCGATGTCGTTTGACTGGAAAACCCTCGTGAAGAGCATTGCCCCCACCATCGGGACCGCCCTGGGTGGACCGCTGGGTGGCATCGCTGGCATGGCACTCTCCAAGTCCTTGGGGTTGCCTGAGAACTCCAGTGCGGATGAGAAAACGCTGGAGGCCGCCCTCCAGGGGGCCAACCCCGAGCAGCTGCTTGCCCTCAAGACGGCGGACCAGGCCTTCGCCCTGCAGATGCAGAAGCTGGGCTTCGAGAACCTCCAGGCCCTGGAGGCCATTCAGGCCGGGGACCGATCGAATGCCCGGGACCGGGAGGTAAAACTCCAGGACTGGACTCCCAAGGCCCTGGGCATCTCCATCACAATCGGCTTCTTCGCCCTGCTGGTCTTCCTCATGCGCCGGGAACCCCCCACGGGCTCTCGGGACATCCTGAACATCATGCTGGGTAGCCTGGGCAGCGCCTGGATCGGGGTGGTGAGCTACTACTTCGGCTCCAGCGCCGGGTCCGCCCGCAAAACGGAGCTGATGTCCACCGGGAAGTGACTGGGCCTGGCAGGGACAACCTCCTGACCTCCGAGGTCGGGAAGGGTTGCGCTCGGAGGTGAGGAAGCGCTGCTCCGCCTGCAGCCCAGCCCCCACCAGGTGCGGGAACACCCCCCGGATCTGCGCCCTGCCCCCGGCATGGGCGGATGAGCATGCCCAGGGGTCCAAGGTGATACGGACCCGGACAGCGGGATCCGCCTCCCAGGCAAAGGGCCTGCGGAGCACCGAGGAGGTTCCCATGAAGCTCATCCCCATCCTTAGCGCGGCCCTGATCCTCATGGCGCTGCCGCTCACCGCCCAGACCGCCGAGACCGGCCCCCAGCGCCTGCGCAAGCAGGACGGCACCGGCACGGGCACCCCCACCGCCACCAAGACCCAGGACCGGAAGCGCGACGGCAGCTGCGGCACCCCCAACCCGGCCGGGTGCCGCGGGGCCAGCCAGGGTGCTCGCAAGGGGCAGGGCCGCTGAACCACAACACACGAAACCGGCGGGGGGTTGACCTCCCGCCGGTGAAGTTTTGCTGGGGAGCAACGGTATGAGGCGATGGGCGTTGGCACTCTTGGCAGGCTCCGCACTCCTGGCCCAGGACACCGAGAAGGGCCCCACCGTCCGGGTGGGCTTCGGCGCCTTCAGCGATCAGTTCTCGGACGCAACCGGCACCCGGAAGGGGTGGCTCGTCAACGGCGAGTGGTTCCGGGACAACAGCGGGCCCTGGACCGCTTCCGTGGTGGGGACCACCCGCCCCGAGGGCAAGGGAACCACCTTCTCCCTCGGCAAGGAGATCTTCTTTGGGGACCAGAGCTGGGCTTGGCTCAGCTTGGGCAAGGGCACTGGAGCGGACTTTGTTCCGACCCTGCGGGGTAGCCTGGACCTCACCCTGGGCCTCGATGCCACCTGGTCCCTGGGGCTGGCAGCCTCCGTGAACCGCTACCAGGATGACGCCACCACCACGATCCTCCAGGCCGGGCCCGGCTGGGCCAGCGGTGAGTGGAGCGCAACCCTGCGCCTGCAGCAGGTCCGCTACAGCCCCGGCAGTGAATCCGACACCGGCGGGCTCCTGGACCTGCGCTGGGGGGCCAGCAACAAGAGCCGGTGGCACAGCCTCCGAGTGGGCGTTGGGGCAGGCATCCTGGATGCCATGCAGGCTGCAGGAGGATTCTCCAGCAGCAGCACGTCCGGCACCAGCGGGGGGCGCTGGGGTGGGAGTGGACGGTCCGGAAATGGGACCGGCACCACGACTACCACCTCAACGACCACCACCATAGTGGTCTGGGCATCCCCCAAGGAGACCCTTATCAGCACCACCCACCACTTCCCCCTCACGAAGAGCCTGGCCCTGCGGGCCGACCTCGCCTGGGGACGACGGGAGGCGGCCTTCACCATGTGGAGCGCCACCCTGCAGACCTTCATTTCCTTCTAGTCCGCCGCTCTGAGGCGGGGAGTCTAGACTGAACCCATGCAGGCCAACCAGATACTGAACCTCGCAGGAGCTCGCCTCCGTGCTCCGGGCATCTGGGGTACGGTGTTGCTCTTCGGCATCCTCTGGAACCTCCTGCGGTGGATAACCGGGCCCAGCAGTCTCTCCCTGGGGGAGGCTGCCTTCCCCTTTGCGTTGGGGATCCTGGCCCTGCCGCTGGCAGCGGCGCCCTGGCAGTGGACTGGAGATGCCCGCCCCCTGGCACCCCTGCTCCGAGGGCTGGCCCAGGCCCTCCCCTGGGCCAGCCTGGGCCTCCTTCTGCTCTCCACCCTGCTGATGGGGCACGGACATCGCGGGGGGCGCGGTGAACCATCAGGCTCTGGCCTGCTCTCCAGCCTGCCCCCCCGGCTGCTCATCCTGCTGGTGGCCAGCGGCACCTTCAGCCTGTTGGTGGGCTGGATCCTGGCGGACCGGGACCAGGAGGCCCTGCGGGCAGATGCCCAGACCACCTTGGCCCAGGAAGCCCAGGCCCTGGCCCTTCAGGCCCAGATGAACCCCCATGTGCTCTACAACACCCTCGGGGGGCTGGCTGAGCTGGCCCGGGAGGATGGACGCGCCGCCGAAGAAGCCCTGGTACGGCTGGCCGCCCTCCTCCGGCGCCTCATGGAGCACACAGCCCGGAAGCGAGTGACGCTGGACGAGGAGCGAGGTCTGGTGGAGGGCTTTCTGGCCCTGGAGCAGTTCCGCCTGGGGGACCGCCTGCGGGTGACCTGGGCCTGGGACGAAAGTCTGGAAGGGGCCGAGGTGCCACCTCTGCTTCTGCAGCCCCTGGTGGAGAACGCCATCAAGCACGGCATCGCCCCCTGTCGGGAAGGTGGGGACCTGGAAATCGGCCTGGCAAGGGAAGGGAACACCCTCCGGCTCTGGGTGGCCAACACGGGCCTCCCCTTGGTCAGCGCTGCCCCTCAGGGCATGGGTCTGACCAACCTGGCCAAGCGCTTGGCCCTGATCGGCCCTGCGGCCCACCTCTCCCTGCGCCAGGAGGGGGCTCGGACGGTGGCTGAAGTGTTGCTGGAGGCCGGGCATGCCTGACACCATGCGAGTCCTGGTCGCGGAGGACGAACCCTTCAACCGCAAGCGGCTGGCTAGGTTGCTGAAGGAGGCCGGATGTCTGGTGGTGGCCGAGCTCCCCGACGGCCCCAGTGTGCTGGAGTGGCTGGCCGCAGGCGGCAAGGCGGATGCGGCCTTCCTGGACATCGACATGCCGGGAGCAACTGGGCTGGAGGTCGCCCTGGACCTGCCTCGGTCCCTCCCCGTGGTGTTCGTAACGGCCCATGCCGAGCATGCCCTGAAGGCCTTCGAAGCCGCCGCCCTGGACTACCTCATCAAGCCAGCCACCGCCGATCGCGTGGCCGTGGCCGTGGCCCGCATCAAGGAGCGCCGGGCGGGACTGGATGCTCCCCAGCGACGGGCGGCTCCACTCAGGTACGCCGTGAAGGCTGGCGATGGCCTGGTTTTCATGGAGCTGGCCAAGACCACCCACTTCCTGGTGGAGGATGAAGTTGTGTGGGCCTTTGTGGCTGGGGACCGCCACCGGACGCCGTGGAAGAGCCTTCCCGAAGTGGAGGCGGCCTTTCCGCCGGAAACCTTGGTCAAGGGGCACCGGAATCTTCTCCTCAGGCCCGAAGCCGTGCTGGGGGTAAGAGCTGGGGAGTTCGGGCGGATGGTCGTGCGCCTCCGGGGCGGTGCCACCCTCGAGGTAAGTCGGGGGGCTGCCCCGAGCCTGAAAGCCAGACTCGGCCTGCCCTGACCGGTGGTGGGTGTGGGCGGACCCAGTTGGTGGTGCAATCTGCCGCAGCCTGGGGGAAATGCCTCGGGAGTTCCGCCTCCCCCGGAGCTCCGAAGCCCCGCCATTCCAAACCAAGATTGTTGGCAGGCCTGGCAATCAGCCGGTGAAGGTTGCGCTGGCCCAAGGTTTGCAGGGCTATTCATGCCCGACCGGTCCCCATTCCCGAGCGGGTGCTCTGAGCTTCAAAACTCCTTTGCACAAATCCGTGACACTTGGGGCAGAATGGGGACATCACTGAACTCGTGCGCCGTGGTGTTCACGGCCCGACCCAACCCAGGAGGCCTCATGCGCCGTTCTTTCATCCTGCTGGCCGCCATTGCGCTGCTCAGCGTCGTCCCCGCGTCCGCCAAGCCCACCACCGTGAAGGGTGCCAAGTGCACCGTCTGCCACGATGGCGCCCCCAAGGACAAGAAGTTCAACGCTGCCACCGCCAAGATGTTCCCCAAGTACAAGGAAGACAAGTGCAAGGACTGCCACAGCTGGGTCGACGGCAAGATGACCAGCAAGAAGGGCTAGTTCCAGTCACGCAAGACCAAACGGCGCGGGAGCTGCTCCCGCGCCGTTTTTCTGTCTGCGGATAAGGTGTTGTCCCGGGCCAGGGGTTGACGACCACAGGGTGCTCTGGCCAGAATGTTTCTATGCATAGAAACAACCTGGACCGTCTCGCCGAGCTGGCGGACCTCTTCCATCAGGCCGGGGACCCCGCCGTGGTGGAGCAGTTCCTGCGCGAGATCCTCTCCCCCGCCGAGATCACGGACATCAGCTCCCGCTGGGAGCTGGTGAAGCGGCTGGATGGGGGCCAGAGCCAGCGGGCCATCGCCTCCGACCTGGGCGTGAGCCTGTGCAAGATCACCCGCGGCAGCCGGGAGCTCAAGAAGCCCCGGTCGGCCCTGCGGACCCTGCTGGACCACCACCACCGCCTTCAGGGCTAAGGCCCTCATTCCAGGAGACCCCGTGTCCAACCGCGCCATCCTCGCCGACAACGACATCCCTCGCCAGTGGTACAACCTGGCGGCGGACCTGCCCCACGCTCCCCTGCCCCCGCTGGGCCCGGACGGCCAGCCCGTCAAGCCCGAGCAGCTGGCGGCGGTGTTCCCCATGAACCTCATCGAGCAGGAGATGAGCCAGGAGCGCCACATCACCATCCCCGACGAGGTGCTGGAGATCATGCTGCGCTACCGGCCCACGCCCCTGCACCGGGCCCGGGCGCTGGAGGCGGCCCTCAAGACGCCCGCCCGCATCTACTTCAAGAACGAGAGCGTGAGCCCCGCCGGCAGCCACAAGGTGAACACCGCCATTGCCCAGGCCTACTACAACAAGCAGGCGGGCATCGAGCGCATCACTTCCGAGACCGGCGCCGGCCAGTGGGGTAGCTCCATCGCCTTCGCCTGCAGCCAGTTCGGCTTGGAGTGCAAGGTCTACATGGTGAAGGTGAGCTTCGAGCAGAAGCCCTTCCGCAAGATGATGATGAAGACCTGGGGCGTGGACTGCATCTCGAGCCCCAGCATGGAGACCCAGGCTGGCCGGGACATCCTCGCGGTGGACCCCGACTGTGGCGGCTCCCTGGGCATCGCCATCAGCGAGGCCGTGGAAGCGGCGGTCACAGACCCCACCGGCAAGACCCGCTACACCCTGGGCAGCGTGCTCAACCACGTGCTGCTGCACCAGACCATCATCGGCCTGGAGGCGCAGAAGCAGATGGCCGCCATGGGCGAGCGCAAGATCGACAAGGTCATCGCCTGCGTGGGCGGCGGCAGCAACTTCGCCGGCATCGCCTTCCCCTTCGTGAAGGAGAAGATCAACGGCGCCGACATCGACATCATCGCCGTGGAGCCCGCCTCCTGCCCCACCCTGACCCGGGCACCCTATGTCTATGACCACGGCGATGTGGCCCGCATGACGCCCCTCATGGCCATGCACAGCCTCGGCCACACCTTCATGCCCCCGGGCATCCACGCCGGCGGCCTGCGCTACCACGGCATGGCCCCCCTGGTGAGCCAGACCGTCGTGGAAGGCCTCACCCGGGCCGTGGCCATCCAGCAGCTGGAGTGCTTCGAGGCGGCGGTGCTCTTCGCCCGCACCGAGGGCATCATTCCCGCCCCTGAGAGCAGCCACGCCATCGCCCAGGTGATCCGCGAAGCCAAGCAGGCCCGCGAAGAGGGCAAGGAGCGCGTGATCCTCTTCAACCTCAGCGGCCACGGCCTCATGGACCTCAGTGGCTACAGCGACTTCCTGGACGGCAAGCTCTCGGACCACTCCCTCTCCGACGAAGAGATGGCCAAGGGCCTCGCCTGCCTCGAAGGCCTGCCCAAGCCCGCAGCGCGGTAAGCGTTAGCCACGAAGTTTCAGTTCTTCTCGGAATCGGCAATGCCGATTCCGAGTTAGATAAATTCTCGTGGTGAATTCCCTTTCAGTACCCCGCCAGCAGCCGATCCAGGTAGCGGGACTTCAGCTGTTTGGATGCCAGGGCCTGCTTGAGGGGCGGCAACTTGAGGACGGCACCGAGGACGGCGGCGGCGGCACGGTGGCCATGGCTGGTCTGGCCGTCCACCAGCAGCTCCGCCAGCCGGCCGCGCTCCATGGCCATGAGCACCGTACGGTGGGCGGTGTTCACGGGGGTGAGCACCCGGCCCGGCCCGGGCTTCAGCCGGATGGCCTCCTTGGCGCAGGTCCGCACGCAGACACCGCAGCCCAGGCAGCGGTCCTCCCGGAGCTGGGCCGTGCGAGCCACCCGGCGGTGGGGATCGTGCGCACTTACCAGACCCAGGGCCTCCACGGGGCATGCATCCAGGCACTTGCCGCACCCGTTGCAGTGCTCGGTGTCCACCTCCGGCAGATAGTTGGTGGTGTGCACGGGGTTCATGAAGGCGAAGCGCCGGGCGGCGATCAGGGCCTCGCAGCAACACCCGCAGCAGTTGCAGATGAAACTCACCTGCTCCCGTACGTTCTCCCCGAACTGCACCAGCCCCCGCTCTCGAGCCTGGGCCAGCAGATCCAGACACTCAGCCGCCTCCACCCGCCGGGCCACGTGGTGTCGGGCAAGGGAGTCCGCACAGCTGCCGAAGGTCATGCAGATGTCCATGGGAGCATCGCAGGCCCTGCCCTTGCGCTGCATCTTGTGGCGGCAGTAGCAGGCGCTGATACCGATGGCCTTGGCGGAGCGCACCACCTCGCTGGCCCGCTCGTAGTCCAGCACTACCCGGCTGTTCCCGGGGGGCAGGACCGTCTCATCCACGAAGACCCGCCCCAGCTGCGTCTGTCCCGTGGCGAACAGATCCCGGCAGAAGGCTTCATCGGCATTGATGTACTCGTAGTAGAGCTCCGCCAGGGCCTGCTGGTCCAGGTCGCCCCGCACCCGCATCATGGAGAACTCGAAGAACCCGGCCATGGGGGGCGGCAGCACGTAGCGGGTCTCATCACCGTCCGGGAAGTCCAGCAGCATGGCCCTGTCCGCCAGGCCCTCCAGGACCTGGCGGGCCCGGGCCTCGGGCAGGCGCCAGAGGGCGGCCGCCCGGCCGGCGGTGAAGGGGCGGATGGGGACCTGAGCCAGCAGGCCCGCCTCCTCCTCGCTCACCAGGAGGCGCAGGATCTGGAACAGCCGCTCCGAGGGTGGCGCCCCCTGGGGGAACCGGTTGAGCCGCTGCACCAGGCGCTCGTAGGCGCCGTGGCCGGGGGGGAGGAGGGTGTGACCCATGGACTTCCTCGGAGGGGGCTTCCAAAAGGTTCGGCCATCCAACGGGGTCCGCAAGATCCCAAACTGCCGCCCCACCCACATTGACTTGAGCGCTGAGGGCGGCCTGCGGGGCACCGTGGTGCGCCGGGTCTACCTGAGGGACTTGGTGGAGTACTGCGTCACAGTCAAGCGCTGTTGATTAGTCCTCCTTTTTCTTCTTCGCTATTGTTCTTCTTTGTTTTTCTTCGTGTCTTCGTGCCTTCGTGGTGAATCAGTTCCATTTAATTTTCACACCCGTTCAGCGATCACGACGAGATCGGACGAGGTCGGGCTCCAGGGGTCGCCGGTCATGGTGCCGAGGGTCTCGCGGAGGCGGAAGCCGCATTCCTCAAGCAGCGCTTCCACTTCGGCCCGCCGCCAGCCCCGCAGCGACACTTCCTCGGCGGCCAGCACCTCCAGGGGCGGCACGCAGCCGGGGCGATGGCGCAGGGTGGCGGGGGTAAAGGTGAGGCGACCCTCGCCGTGGTGGGTCATGAGGCGCAGGAAGAGCGTGTCCTCGCCCTCGGCCTCGCCGGGCCGCAGCACCAGCGGGAAGGTGCGCTCCCCCCGGTCCAGGATGCGGTCGTAGTTGAGGGTCTGGAGCAGGAACACCGCACCGGGTTCCAGGCAGGCAGCGAGGCCTGTGAAGAAGGCCCGCAGCTCAGCCTCCTCGCAGAGATGCGGCAGGGTGTTGCCCACGCAGAGGGCGGCCCCCTGGGGAGCCAGGTTCAGCACCGACAGCGCTGTGAGAGAGGCCCGGAGATAACGGCCTGCGGGATCCGCCTCCTGGGCCGCCTGCACCTGGGATGCGGAGGCGTCCACGCCGGTCACCTCGAAGCCCCGGGAGGCCAGGAAGCGGCTGTGCTCGCCGCTGCCACAGCCCAGGTCCAGCACCCGCCGGGATGGGCCCCCACCCAGCGTCTGCTCCAGCAGCGGGGCTTCCCGCCGGATCCGCTCGGGCCAGGCGATGAGGCCCCGGTAGGCCATGCGTCCGTAGTGGTCCTGCTCGGGCTTGTCCATGGGTCGAGTCTAGTCCTTCCCGTATGCTGGACCCTCATCGAGATCACCGTGCGCCGACTGCTGCTCCCCCTGATCCTGCTTGGCGCCAGCCTCGGCGCCGCCCCGCCCCGCGACATCCAGCGGGAGCTGCTGAAGATCCCGACGCGGCTAGGCGTCCTCCAGCCCGCGCTGCTGCTGACCGAAGGGGCCACCCCGAAGGCCGTGGCCCTTTTGTTCCC
>Ga0208248_1000386_pt1 | contig 13350 bp, 4 predicted proteins | sample CryBogmetaGMA5M_FD_184545 | JGI IMG/M metagenome (GOLD analysis project Ga0208248, IMG submission 184545) | Freshwater microbial communities from Crystal Bog, Wisconsin, USA - MA5M (SPAdes) | ecosystem: Environmental > Aquatic > Freshwater > Lake | place: Crystal Bog, Wisconsin, USA | collected...
AGAGACCCGAGGACAACCAGTTCTATGCCCGCGACGACCAGAACGAGGGAACCCTCTTCTACAACGGCACCCTGGACCAGCCTGCAGACTCCGTGTTCCTCACCGTCTATGCCGACGGCAAGGTGTTCAAGAAGGAAAGCCAGAAGCCCGGGGCGGACAAGGCTTACGCGTTCACGGTGAAGCTCAAGCCGGGATTGATCAAATACAAGGTCGAGTTCGGCACCCGGGCGGGCGGCACCCAAACCGTTGTTCAGACCGTGACCAACCTGGTGTGCGGCGATGCCTATATCATTGACGGGCAGTCCAATGCCGAAGCCACAGGGCCGAATAACGGACCTTCGGAAGACCCGGTCACATCCATCAACACCTGGATCCGCAGTTATGGGAACCAGCATTCAGGAACGACCCGCGGGGGGTGGGGCGACGCCATACGGACTCATATCTGGGGTAAGCCGAATTATGGGTGCCACCAGATCGGTGCCTGGGGGATGGTGCTCGCCAGCAACCTGGTGGCCAAGTACAGCATCCCGGTTTGCTTCATCAACGGGTCCTACGGTGGCACGCCGATCTGGCATCACCAGCCGAACCCGACCAATCATTTTGACTCCAGCGGTGAGTTCTACCGCAATCCCTACAAGATTTACGGGGGTCTGTTGACGCGCATCACGGCGGCGAAGCTGACCCACGGGATCCGGGGCGTTTTCTGGCACCAGGGCGAAAACGACAGCGGTTCGGGGGCGCCCACCGGCGACTGGAATTACAAGTCGTATCAGCAGTATTTCGTCGATATGGCGGGAGCCTGGAAGCAGGATTATCCCAACATCCGGAACTATTACGTCTTCCAGGTCTGGCCGCTCCCCTGCGGGATGGGTCCCAAGGACGACGGTATACGCGAGGCGCAGCGGACCCTGCCGCGGCTTTTCTCCAACCTGCGGAACATGACCACCGTGGGGGCCGCTTCGGAGCATGCGGGGCGCGGATCGTGCCATTTCGATCTGGAGGGCTATGCGATGTTTGCGCGATTCATGAGCCCCCTGGTGGAGCAGGACATCTACGGGCTGGTCCCGAAGCAGGCGGTCACCGCGCCGAACCTCAAACGGGCATGGTTCACCAGCGCTGCCCGGGATGAGATCGCGCTCGACTTCGGCCAGCCCATGACCTGGAAGGATCCGATGAAGCGCTCCATTTATCTCGATGAGGCCGTGGCGCCGGTTGGCTCGGGCTCAGTTTCCGGAAACATCATCACGCTGAAGTTGACGGCGCCCTCGAGCGCGAAAACCATCACGTATCTCACCGGACGGGACTGGGATGGGAAGCCCGAACACCTGATCTTCGGTGCCAACGGCATTGCCGCCTTCACGTTCTGCGATGTGGGGATTGCGTCCTCGGCAGGCACAGAGCCGCCCCGGTTCAGCTTTGAACCGACAATCGAATCCCTCAGGCAGTATGAGACTCCCGAATGGTATGCGGATGCCAAGCTGGGCATCTATATGCACTGGGGCCCGCAGAGCGTCCCCGGTGTGGCCGCCACCTGGTATGCCCGCTGGATCTACGAGGAGGGGAGTGAAGGTTACAAATACCATTGTGCCACCTATGGGCATCCCTCCAAGTTCGGGTATAAGGATATCTGCAAGCTGTTCACCGCGCCTAAGTTCGATCAGGCCCAGGCGGACCGGCTGGTCAGGCTCTACAAGCGGGTTGGCGCCCGCTACGTGGTTCCGGTGGCGACGCACCATGATAATTTCGACATGTGGGATTCGAAGTATCAGCCCCGCTGGAATTCCGTCGTCACCTCCGGCAAGGATGTTGTCGGTATGTGGAGGAAAGCCGTCGACAAGGAGGGGCTGCGCCTGGGCGTGGCCTCCCACTTTGCCCGGACTTACCGGTGGTTCCAGCCTTCGCATGGAGCCGACCGCAAGGGGCCTTTCGCCGGGGTCCCCTACGATGGCCAGAATCCGGAATATGCGGACCTCTACGGGGCGAAATGGAATGATACCAGCATGTGGTACGAGCAGCGCAGCGACGTGGGGCCGCCGGAATTCGAGAAGAATTTCGAGGACCGGTTGACGGACCTGATGGACAAGTATCACCCCGACCTCTACTACACCGACGGCGGCATTCCCTTCAAGCAGGCGGGGCTGAATGTCCTCGCGCATTTCTACAATGAGAACCAGAAATGGAATGCTGGCAAGCTGCAGGCCGTGGCCACGATCAAGCTGGATTGGACGCCCAATGTCGCCATCAACAATTACGAGTTCGGGTATCCCGAGACCGTCCAGCATTATCCCTGGCAGTCGGATAAAACCATGGGTGCCGACTGGTACTGGCTCCGGAATGCCACCTCGCGCTACATGTCGGCAGACAGTGCCATTCGCATGTTCATCGACACGGTCAGCAAAGGCGGGAACCTGCTGCTGAATGTGCCGTTGACGCCCGAGGGCGAATTGGAGCCCGAGACCATCGCCATGCTGACCAGGATGGGCGAGTGCCTGGACATCATGGGCGAGGCCCTCTTTGCCACCCGCTGCTGGGTAACCGCCAGCGAGGGGGATGGCATCCGCTTCACCCGCAACAAGGAAAACACCGTCCTCTATGTCACGAACCTGGGCTGGGCCAACGACGAACTGCGGATCAGGACCCTGGGGTCGTCGAAAATTGACCTGACAACCCTCGCGGGCGTGACGTTGCTGGGCCATTCGGGAAAACTAACCTACAGGCAGACGGCCGACGGCCTGTCGATCAAGGTTCCCGCGAAGCCCTTTGACTCTCCCGCCTATGCGTTCAAACTGGCGTTCAGAAACCAGATTCCGGTCCTGAAATGATCGGATGATGACTTGAAAAACGCTGAACGGGGCGATCGAGGGCAGGACGAAAGCGCAGGGGGATGGCGGCGGAGGCCGGGGCGGCGCGCCTGGGCGACAAAGATGAGGCAGGGACGAAGGCAATCAGGAAAGGACGCTGAGAAATTATGAATCGAGTATTCAGGATGATGATATGGGCCTGCATGGTATTGGTCACCGCTATCACGGGCGGATGTGTTGCGACAGCCGCCGGGGAACCCTTGAGCTTCTTCGTTTCAACGCAGGGTAGCGATGGTAATCCCGGAACGCTGATCCGGCCGTTTGCGACGTTGCAGAGGGCGCAACAGGAGGCCCGGAAGGCAGCGGGGCGAGTGCCGGTGATGATCTTCGTGCGGGCGGGGACTTATTATCTGCCTGAACCCCTGATTTTTACCGCCGCTGATTCCGGAACGAGGGAAGCGCCGGTCTCGTACCAGGCCTATGAGAAGGAGCAGGCGGTGATCAGCGGCGGGTTTCCGCTGAAAGACCTCAAGTGGGAGGCTTACAAGGGCGGCATCCTGCAGGCTAAGGTGCCCCAGGGTTTCGCCACGGACCAGCTTTTTGTCAATGGTGAGCGTCAGATCCTGGCGCGGTATCCCAACTTCGATCCCAAGGTGCTTCACTTCAACGGCTGGGCGAAGGATGCCTTCAGCCCGGAACGAGCGGCAAAATGGAAGGATCCTGCCGGCGGGTTCATCCATGCCCTGCATGGCGCGGAGTGGGGTGGGATGCATTATGTCATTACAGGCAAGGGGCCGGACAATAAGATCACCTATGAGGGGGGATGGCAGAACAATCGCCCCATGGGCATGAGTGACCGCCGTTTCGTGGAGAACATCTTTGAGGAATTGGATGCTCCCGGGGAGTGGTTCCTGGACTCAAAGAATTCCATCCTCTACTTCTACCCCCCAACGGGTGTTGATCCGGCAAAAGCCTCTATCGAGGCTGTCCGCCTGAGGTCACTGGTCGAGTTCCGTGGCACGGAGCAGGCTCCTGTGCGTTTCATCAGCTTCAAGGGGCTTACCTTCCGCCACGCCGCACGAACGTTTATGGATGCCAAGGAGACGCTTCTTCGCAGTGACTGGGCGATCTATCGCGGCGGGGCCCTGTTCCTGAATGGTTCGGAAGACTGCACCTTTGCGGACTGCGTGATCGAGCAGGTCGGCGGCAACGCCATCTTCGTGAACAACTACAACCGCCGGGTCACCGTGCGGGGCTGCCATATTGCCCGGGTAGGGGGAAGCGGCGTGGCCTTTATCGGGGATCCCGGGGCCTGCTACAATCCCGTCGGATGGAATCAGAATAATCAGCTCGCGGCGATTGACCGGACTCCCGGTCCGCGGACAAGCAACTACCCGGGTGACTGCCTCGTGGAGGATTGCCTGATCCATAACATCGGAGAGGTGGAGAAGCAGACCGCGGGTGTCACGCTGGACATGGCGCAGGGGGTGACCATCCGGCATTGCTCGATCTACGATATGCCCCGCGCCGGCATCAACTTCGGTGACGGCTGCTGGGGCGGCCATCTCATCGAGTTCTGCGATGTCTTTGATACCGTCAAGGAAACAGGCGATCACGGGTCGTTCAACTCCTGGGGGCGTGACCGCTATTGGGATCTCGGAGGCATCGACTGGAACAATGACCAGGCGTGGGAAACCAACAAAGCCATCGTCCTCCTGGACGCGGTCAAGACCACTATCATCCGCAACAGCCGCTGGCGTTGTGATCATGGCTGGGATATCGACCTGGACGACGGCTCCAGCAATTACCGCATCTACAACAACCTGTGCCTGAATGGCGGTCTGAAATTCCGTGAGGGCTTCGATCGCGTGGCGGAGAATAACATCCTGTTCAACAACTCCTACAGCTTCCATGTGCATGTCTGGTACAAGCACAGCGGTGATGTGGTGCGTCGGAATATCATGTTTGCCGAGCGGTACGGCTCGGCCAAGAATCCCCTCACTCCCTGGGGCAAGGAAATGGACTACAACCTGGTTCACTATCCGGGCTTGATGGAGCCGTCTCCCGCCTTGAATCTCGCCGAACAATCCAAGCGCGATGAGCATTCCCTTCTCGCCGACGCGATGTTTGTCGATCCGGACAACGGCGACTTCCGGGTCAAGGAAGGCTCCCCCGCGCTGAAACTGGGGTTTGTGAATTTCCCGATGGACCAGTTCGGCGTGAAGAAGCCGGAGCTGAAGGCAATCGCCCGAACCCCGGAAATATCCAGGATCGGGAAACCCGACAGGCCCACCAGGAAAGTGCAGTACGTCAAGCCGGTGAATTACGCCTGGCAGGCCACGGTCCGGGACATCGTCGGCCTGGGGGACCGGTCTGCCTATGGATTGCCCGACGAATGTGGCGTCCTGCTCGTGAATGTTCCCGCCGCCAGTCAGGCCGCCAAAGCCGGCCTGCAAATGGACGATGTGATCATCGCCTGCAACGGCCAGCCGGTCCGGACAATGAAGGACTTGCAGGAATTGCGTGACAAGGCTGCGGGGAGCAAGCTGGTCCTCTCCCTCATTCGCAGGCAGCGGCAGATGAGCATCGAGGTGGGGGACTATGCCTATGTCACCGCCGAGTACCGGAGTTCACCCGATTTCAAACTTGTCGCCCTGGCACCTGCGGCGGCGATTCTCCCGGTGAAACAGGTAACCGTCTCGACGGGTTCCTCGAGCGAGCCCCTCGACATGATCACGGATGGAACATTAGACCCGAAACGCGGCCATTCGTTCGGCGATGGTTTTGCCAGTGGCGCTTACAAGCTCGATCTGGGCTCGGTGCAGGCTGTCGCCCAGGTCAACACGTTCTCCCGTGGCGGCGATGGCATTCGCGCCCGGCAGAACTTTGTGCTCTATGGTAGCGCCGCGGCGTCCGATCCCGGCTGGAATGTCCAGGACGGGAACGTCTTCACCCCGATTGTCGATCTGGTTGCCCGGAAAACGGATGAGCTTGAATGTGCGGCCACCAGCATTCGCCAGAGCGGCGGCAAGCCGCTCGGTCATTACCGCTGGCTGGTGTGGGCCATGACCCCGATTACCTATGATGGCGGCTCGAACACGACCATCCAGGAATTGCAGGTCATTCCCGCGAAGGGCGATGCGCCGTGACCGCCGGGCCTGGTCCGGTTCTGGGCTGATGCCGTGAAGGATGGTTTGCCCGCCTCCCCGTTCCGGACGGAGAAATAGGCAGGGCGGAGGGCTCGGGGTTTATAATGGACATGCCGGAGAAGGACGGTAAAGTTTCAGGTTTCTAGATCAAGTTGGGTTAATCGCGTGAGGTGATCATTGTGGCGATTAACAAAACAATGGAAGTGCAGGCGCAGGGGTTTGAGCACCCTGACGGCGGCGCTTGGATCGTCATAACGGAGGAGTAAAGATGAGCACTTTGGATTGGAAAGTTACACAGCATGACCGGGATATCCTGCTGAGGTTGGCGCAACAGGTGCGCACCATTGCAGACGGGCCGCGAAACCGTGAGATTGTGCGACAGTGGTATCTTCATGATGAGTGCAAGGCGGAACGGCCGCTGATCCTGACAGAAACCGACGGCGGCATGAAGATGGTCTTCCCGGATCTCAAGCTCGAGTGCCGGGAAGAGTGGGCCCGGAACCAGGAATACGGGTTGCGCGACAGGCTCATGCATGTTGAGACCATTGGGGATGACTGGCCCCTGGATCCTTTCGTCGGAACCGGGTGGTGGCTCAAGTTCAGCGACTATGGTATTCCCTTCCACCAGACGAGGCCTGAAGACACCGGGGCGCGGGGCGCCAACCATATTGATGCCGTCATCACGGACCTGGAAAAGGAATTCCACAAGCTCAAGCCCCGCACCTTCAGTGTCGACCGCGAGGGGTCGCTGGCCGCCCGCGATTTTCTCGCGGACTTATATCAGGGGATCCTGGGCGTCCGGATGCGCGGCTATCCCTGCTGGACCATGGGCATGACCTTCACCGCCATCAGTATCATCGGCCTGGAATCGCTCATGCTCTACATGTACGACCAGCCCGAGGCGCTGCACCGGCTCATGGCGTTTTTGCGAGACGATCATCTGGGCCTGATGAAGTGGCTGGAACGCGAAGGCCTGCTGAATCTGAACAACGAGGGGGATTACATCGGGTCCGGAAGCCGCGGGTACACCCGTGCGCTACCCCAGCCCGACTGGGTGCCGGGATCTCCGGTCCGCCTCAGGGACATCTGGTGTCTCCTTGAATCACAGGAGACGGTCGGTGTCGGGCCGGACATGTATGAGGAGTTCATCTTTCCGTATGAGAATGCCATCGCCCAGTTGGTGGGGCGGGTCTACTACGGCTGCTGCGAACCGGTCAACACCCGCTGGCATGTGCTGGAGCGGATGGCCAACCTCAAGCGCGTCTCGGTTTCGCCCTGGTGCGACCAGGAGTTCATGGCCCGGGTACTCGGGAAACGGTACGGCTATTCCCGCAAGCCCAACCCGGCGCAGGTCAGCACGGCGGTGTTCGATGCGGACCTCATCCGCAGGGATCTGCGTGAAACCATGGTGCTGGCAAAGGAACACGGCTGTTCACTCGAGATCGCGATGAAGGACGTACACACGCTGGGAGGGGAACCCGACCGGCTGACGCGGTGGGTGAAGATTGCCCGCGAGGTGTCAAAAGACGTTTTCGGTTGAGCGCGACGCGGAGGTCGCAACAAGACTGAAAAGGGCGTTGACAAAGGGGGGCGGCAACCGGAGACTTCAACGCCGAATAGAGCGGGAAAGCTATCACCATGTCACAGAATGCCGAACAGTTTCTCTGGTCAAATCCCTATGTTGAGGAACAGGGGTGCATCGTCGGACGCAACCGTCCTTTCTTCAATAACCGCCCCCTGTACGGCGACCACCGGCCGGCGGTGACCCTGGCGGGGGACCGCCCCCATGTCCGGTTCGCGTGCAAGCCGAACAACTACGGTTGTCTGACGCTGGCCGTTCAACGGGGGCAGGCGGCACGCTGGTTCCACGACTTCGCGGACGTGACGAGCCGCTACCGGCCGGGACGGATGGAATGGGTTATTCGCGATCCCCTTTTTACCGGCCTGACGCTCGTTATGGATGTTGTTCCGCTGGCGGGCCTGGACGGGTTTGCGGTAAAGCTCAGGGCGGAAGGTGCCCAACCCGGTGACCGGGTGATCTGGACGTTTGGCGGTTCGACGCCCTGCAAGGATGCCTCGGTGGCATTTGATCCCATTGTCCACAACCAGAATGTGAAAAATCCGGACCCGTTCTCGCCCGTGTTGCGGAAACGGTTCCTGCCGGAAGATTGCGCGGAGAACCGGGTCCGGATCGCATCGGATCGGTTCCTGCTCACCACCAATGGCGTCGTGCGTAATGTGATCGGGCGTTGCACGCGCGGTGAGGTGCGACTGGCCGATGCCTCGGCGTGGGATGATCCCGCGGGGCTTTCCGACGCGTCGGCAGGATCGCTGCCGCTGGCGTGCGGCGTGCTGGACCTGGGTGGTGCCGGAGAGACGTTTTGGACGGTTGAGGCGGTGGGTGAGGGTGTTGAGGCCAGTCCTGCCTGTGATGATCCGTCCGGGGCATTTGCCCGTGCGGTCGGCCGGACCGATGCCTTGGGGCGCCAGGTTGTCATGAAAACTCCGGAGCCGCGGCTGGACGCGGGCGTCGCGGCGGCCTGCTATGCGCAGGATTCCGCATTTTACCCTCCGGTTTACGTCCATGGGGCGATGGCCTGGAACATTCCTTTTCCCGGCTGGCGCTCCCTCTACGGCCCCACCGCGTTCGGCTGGCACGAAAACGTCAAGACCGAGGCGCGCTACTATATCGCCTCGCAGAACCGTGAGAGCACCGCCCGTGTCCCCGTTGCCAACCCCGCGCGACGGCTCTGCACCCAGGCGCCGGAGTCGCGGCTCTTCGGACGCGGCCGCATTGTCCAGGACGGCAGTATCTACAACTTCCAGACCCAGTTTTTCGACCAGCTGATCCACGCCTGGCGCTGGACCGGCGACAAGGAACTGGAAACCCTGCTGCGCGAGGCGCTGGCCCTGCACATGGAGTGGGTCCAGGAGTGTTTCGACCCGGATGACGATGGCCTCTACGAGAGCTACATCAATACCTGGCCCACGGACAGCGTCTGGTACAACGGCGGGGGTAGTCCGGAGGAATCGGCGTATGCCTATGCCGGCTACCTGGCGCTGGCCGAGCTGGCCCGGAGGGGCGGCGACGAGGCCGCCGCGAAGCGGCATGAAAGACAGGCTGCCAAAATCCGCACGGCCCTGATGGAGGAATTGTGGATCAAGCGCAAGGGGTACATGGCTCAATACAAGGAGCAGGGGGGCCTCCACCGTGTGCACGAGGACAGCTGGCTGGGCGCGATCTTTCTGCCGATTGAAACCGGCCTTCTGGACGCTAAGCAGTCCGCGCAGGCCCTGCACTACACGGAATGGGGGCTGGAGCGCGTTGCCATGCCCTTTGGCGGAACTCGTTGCTGGATGAGCAACTGGGTGCCGGCGCCCTGGTCTGTTCGCGAAATGTATCCGGGCGACAACTATGCCCTGGCGCTGGCCTATTTCCGCGCGGGTCTGTCGGAGGATGGCTGGGACATCCTCCGCGGCAATTACCTCGAATCCATCTATTACGGGGTTGTGCCCGGCGGGCTGGCCTGTTCCAACGGTGGAACGGATTTCTCCGATGTGCTCAGCATGTTCTGCCGCACGGTGGTGGAGGGGCTGTTCGGGTACCGGCCTGACTATCCCAACGGGACGGTGCACCTGGCCCCGCAATTCCCGGCCGCGTGGGACCACGCGTCCATGGCGACGCCGGATGTTGACATCAGGTTCAAGGGCGGGGCGGGTGCCCAGGCCTGGACGGTGACCCTGACGCAAGCGGCCAGCCTGGTCCTGGACATGCCGGTAAAAGCTCAGAAGATTTCAGGCGTTGAGGTGAACGGGCGGCCGGTGACATGGACTGTTACCGCCGGCTTTGGATGCAGTATCGTGCGCATCCGGACGGAGCCGTGCGGCAAGGCGGAGGTTGTGCTGAAGTTCGTCCCTGCATCGGCGTGCGGCGACCTGGCGACCAGCCTGAAATCCGGGGTTGGGCAGCGCATCCAGCTCGAGGCCGGCCCGGTCGGGATCCTGGAGTTTCTCGATCCGCAGGGCGTGCTGGGCAAAGCCAGCCTGACGGACGGGCGTATTGAGGCCACGGTGGCCGCCAACCCCGGTCATCACCTCGTACAGGCGCGGGTCAACATCGGGGAGTTGCCGCAGTGGCGGCTGTTCAAAATTCAGGTGGACGATCCCGCTTCGGCATCGGTGGAAGCCGCCAAACGCGTTGAAAAAATCAAGACCGATGCCTCCTGGGAGTTCTGCGATATGCGGGCCCAGTTGAATGCGGACGTCTGCACGATCTACAAGCAGGACTACCTGTCGCCGCGTCCCAGAACCTGTTCTGCGCGCATCGGTTCGGATGGCTATGCGCCGTGGACATTCGCGTACTGGAAAATCAATGCGCCGGAGATCGACCTGTCGCAGGTGCCGGCCCTGCTGGACGCGAATGGGGGTCTGAAGACGCCTCAGGGTGTGCCGTTTGCCTGGGCGAATGACGCCCGGAACATTGCCTTTACCTCGCTCTGGGATAACTGGCCGCGTGAGGTGACGGTGCCGGTGGGCCGGGCCGGCGAGGCGGCCTGGTTCCTGCTTTGCGGAAGCACCAATCCCATGCAGTGCCGGATCGCCAACGCCCGTTTGCGCATGACCTATGACGACGGCATCGTTGAGGATCTGGAGATCGTTCCTCCCATGAACTTCTGGACCTTGTGTCCACTGGGGGCGAGCGACTACAACTACACGCGGGATGCCTTTGCACTGCCGGCAACGCCGCCTGAGACGGTTCAGCTGGGCGGAAACTGCCGGGCCGTGCTGCTCAATGCGCGGTTGCGTCCGGGAGTGGCGTTGTCGCAGGTGACGCTGGAGGCGTTGTCGCAGGATGTGGTGATCGGGCTCATGGGTGTGACGATTATGAAGTGAAGACCGCCGCGGCGGGGTGTCGAGCGTGTCAAATACGGGGTCGTGTCAGGCGTGGACACGGGGGAGAGTGACGCATGCTAGCGAAAAAGGTTGTTGTAATGACTGTTTGCGCGATGTGCTGTGCCAGTGCGGTGACTGGGGCCGGTGCCGCTGTGGAGCTTGTGGATCCCGACGCCACGCCCGAAACCCGGGCTCTCTTTCATTACCTGCGGGACTCGGCCCGGACCCGTATCCTCTTCGGGCATCAACATACGACCTGCTATGGAGTCGGCTGGGCGAACGATGACAAACGATCGGATGTCAGGGATGTGACGGGGTCGTTTCCCGCCATCTACGGCTGGGATATGGGACATACGGGGAGCAACCGGTATGCCAATCTGATTGTCGACGCCTTCGAGCGGGGTGGCGTCAACACCATCAGCTGGCATATGCGAAATATCGCGACGGGCGGAGGGGTTACGGGTGCGTCGACCAATGCGGTCAAGGCGATCCTGCCCGGGGGAGCCTCCCATAAGGAGTTTACAAAGGAACTGGACAAGTTCGCCCAGTTCATGCTGTCACTCAAGGACAGGAAGGGGCGCCCCGTGCCGGTCATCTTCCGCCCCTGGCATGAGCACACGGGGGGCTGGTTCTGGTGGGGGAAAGGGCGCTGCACCCCCGATGAATTCATTGCCCTCTGGCGGTTCACCGTGACCTACCTGCGGGATGTGAAAGGGATTCACAACCTCTTGTGGGCTTACTCGCCATCCCAGTCGGGCGTCAGCAGCAAGGAGGACTACGAGGCAAACCGCTTTCCGGGTTACGAGTTCATGGATGTGCTGGGATGTGATGTGTATACAACGGAGGATACGTCGGGCTTGGTGAAATTGTGCCATGCTGTGGTGGAGCTTGCTGAGCAGCATGGAAAGGTGCCGGCGTTGACGGAGTTCGGGTATCGCGACGGCATGAGCAAGTGCTCGCGTCATGACTGGTACACCGCCTGTTTCCTGGAACCCCTGAAAGCCGATCCCGTTGCCCGGAGAATCGCCTATGCCTTGACCTGGCGCAATGCCTCCAAGGATCATTTCTGGGTGCCGTACCCGGGGGATCCGTCCGTTGCTGACTTCCGGAAATTCCATGCGGACCCGATCGTCCTCTTCGGGGATGATCTGCCGAAGGACCTTTACTCCCGCAAGGTGAAGAAATAGGGAGCGCGAAGCATGAAGGCAAAACGTGATATGATTTGAACAAGTCGATATGAGCTCCGGCCGGAATCGTTACCGATTCCGCTCCGGATGCGAAGTGAACCAGGAAAGGGTGGCGAAGACCGAAGATGACTAAATCAAGGGGAGGCATAATGAAGGGGAAGACCGGGGTAATTGCTATCGGGTTTCTATGCGCGATGTGTGGATTGGGCCGGGCTGATGTCCGCCTGCCGGCCATATTCGGTGAACACATGATGCTGCAGGCGGGCACGAACACGCCGGTGTTCGGCTGGGCGGATCCCGGGGAAGGGGTGACCGTTACCGTGGGGGATGCCAGGGCCACGACCACGACGGGGGCGGACGGCAAATGGAAGGTCGTTTTCACGGACCTGAAGATCAGCGGGACTCCAGTCACGGTGACGGTGAGCGGCAAAAACAGCCTGACGTTCAAGGATGTGCTGATCGGTGACGTCTGGGTCTGCTCGGGCCAGTCGAACATGGCCCTGCCGGTGCGACGGGTGCTCGGGCGGAATGCAAAGGACCCCAAGGGCCTTGGACAGATTAATTTTCCGCAGATTCGGCTTTTCAAGATGCCCAAGGTCACCGATCTTGAGCCGCAGGCTGACTGCAAGGGAAGCTGGGCGGTGTGCACGCCCGACGCCGCCAGGGAGTTTTCCGCGACCGGGTATTTTTTCGGACGGGAAATCCATCTCGCGGAGAAGATCCCCGTCGGGCTTATCAATGCCTGCCGGGGCGGCAGCTCCGGGCAGATGTGGACCAGTTTGGAGGGGCTCCAGTCCGAAGCGGCACTCTCGAATTACCTGAACCAGGCACTCGCGGCCAGGGCGGATTATCCCCGGCGCAAGGAGCGGTATCTCCGGGATAAGGCGCAGTGGGCGGAGGACACCGCGAAGTGGCCGGATCTCCTCAAGCGCTGGGAGGCGGATGCCGCCAAAGCCCGCGCGGAAGGCAAAACGCCTCCCGCCAAGCCCGTGCAGCCGGGCGAGGCCCCCGCCAGGCCCGAGGGCATGGACGCGTGGGAAGACGATGTGTTATGCGCGCCGATGGTTCTTTTCAACACCATGATCGCCCCCCTGATCCCCTTCGGAATCAAGGGCGCCATCTGGTACCAGGGCGAGGGGAATTCCAATGACTGGGATCTCTATCAGATCCTTTTCCCCGCCATGGTCCGGGACTGGCGCGGCCGGTGGGCCCGCGGCGATTTCCCCGTCTACTTCGTGCAGCTGTCCAGCTACAGGCCGCCCCGGGATCAACCGGGTGAAAGCAACTGGGCTGCGTTCCGCGAGGTCCAGACGCGGTTGC
>Ga0208248_1000389_pt1 | contig 13262 bp, 5 predicted proteins | sample CryBogmetaGMA5M_FD_184545 | JGI IMG/M metagenome (GOLD analysis project Ga0208248, IMG submission 184545) | Freshwater microbial communities from Crystal Bog, Wisconsin, USA - MA5M (SPAdes) | ecosystem: Environmental > Aquatic > Freshwater > Lake | place: Crystal Bog, Wisconsin, USA | collected...
CGCCGCCGGTACTGGCCGGGAACATTACCAAGGCTTCCCTGGGCATCACCGCCACGGCACAGAGTAAGACGTATGGGCAGACAGTGACATTTGACAGCGGCAGTTTGGATTTTTCCAGCAGTGGTTTGCAGAATGGTGAGACCGTTGGATCGGTTACCCTCGCCTGTGCCGGAGGAGCTGATAATGCCACCGCGAAGAATTCGCCCTATACGATCACGCCCAGTGCGGCGACAGGTGGAACGTTCGATCCCGACAACTACACCATCACCTACAACAACGGCTTGCTGACGGTGTCCAAGGCCGATCAGGTCATCACCTTCACGCGGGGCTTGACGGTGCAGATGAAGGATACAGATACCTCTTTCTCGGATGTGGCGACGGCTGTACCCGTGCTGGCGGGCATTACCTATTCCAGTGGCAACGAGGCTGTGGCGACGGTGGACTCCAGTGGCATGGTAACCATACAGGGAGCTGGCGTAGCGATCATTACGGCAACACAGGCTGGGAATGATGATTATAACCTTGGCCAGGCCTCGCAGACGCTGACTGTAAATGATGTCAAGGGAACGGTCTATTTAATCCGCTAACCTGAAACGCCGGCAACCCCTCGCCCTGGCCCTCTCCCGCAAGGGGAGAGGGGAAGCCTGAGAAGGCTGGCACCAACTGAGTGCTGTAGTGAACTGGCGCTCGATATTCCACGAGAAGGAAAGCACTTCCTTTAGTTTGGATAAGGTTATAAATAGACCGTTTTTTATTTGGAAATAACCATGCATTTCTTTTCTTATTAATGTACTTTCATATTCTCATGTGAGGCAACGGTTGTTCCTGGATTTATGATGCCGTTCATTCGGTAAAAGCAGTTTTCTTCTGAAAGACGAACCGGTCTGGTGTAACAAGGAATATGAGGAATACAATGAAGCATAAGATATGGGTCCCGATTGTAGTGGGTGCTATGGCGTTTCTGGGGAGCCCTGCCGACCTGAGCCTGGGGGCTGAAAAACCCGCCTCGCCTCCTGACCTGACCGCGCCGGGCACCTATACCGACACGACGAACACCAGGAACCTCGGGCCAACCGGATGCCGTGGGTGGATGTATGGTGAGGGCAATGACTGGATGTTTGAACCGGAAAGGCTGACCACTAAAAGCCGCCAGATCCTCATCACCCATGTCGAACCCGGCTCACCGGCCTGGGGCGTATTGCAGATCAATGACGTGATCCTGGGGATTGGTTCCTCCCTGTTCACCAACGACGCCCGCAAGAGTTTCGGGTGGGCAATCGGCGAGGCGGAGAAGACGGAAAACGGGGGTCTGCTGAAACTCAAAGTCTGGCGAAAAGGCGTGACGACCGATAATGTCACGGTCAAGCTGGAAATCATGGGGGCCTACAGCAAGACCGCCCCTTACGATTGTCCCAAATCCGCCAAGATTCTGGCCAACGCCTGCAAATTCATGGCGGCGCAGCCGGTTGACAACGGTTCATCGGAAGGCAGCGCGGTCATCGGCATGGCGTTGCTGGCGGCAGGACGCGACGAGGATCTGGCCAAGGTGCGGGACTTTGCCCGCAAGATCGCTCCGCAGAATCTCAAGGTGACGATTCCGGATTGCGGCATGGTGGCGTGGCCGTGGGGGTACCAGAACCTGTTCCTGTCGGAGTATTATCTGGCCACAGGCGACACCAATGTCCTGCATGCCATCCGTGAGTACTCCGCCAACATCGCCAGGGGACAGAGCGTGTTTGGCACCTATGGCCACGGCATGGCCATGCCGAAGTCCGACGGCTCATCCATCCATGGCTACGTTCCCTGGTATGGAGCCCTCAACCAGGCGGGGCTGGTCTGTAATCTTTCGATGGCGGTGGCGAAGAAATGCGGCTTGAAGGATCCGGAGCTGGATCAGGCCATCGAGCGCGGCAGCCGCTTCTTTGGCCGTTATGCCGGGCAGGGAACGATTCCCTACGGCGAGGGCAATGCGGAGGAGTTGCATGAGGACAACGGCAAGACGGCGACCGCCGCGCTGTTGCTGGCCTTGCAGGATCAGCGGAATATGAACTGGCAGGCCCAATGGTTTGCCAAGATGTGCACCGCGGGGTATGCCTTGAGGGAGTTCGGTCATACCGGGCCTGGATTCTGCCACCTGTGGCAGGCGCTGGGTGCCAACCTTGGCGGCCCCACTGCCATGGCGGCATATTTCAAGCAGATCCAGTGGCATTTTGATCTGCTGCGCCGCTGGGATGGTTCCTTTACGTATGACTCGGCAGGCGGCGGCTCTCCCGGGAACGAGTACCTCGGGAAGAACAGTTCCACGGCCTTTTATATGCTCACCTATGCCACGCCACTCAGGAAGCTGTACATCACGGGGAAAAAGCCTAACAAGGCCATCTGGCTGGGCGCCAAGGACATTGATGAAGCTATCTCCGATGGGCGGTATACGCTGGCCCTCGACATCAAGGCCATGACCCCGGCTGAGCTGGTCGCCTCGTTGGGGAGCTGGTCGCCGCAAAAGCGCCAGGGTGCCGCGAATGAGCTGGGCACGCGGACCACTGACCATGCCGCGGTGTTTCCGGGATTGCTGAAGATGGCTGAAGGGAAGGATGCCAGGGCCCGTATTGGCGCCTGCACGGCGCTGGGATTTATCAAGGATGCGCGTGCCGTGCCTGTGCTGATTCGCGGCCTCGGCGATAGTGACGCCCAGGTCCGGTTTGTGGCGGCCCAGGCCCTGGAAAAGATCGGCCCGGGAGCCAGGCCGGAACTGAACAATATGCTCACGATGGTCGTCAAAAATGCACGCCCCATCGAGCCGCTCGATTGGTTCGATCCGGCCCAGGTGGCGCATGGCGCCCTGGGGAGCGCTGTGTTCAAGGGGCAGCTTGCCTCTTCCGCCGCGGGTGTGGATACGAACCTGCTCTATGCCTCGATTGACTCCATGTCCCGCTCCTATCATCGCGTGGTGTTGTCAGATCTGTTTCAGGGAGGAGTGTTGTCCAGCAACGATGTCAAGGCGCTGGCGCCTGTTCTCTGCCGGATCGTGATGACCAGCCATGAGATATGGGACGGTTCCTCGCCGCAGGCGGTCCTCAAGTTGCTCTCGCGGTACAATGTGGAGGAGGGCATCGCGGCGGCCATGCAGTATCGCAACAGCGAGCGCGGCCGGGACTGGTTCCCTTCCGGTGCCTCGATGGAAGTCCTGCGGAAATACCGCTCGGCTGCCAAGTCAACTCTGCCGGGATTGCGCAAGCTCAATCCCAAGGGGAATGAGACCATCGCCGTGATCGAGAATGACACAAATCCGCCGCCCGCTCTGCTTTGCTTCAAGACGGTCCATTCCGTGTCGGTCACGCCGGCCGTGATTGTTGCGCCGGCCTCGACGGCGACGCTCCGCGCGTCAGCCTCGGACATCGATGGCGGTTCGCTGACCTATACCTGGAGCAAGGTCAGGGGCAGGGGACCCGTCACCTTCAGCCCGAATGGCACGGCCGCCAGTTCCAACAGCGTGGCCTCGTTCACGGTTCCGGGCCCCTATATCCTGCAATTGACGGTTGCGGATGCATCGCTCGGCGATGGGGCCACCGGCTATGGCGGGGTCCGGACCAATCTCCTGGTCTCCTTCGGGAATGTTGTGAATCAGCCGCCCGTGGCGGATTCGCAGGCCGTGGCGCTCGCCGAGGATACATCGAAGGCGATCACCCTGACCGCCAGGGATCCAGAGGGTTACGAGTTGGTTTACACGCGTACGGCGTCTCCTGCCCATGGCACGCTGTCCGGTGCCCTGCCGAATCTGACCTATACGCCGGTGAAGAACTGGCACGGGGAAGATAGTTTCACGTTCACCGTCGAGGATAGCGATGGGGCCGTGTCGGTTCCCGCCACGGTCAAGATCGCTGTGACCCATGTAAATCATCCGCCGGTGGCCTATTACCGGAGTCTGCCGGTGTCGATGAATACCGCGGCCGACATCCAGTTGTCAGCCAGTGACATTGACGGCGATGCCCTCACGTTTACGATGTTGTCCCAGCCCGAACACGGTACGCTGTCGGGCACCGCGCCAAAGCTCACCTACACTCCCGCCAGCGGTTTCAACGGGATTGATCATTTCACCTTCAAGGTCAATGACGGCCAGGTGGATTCCGAGCCGGCCACCGTTACGATCACCCTCTGCAGCCTCACGAATGGCGTCTACTCCGAGTTCTATCAATGGGTTGGACTGAAAAGTCCCGAGCCCTGGCCGGACATGGCGAGCCGGAAACCGGACACAACCCGTATCGATTCGAAGATGCAGATCGGCAGCAAGGAGTTTCCTCCGGGCTTTGAGGATCACTTCTGTTCGCGTCATACGGCGTATATCAAGATCGACAAGGAAGGGGACTATACGTTCATCTCGTCCGGGGATGACAATACGAAGGTCTGGGTTGATGAGAAGCTGGTGTGTGTACAGATCTACCAGGTTTACGGGCCCAATCTCGCGGGGAACAGTGGTCCCCTCCACCTGACCCCGGGGTATCATGCGGTCCGCTTGGAATTCATGGAGACCTACGGCAATAATCTTTTCAATCTATCCTGGTCCGGTCCCGGTTTCGGGCTGCAGGGTGTGCCGGCGAATGTATTCTTCCGCCGGCTGTGATCACATGCTGAAAATCGAGAATAACATCAAAGGAGATAACCGATCATGAAGCGTAGCCTGATGATGGTGATGACTGTACTAATGATTCTGGGGACATTGCCCCTGTTGACCGCCTCTGCGGCCGGCGCGGTCAAAACGCCCGCCGACAGCCCGGTGCTCAAGGATCGCAATGAGACGCCGGAACAACACGATGCACGCATGGCATGGTGGCGCGAGGCCAAGTTCGGAATGTTCATCCATTGGAGCCTGTTCTCGCAGCTCGGTGGCGAGTGGAAGGGAAAATCGTACGGCGGTTACGCCGAGTGGATCATGTACAATGCCAAGATCCCGATTGCAGAGTACGCGGCCTTTGCCAAGGAATTCAACCCGGTCAAGTACAACGCCGAACAGTGGGTGATGTCAGCCAAAAATGCCGGCATGAAATACATGGTGATCACGGCCAAACACCATGACGGTTTTGCCATGTTCAAGAGTGCGGCCAGCCCCTTCAACATCGTGGATGCCACCCCCTTCGGTCGCGACCCGCTCAAGGAGCTTGCTGAAGCCTGCCGAAAACATGACATGAAACTGGGTTTCTATTATTCCCAGAATTTTGACTGGCATCATCCCGGCGGTGCGCTGAACAACTGGGACCCTGCCAGCAAGGGCGATTACGACAAGTACACGGATGAACTCGTTATTCCCCATTTGCGCGAGATCCTTCGGAATTATGGTGATATTGCGGTTTTGTGGTTTGACATGGGGGGCGGGAATGCGGAGCAGCACGCGCGCATCCATAAGGCGGTGTTGGAGTGTAATCCCAGGATCATCACGAACGACCGGCTGGGTGGTCCCTTCCATGGCGATACCTCAACGCCTGAGCAGAATATTCCTGCCAACGGTATTCCCGGAAAAGACTGGGAGACTTGTATGACCATGAACGGCACCTGGGGCTATCGGAAACACGACGAAAGTTGGAAATCCACGGGTGAGCTGTTGCGCAACCTGTGCAAGATCGCCAGCAAGGGCGGAAACTATCTCCTTAACGTGGGCCCGAATGAGTTGGGCGAAATTCCCGGCGGGTCGCTGGAGCGCCTGGCTCAGGTTGGCGAATGGATGAAGGTCAACGGAGCGGCCATCTACGGCACATCGGCGGCCCCCTTTTCTCATACCCTGTCCTGGGGCTGGGTTACCAGCAAAAGCAATCTGCTTTATCTCTGTGTCAATAAGCTGCCGGCGGATCGCAGGTTGACTCTTCCGGAACTCACCACCAGGATTTCCAAGGCCTATTTCCTGGCCGATTCGAAGAAAGAGCCTTTGACGGTCAATACGGCTGACAACGGCATCCCGACTATTGTCGTTCCGGAGTCATCCCCCGTTGTCTTTGGCGGCAACCCGGTGGTGATTGTCGCTGAATTGAAGGGTGGTCCCATGGCGACCATCCTTGATTTCGTTTTCCCGGGAATGCCGGAAGTCGCGATTTCCGGGAGTGAGATCCACGTTCAGGTGCCGCAGTCAACAGACCTGACGAAACTTGCGCCGACATACAATACGGGCTCCCCGCTGGTGACCGGGAATCCGGCTTCCGGTTCCACCAATGATTTCACAAAGCCGCAAGCTTACACTATTACAGCGGCGGATGGAGCGACCAGGGCCTACCGGGTGACCGTTGTGTCGACACCGGGAGTGGTTGGCGTCGCTAATCCTAGTTTTGAAAAATTCGATTTCCTGGCTGAGTATGACGAGACTCTGGGGCGAAATCCGAGTGGCGCAACGTGGGCTTTCAAGCAGACGAAGCAGGGCGACGAGGTTGGCATCAATATCCTGGCCGGCGGCCCCATTCACGCACCGCCAGCTCCGGATGGATCGTTGCATAGCGCGTTCATCCGGGGTGCAGGCAACGGTATTTCCCAGTCCATTAACTTTGATAAGGGGGCCTACACCGTCAGCTTCAATGCGGTGAAACGCAACGGTTACAAGACTGCGGTTCCCCTGACTGTGACTGTGGATGGCGCTCCCGTGATGACCTTGGAGTCGTCGCAGATCGGCGAAACCTGGGGCAGTTATACGTCGACGGTCTTCGCGGTCACATCGGGCGCGCACACGCTTGGATTTGCCAATGGTGAAGGCGATGGAATGAACATGATAGATAACGTTCAGGTCAAGTGTTGCAGGTGAACGTCTTGATCCGTATGTGGTGAAGGGGCGATCACAAATGAGCATGCTGAAAAAAATTGCGATAGTGGCTGGCTTGGTTTTGTGCGGCTGGAGCGTAACGGCCGGTGAGACCCCTTTGCAGAGGCTGGACTTCACCAGGGGCGACAAGCCGGGTCCGTTCGCAAAATCCTATTCTCTGCATTTGGGGCAGATTGCAGGCATTCCCAACGGAGTTCAGAAAATGGGGAGGGATTCGACTCAAATCTATGTCAGCAGTATCACGAAGGGTACTGAAGGGACCAGCCTCCTGCAAGTGGGGGACGTGATTCTCGGGGTCAATGACAAGCTCTTCGAGGGTGACGTCATTGAGACCTGGCGTGCCGCTGTGCATGGAGCCCCGGAGCGCAGCGAGGATGGCAACCTCCGTGTCATTCGGTGGCGCAATGGCGCCCGGACAACGCTGGACTATGTGACGGTTGTGCCACCGCCGGATTTGCTCAAGGGGGAAACCAATGATGTTGACCGTTCAGGGACCTACAACCTTGGTGCGACCGGGCTGCGGGGATGGATTTATACGAAACCCGCGTCAGACCTGGATCGTATCCAGGGGCGGACAACGGCAGCCAGCAGGCAAATACTGGTTACCCATGTCGGTGCCACCTCTCCGGCGTCAGGGGTCATGGAGGTTAACGACGTGATCCTCGGAGTGGGGGGCAAGCTCTTCACAAGCGATGCCCGCAAGAGTTTCGGCAAGGCGCTTACGGAGGCCGAGAAGGCGGAGAATAAGGGCCTCCTGACTATCACCCGCTCCAGGAATGGAATAACGGCTGAGGTTCAGCTCAAGCTCAGGGTGATGGGGTCATACAGCGCTACAGCGCCTTACGATTGTCCGAAATCCAAACTGATCCTGGCCGATGCGTGCAAGGCGCTGGAAAAGGAACCCCTGAACAATGACCTGTGGGGGGCTGTCAATGGACTGGCCTTGATGGCGACTGGCAATACGAATTACCTGCCTAGAGTACAGGTGTTTGCCCGTTCGATGGCTGCCGGTGAATTGAGCATGAAAGGTGGCGGGAGCTGGGATTGTGGTTATAAGACCGTATTCCTCTGTGAGTATTACCTGCTCACCGGCGATAGGGACGTGCTGCCGGGGATTACTGCGCTGACCCTCAAACTTGCCAGGGGGCAGGGCATGTATGGCACTTTCGGGCATGGTTTTTCAGAAAAGACGGCGGACGGAAAACTCCACGGTTCGATTCCCGCATACGGGCCGGTCAACCAGGCGGGCCTCATCGCCAATTTGGGAATCGTAATGGGTAAAAAATGCGGTGTTAAGGATCCCGAGATCGATCCTGCCATTGAACGCGCATCCAAATTCTTCAGCTACTTCGTGGACAAGGGCGGGATCCCCTATGGTGAGCATGAGCCTGTCCCGATGCATGATAACAACGGCAAGAACGCATTGGCCGCACTCCTGTTCAGCGTGCAAGGGAACAAGACGGAAGCTGCCCGGTATTTTGCGAAGATGGCCACGACAGCGTATGCGAACCGCGAATACGGACACACCGGCCAGGGCTTCAGCTATCTCTGGAGTGCGCTGGGCGCCAATGTCGGTGGCCCCGCCGCCGAAGCCGCCTTTGTGAAAGAGGCCGCATGGCACCTGGATCTGGTGCGGCGCTCGGACGGTTCTTTCACCTATGACGGGGGAGAGCAGTACGGCCCCGGGAGAACCGATGATAATACCTATTACGGGCGCAGTAGCTATAATGGCCTCAGCCCGGTCGCAACTTATGTCCTGACCTATTCCGTTCCTCTCAAAAAACTCTACATTACCGGCCGGGATGCGAACAAGGCGAACTGGCTGAGTGAAAAACAAGTGGCGGAGGCCATCTCATCCGGTCGGTTCGATGTTGAATGCCGGAAGAAGAGCCCGGATGAGCTGGTGGCGGCGTTCTCGGACTGGTCACCGGTCGTACGCAGCTGGGCTGCAGCCGAGCTGGCGAAACGTCCCGAGGCCCCGGCAATGGTTCCTGCGCTGATTGCCATGACTGAGGGGCCGAATGCTCATGTCCGCCAGAGTGCCTGTGAGACGCTGGGGTATCTCAAATGCACCAATGCGTTGCCTGTCCTCGTGCGCCTTCTGAAACATGATGACCGGTTTCTGCGGGTCAAGGCGGCCAAAGCCATCCGGAACATGGGTGACGGGGCGAGGCCTGTCCTCATGGATCTTCTCCAGGTTGTCGTCGATACGGTGGAACCCATTCAGCCGATCGTCTGGGCTGACCCCATCCAGCTCACGCATGGTGAGTTGGCGGGAACCATTTTTGACGGATTGTTGAGAAGTTCGATCAATGGTGTTGATCGGAAACTGCTGTACCCGGCGATCCGGGCTGTGGCCGGCAATGCCGATGCGGGGGCGCGGTGTAACCTCGTCGACACGATTGCGAGCAACCTGAGCACGGAAGATATACAAGCTCTTGCCCCGGATATACTTGCCGCGATCAGGAACCAGGCCCCGGCGAATACCATGGCGGTAAACGAGATCCGCATGGCGTGCGCGAAAGTGCTGGCCCGGTACCACTACAAGGAAGGTGTCCGCGCGCTGATGGATCTTGCGAATACCATAGGCGGGCATGGTAGCGAGGTAAGGATCCCGATGATCATGAGCTACTTGAAGACATATGGCACAGCCGCCCGGGTTGTTATTCCTGAACTGAGGGTTTTGCAGGAAAATTGCAGGAATGAATCGTTTCCCGCTGACCTCAACAAGAAGCGAACGGATGCCATTGAGGATGCAATAGCCTTGATTGAAGCTGCCAAAGATCATCCTGAGTTGATGAGCCTGGGGAAATAATCAAGCAAGCCGTAATGCGGCGATAATGGAATTGAGAAAGGAATCAATCCCGTGAAACGATATGGCGCGCTCATGTTCGGTGTGGCGCTTCTTGCGGCTATGCTGCAAACCGCTTCGGCTCAATCTGGCATGAACCTGGGGAAGATCATGCCCGTGGGCGACTCCATTACCAAGGGCGCTCCAGCCGGTGCCTATCGTGATCCCTTGTTTACCCTGCTGAAAAAAGGGGGCTATTCCTTCCAATTTGTCGGCAAATTGACTGAAAACCCGACTGCCGCTCTTACGGCCGACGGACAGGACCACCACGAGGGGCACAGCGGCATGGGGATGGGCTGGATTGATGAACACCTGAAGGAATTCTTTGCGGCAAACCAGCCTGATATCATTCTGCTGGCGATCGGGGCAAACGACATTCGCGGCGCAACCACTGTGCCGCAGCTGAAAGAGCGGATGGACAAGTTGGTCACGGACGTCTTTGCCCTTCAACCCAAAGTGAAGCTGTATCTCGCATCTGTCACCCCTCAAACCGGGCCGGCCATGTCCATAATCCAGGAGTTCAACAAGCTTATCCCCGGCATTGTCGCCGACCATAAGGCCAAGGGGGAACAGATAACCTTTGTCTCGATGGACGCCCTGACGATCAAGGATCTCGAGGACAGTGTTCATCCGAATGTTTCCGGATCCCTGAAAATGGCCGAGGCTTTTTATGCCGCACTCAGTAAGGTGAGCGGGAAGTAGATGGACATCAGTGCGAAATTGTTTTTTATCAGGAGAAGCTGAATGACATATCAACCATCATGGAACAGCCTGAGACGGCACACGACCCCTGAATGGCTCAGGGACGGCAAGTTTGGCATCTATACGCACTGGGGCATCTACTCAGTTCCGGCGTGCGGACCCAATGTGTCATGGTATCCCCACAACATGTACCGGCCGGGCACGCCCCAGCACAAATTTCATGTCGAGAACTATGGGGGGCCTGAGAAGTTCGGGTACAAGGACTTCATTCCGCAGTTCACCGGCAGCCGGTTTGATGCCGACGAATGGGCGGAAATATTCAAGGGTTCCGGCGCGGCCTTTGCCGGACCGGTGGGCGAGCATCATGACGGTTTCTGCATGTGGAACACAAAACTCAACCGCTGGAATGCCCTGAACATGGGGCCCAGGCGGGATGTGGTGGGCCAGCTGGAAAAAGCCATTCGCGCGCAGGGGATGCGGTTCATGGTGGCTTTGCACCATGCTGAGAACTGGAAGTTCTATCCCCACTGGGTGAAGGAATATGATACGGCGGATCCGCACTATTCAGGCCTGTATGGTGAACCGCACAACCTTGAGCTCGGCGAGCTGCCTGACAGGGGAATGCTGGCCGGGTTCGGGGTGCAGGATAAGCCAAGCAAAGCCTTCCTCGAAATGTGGTATGGCAAAGTCCGGGAAGTCGTGGACAACTACCGGCCGGACCTGCTGTGGTATGACTTCGGGCTCGACTGGGTGCAGGAGCATTATAAGCGTGAGATGATGGCCTATTACTACAATGCGGCCGAGACCTGGGGTAAGGACGTGGTGTTGACTTACAAGTGGCACCAGATGGCGCCTGGAACCGGCATGGAGGATGTGGAACTGGGCGGGGCGGATGAGATGCGCTATAACGAGTGGCTCACCGACAGTACCGTGGACGACGGTGAAGCATGGGGCTACATGCGTGATGCCCGTTACAAGACGTCTGGATCCCTGATACGCTACCTGGTCGACAACGTCAGCAAGAACGGCTACCTGTTGCTCAACATCGGCCCAAAGCCCGACGGCACCCTGCCTGACGAGGCCAAGGCGATTCTCAAGGACATGGGCCGCTGGCTCAAGATTAACGGCGAGGCCATCTATGGCACCACGCCGTGGATGCACTACGGAGAGGGCCCGACGAAGGTGGAATCCGGGGCATTCAAGGAAAATTCAAAACTCAATTATACGGCAGGCGATATCCGCTTTACCTGCAAGGATAATGCCCTCTATGCCACCTTGTTCGGCTGGCCCGAGACAAAGGCCGTGATCAAGAAATGCAAAGGTCTGTTGTATCCACAGGAGATTACATCCGTGGAACTGCTGGGTCATGGTGGTCCGCTCAAGTGGAGGATGTCCGCCGAGGCCATGGAGGTTGACATGCCTGCTGAGAAGCCCTGCGACAGTGCCTATGTCATCAAGATTAACAGGAGACGCCCTTTCTGATGTATTCCGCGGAGATCAAAGGATTAACCATGAAGATCAAGAAGGTCTCGAAGAGTCCGATCAAGTGTTCCGCATCGGAGTTGGTGTCCTCCCGGTTCCGTCAAATCCATCTCGATTTCCATACATCCGGGCATATTCCGGACGTGGGCACGGAATTCGACGCCGATGCATTCGGAGCCCGGTTGGACGAGGCGCGTGTGAACTGGATCACCCTGTTTGCCAAGTGCCACCACGGCTTGAGCTACTATCCCACCCAGGCGGGAACCGTACACCCGGGGTTGAAGTATGACCTGCTGGGGGAACAGATTGAAGCCTGCCGCAGGCGCGGTATCGTGACCCCGGCGTACATCAGCGTGCGGGTGGATGAGCATAACGCCAAGGTGCACCACGACTGGGTGGGGCACCTCAAGGACAACAAGTACTGGAAGTGGGGAGAGACCCTGACCCCCGGCTGGTACAACCTCTGCATGAACAACAAGGCCTACGTCGACGAACTCGAGGCGCAAGCGGTCGAGACGCTGAAGTGGTATGATGTCGAGGGCCTGTTCTTCGACATGTGCTACAGCCCGAGCCCCGGCTGCTATTGCCCGCGGTGCTACGACAGCATGAAGGCGCGCGGGCTGGATTTCACCAGCGATGAGGACCATAAGAAGCATGAGTTCCTCATCACGCGCGACTACACCCGGCGTCTGGCCCGGACCATCCGGAAGATCAAGAAGAACGCCACGATCTTCTTCAATGGCCGTATGCGGCCCGGCATCGCTGAGGAGCTGGATGTTTTTACCCATATCGAGATCGAGGCGCTGCCTACCGGGGGCTGGGGATACGCATTCTTCCCCATTCATGCCCGCTATGGGCGCGTTCTGCCCCGCCCGCTACAGGGAATGACCGCCCGCTTCCACAAGAGTTGGGCCGATTTCGGGGGCCTGAAGACCACCGACCAGATGATGTATGAGGCTGGCACGATCCTGTCCGCCGGCGCAGTGATGAATGTGGGTGACCAGTGCCATCCCCGCGGGGAACTGGACAAGGGGGCTTATCAAGTGATCGGCGCGGCTTTCAAACACGTTGAAAAGTGCGAACCATGGTGCGTGGGTGCCAAGGCCGCGGCTGAGATCGGTGTGATGATGTTGCCTGAAAAACCTGAGGACGTGGGCAAGCCCCTGGCGGGGGGCGTTCAGAAGTCGGTTGACGGTGCCGGGCGCATGCTCCTGGAGCTCAAGCAGCAGTTCAACCTGATCTACGCGGAGACCGACCTCAAGGGCTACAAGGTTGTCATCCTGCCGGATGGGGGTGTGATCGGGGAGTCGTTGAAGAAAGCCCTGAAGGCTTTCCTGGCCAGCGGTGGCGCGGTGATCGCCTCGCACAAGGCGTCTTTGCTGGACGGCAAATTCCAGTGTCCGGGCCTGCCGGTCCGTTACATCGGTGAGAATC
>Ga0208248_1000391_pt1 | contig 13255 bp, 14 predicted proteins | sample CryBogmetaGMA5M_FD_184545 | JGI IMG/M metagenome (GOLD analysis project Ga0208248, IMG submission 184545) | Freshwater microbial communities from Crystal Bog, Wisconsin, USA - MA5M (SPAdes) | ecosystem: Environmental > Aquatic > Freshwater > Lake | place: Crystal Bog, Wisconsin, USA | collected...
AGACGCACCGATGCGCCCGATTTTTGGCAATCTGTGACAGGCAGCAAAGACACTCTCAGCGAAAGCTTTATGCAAACGGCGGTGCGCGAAGTGCAGGAGGAAACCGGCATCGATTGCCGTCCAGAGAGGCCGCTAGCAGGATGTTTGCATGACTGGCAGCTTGAGAACGTTTATGACATTTATCCGCGTTGGCAGCACCGCTATGCACCGGGCGTAACCCGCAATACCGAGCACCTGTTTGGCTTGCAAGTGCCCGCCGGCACCGGGGTGATTTTGAGTCCACGCGAGCACACCGCCTACCAATGGCTGCCGTACTTGCAAGCTGCGCAGGCCTGCTTTTCACCCTCCAATGCGGAAGCCTGTTTGATGTTGCCCAAGTTTGCGTCTTTGAGTGTGACCGCATGAATACCATTCGGGTAGCAACCTACAACATTCACAAGGGCGTTCAGGGCATCGGGCCGCGGCGCCGACTGGAGATTCACAACCTGGGCCATGCGATCAAGGAGTTGGACGCCGATGTGGTGTGCCTGCAGGAAGTACGCAAGATGAACCGGGATGAGGCCGCGTATTTCACGCACTGGCCAGAGTTGCCGCAAGCTGATTTTCTGGCGCCAGAGGGCTACGAGGCGGTCTACCGTACCAACGCGATTACCCGGCACGGCGAGCATGGCAATGCCATTTTGTCGCGCTGGCCCGTGCTGGACCATCAGCATGAAGATATTTCGGATCATCGCTTTGAGCAAAGAGGTTTGCTACACGTCGAGGTGCTGGTGCATGGGCAACCGGTGCATGTGGTGGTCGTGCATCTGGGCTTGATTAGAGCCAGTCGCACGCGCCAGGTGGCACAGTTGCAGCGCTATATCGAGCGGGAAATCCCGGCCCAAGAGCCGCTGTTGGTAGCGGGTGACTTCAATGATTGGGGCGCACTGGTGGAACGTGCATTGGCAGCGACCCAACTGAAAGCGTTCAAGGGCGTTCGCCAAGCTACTTTCCCGTCTCGCTTGCCGCTGGTTCAGTTGGATTATGTCTATGCCAGAGGCTTGACGCCGATGGGCGTTCATGTGCCACGCGGCCGCATCTGGTGGCGCATGTCGGATCATTTGCCGTTGATAGCCGAGTTTGGACTTCCCAAAGGCCTGTCGACCTCGCCTTAAAGGAACCATGCCGCCCCTTCGCCCCGGACATCAGATGCAGCTGTTGCAAGGCGGGAATGCGTTTTTCGCAGCTTTGAACGATGCTATTGACGGCAGTTCGCACGAAGTGCGATTGGAAACCTATATTTTTTGTGCCGAGGCGACGGGGCGTCAAGTGGCGCAATCCCTGGAGCGTGCCGCTTTGCGTGGCGTGGCGGTGTATCTAGTGATGGACGGCGTCGGCACGCCGGAGATTCCCGCTGAATGGGTCACTCGTTTTGACGCGGCAGGGGTTAAGTGGCGTATTTTTTCGCCCCTGGGCCGTTTGGGGGTACTGATTCCAAGTCGCTGGCGGCGCTTGCATCGGAAGTTGTGCGTGGTGGATGGTTCGGTCGCCTTCTGTGGTGGCATCAATGTTCTTGATGATTTTTACGATCCGAACCACGGCGTGCTGGAGGCCGCCCGGTTTGACTTTGCCGTGCGTGTGACCGGCCCGCTGGTGCAGACCGTGCATGAAGTGCTGACGCAGTTTTGGTGGCGTTTGCAGGCCACGACCACTATGCGCCACAGTGACTTTCAAGGTGCTTGGCAGGCCCTACAGGAGTCACTGGAGTTGGCGAAGAAAATGCGAGTCGCGCCTGAAATGTCAGCAAGCCGGTTGTTCCCGGTCAAAGCAGAACACATCACCAGTGCTGATTTGGTGTTGCGTGACAACGTGCGCAACCGCTCGCGCATTGAGCGCGCTTACCGCCAGGCGATTGGCTCTGCTCAGCACGAAATCATCATCGCCAATGCCTATTTCCTGCCGGGTCGGAAATTGCGCCTGGGGCTCATTCATGCGGCGCAACGGGGGGTGCGGGTGCGCTTGTTGCTGCAAGGGCGGTATGAATATTTTATGCAGTACCACGCATCCCGACCGGTTTACGGCGCTTTGCTGAAGGCGGGTGTCGAGATTCATGAGTACTCGGTCAGCTTTCTCCATGCAAAAGTGGCCGTTATTGATGGTCATTGGGCCACGGTGGGATCGTCAAACCTGGACCCTTTAAGCTTGCTGCTGGCTCGCGAGGCCAATGTGGTTGTGGACGATGTTGAGTTTGCGCAGGACTTGCGCACGCGCCTCGTCAGTGCCATGGCGCAGGGTGGGACTCAGGTCGACCCTGCCATCTATGCCAATCGGCCGTGGCGTCAGCGGTTTCTGGATCGACTCGCTTTTGGTGTTATGCGTGTTTTGCTCTTCTTAAATGGCAAACGCTATTGAATTTATAGCATGTAGCGCAGTAGATACGTGGGCTAGAGGCTAAAAACCCTACAAGCAAAACGCTGCTACCATTCTTGCATGTTAATGAAAAGTCAAAGTACCATGAATCAAGCTGATGCCGACGAGGGCACACCTGTCTCCGTCAAAATCCGGGAACGCATTGTGGCGGCGCGCAAGCGTTTCAATGCCAACGACAACATTGCCGATTTCATCAAACCAGGTGAGTTGGAAATGTTGCTCGACGAGGTAGAAGGAAAAATGCAAGGTGTGCTGAGCAGTCTGGTGATTGACACCGAACGTGACCACAACACCGATAAAACAGCACGCCGGGTCGCAAAGATGTACCTCAATGAGGTGTTTCGGGGCCGCTACGTCAGCGCGCCCGTCATCACTGAGTTCCCCAATGCGGAGCACCTCAACGAATTGATGATTGTTGGCCCCATTACGGTGCGCAGCGCCTGTAGTCATCACCTGTGCCCGGTTATTGGCCAGATCTGGATTGGCGTGCTGCCCAACGAACACACCAACGTGATTGGTTTGTCCAAGTACGCCCGACTGGCGGAGTGGGTCATGGGACGCCCGCAGATTCAGGAAGAGGCCGTGGTTCAGTTGGCGGATTTGATTCAGCAAAAAACCCAACCCGATGGACTGGCTATCGTGATGGAAGCCAGCCATTTCTGCATGGGTTGGCGCGGTGTCAAGGACATGGATAGCAAGATGATCAATTCGGTCATGCGCGGAAGTTTCCTCAAAGACCCCAACCTGCGCCGTGAATTTCTCTCGTTGATACCCAAAAAAGGCTGATCATGCTGGTTCGTTTACTTTATGCCAGTCGTGCAATCGACACCACTCCTGAAGCCATTGAGGCCATCCTGATTCAATCGCGTCACCACAATCCGGAGTGCGGCATCACCGGGATTCTTTGTTATGGCGGCGGTATCTTTCTGCAGGCCATTGAAGGTGGGCGGATGGCAGTGAGCGAGTTGTTCGGTCACATTCAGCGCGATCCTCGCCACAATGATGTGGTGCTGTTGCACTACGAAGAGATTTCCGAGCGCCGCTTTGCCGGTTGGACCATGGGACAGGTCAATATGTCCAAGATCAATGCCTCCATCTTGCTCAAGTACGCTGAAAAAGCCGAACTTAATCCTTATTTGGTGTCAGGTAGCGTGTCCCTGGCGCTACTGGAAGAACTGATGGCCACGGCCTGCATCATTGGCCGCTCTTAAAGGCAAGCCAGCAACGCAGGCCCTGACTCAGGCGAATCCGTCACTGACCGACGGTTTGGTCGACACCCTCCTGCTGGGCTGTGATTTTTCAAGCAGTCCTTCTCGAAAAAAAGCGATAGTTTTAGCCTTGGGCTCCTTGAATAGCGGGCGGGTCCAACTATCAAAATTGGAGCGGATTGAGTCACTGGATGCATTCGCCCATTGGCTAAATCAGCCGATTCCATGGGTAGGCGCGTTTGATCTGCCTTTTGGCTTACCGCGCGAGTTGTTGGAGACTGTCGGATGGCCGCTTAAATGGGAAGATTGCATCCGTCATTACGCCCGATTGACCAGGGCAGAAATCCGAAGCGTCTTTTCTGCGTTTTGCAATGCCCGACCGGTGGGCGGTAAATTTGCGCGCCGGGCCACTGACCTCCCTGCAGGCTCAAGTCCTTCCATGAAATGGGTTAACCCACCGGTGGCTTACATGTTGCATGCCGGTGTCCCTTTGCTGCTGGCCGCTGGCGTGCAGTTGCCCGGTTTGCATCCTGGTGCCTCGTTTGGCAATAGACCAAAGCAGGTGGCTTTGGAAGGTTATCCGGGCTTGCTGGCGCGTGAAGTGCTGAACCAGCGAAGTTACAAGAGTGATGACAAAGCCCGCCAAACCCCAGAACGCCTGATTGCCCGCAAAGACCTGATCACCGCCTTGGAGCACGGGCAGACCCGGTTGGGACTGCGCCTCAAGCTGACACACGCGCAGCGGGATGTGCTGGTGGACGATGCCACTGGCGATTCGCTGGATGCGGTGCTGTGCCTGATCCAGGCGGCATGGGCGCAAACCCAACATGCCCAAGGCGCCAAGTGCTATGGTTTACCGGGTGACATGGATCCGCTCGAAGGGTGGATCGTCACGGCCTGACGTGAAGGCGGCTTGAAACAATGTGCTGCCATCAAGTTGTCGTGTTTTAGTGCCAAAATCATCCCCACAAGAATATTTTAGGGAAAGTCAGGGCATATGGTTCATTTGTTTCGGGCATTGGGGCGGGTGCTGCTGCTATGGGTGGCTGTGGGTGCCTCGCATGCGAGTGAAGGGCCTGATTGTTCGCGACCCCTGACCTTGGCATTGCATGAACATGGTTTGCTATATTCCAGTGATACCGGCAGCGGTATTGACAAAGATGTTGCCGATGAATTGATCAAGCGCAGCGGTTGCAAAGTTGTCGTCACCGTGATGGCCCGTGCCCGGATCTGGCAATTGATCGAGTCAGGGGCCCTCGACTTCAGCATGTCAGGCATTACCAACGAGAAGCGTGACGTCTTTGCCGGCTTCGCCTGGTATTTTTCCAATAAATATTATTTGCTGGCACGCAAAGATGCGCGGGTGACAAACCTGTCTTCATTCGAGAAAAACCCCCAACTCCAACTCGGCGTCATTCGAAGTTTTCGATACAGCAAGAATGCCAATGAATTAGTTGACAAACTGACGGCTCAAAACCGGGTGCTTTACGCCACGGGCCTTGACCCGCTGTACGAGTTGCTGGCGCTGAATCGCATTCAAGGCATGATTATTGAACCCTTCGACTACTCGCAAGTGGCGGGCCGTTCGGTCAAGGATTTGACCTTGATTGTGGACACCCAAGACAGTTCGGTTCCGCACGGTCTGATCATGTCCAAAAAATCGCTGTCAATCATTGAGCAAGCCAAGTGGCGATCCTTGGTGGACAGCATGCGCCGGGATGGTGCCATGCTGCACATTTTCGAGAAGTATTTCTCCACCGATCTGGCCACCTCCATGGTGAACTTCTGAGATTCGGGCTATGAGCCGGTTTCGTCATTACCTGTTTGTTGCGCTGGTCTTTGCTGTTGCTGGCGTTGCCAGTGTCTGGTTGTGGCAGCATGAACAGCACAATACAGCCCAGGGTCGTCGAGAGACGCTTGACTTCAACTTGCGCGAAATCACCAGCAGCATTGAGCAGCGTGTGGCGTCTTATGGACAGGTCATGCTGGGGGTTCATGCTCTGCTCGCCACGTCTGACCGGATCGATACCAAGAAACTGCAAGCTTATGTCGAGGCCTTGCAATTGGGGGCTGATTTTGCTGGCCTTGACGAGATCAGCGTGAGTGGACTGCTGCCCTCGGCTGGCAGCATGATTCTTGAGGCTGATACAGACCTTCGAGAGGCTATGCAAGCGGCGCGTGACTCGGGTCGACTGACGATGACGGGCAAGTTGAAATCGCCCTTGAGCGACAAAGGGCAGAAGCAGGTCAATTTCGTGATGTTCATGCCGTTTTACAAAGGAGGACGTCACCCGGACACGCTGGCAGAACGCCGCACCAATCTTCAGGGTTGGGTGGTGGCACCGGTGCAAATGAATGATTTGATGGCCAGCCTGTATGGAAATCACGTTCCGGGAAACGATATCAAAATTTACGATGGCGTGCAGATGTCGCCTGAGTCGTTGATGTTTGACTCAACACAGTCCGCCTCCACTCAGGCGGTCACGCCCCTTGAACAGACTGAGTACCTGGTGTTGGCAGGTCGTACCTGGGCCGTCACGGTACGTGAGCGAGCCGACTCGGCAGCTTTGGTGGCCCGGGACAGTTCGCGCTTGATGGCGCTGGGGGGTGCTGGGTTTACCCTGCTGCTGACGCTGCTCGCTTGGGTGTTGGTGACAGGGCGGGCTCGCGCCCTGGCTGCTGCAAGGGTAATGACTTCTGAACTTAGAGAGGTCAAGGAACGGTTTGAGTTGATTTTTGACACCAGCCCCGATGCGGTGATGGTCACTCGTTTGGCGGATGGCATTGTGGTGGATATCAACAAAAGATTCACGGTACTCACCGGCTTCAGCCGGGAAGAACTGCTGGGGCAGCATGGTTCGGATTTTCCTCTTTGGGTTGATCCAGCAGCACGCCAAAAATTTGTCGATGAAGTCACCGAGAAAGGGTTTTGCGAGAATTTTGAAGCGGACTTACTGACAAAAGATGGCCTGCCCCGAGTAAGTTTGATTTCGGGAAAACAACTGCTGATTGACGATAAGCCGCATGTCATCAGCATTGCGCGTGACATCAGTGAGCGCAAGGAAATTGAACTGCGCATGACCCACATGGCACAGCATGATGCACTGACGGACTTGCCTAATCGGGCCTTGTTTTATGACCGCCTGCAGCAGGAGTTGTCACATGCCAAGCGGGATGGGACACGGCTTGCGCTGATGTTTCTGGATCTCGATCACTTTAAGTCGGTAAATGACACCTTGGGGCACGGCTTGGGAGATGCCCTGCTCAAGGACGCTGCTTTGCGGATGAGTGATTGCGTACGCCAGTCAGACACGGTGGGCCGCATTGGCGGCGACGAGTTTGTCATCTTGTTGCCCTTGATCAATGATGACCAGGATGCCTTGCTCGTGGCTTTGAAGATTCGCCAGGCCCTCGCACAACCATTTACCTTGCCTGGCGGTCACACTGTTCATATTTCTTGCAGCATGGGCATTGCTACCTATCCTGAACATGGTGAAGATGAAATCGAGCTGTCCAAAAATGCGGACACTGCCATGTACCAGGCCAAAGACCACGGTCGTAACCGGGTCGAGTTTTGCCGCCTTAGTTCACCCGGTTAATGATGGTGTCTTCGAGCTTGCCGGCCAACTGGGAGATCGCCAGAGCGGCCGGACAACCCGGCGTGGATTGCATCAGCAACTGGCGGCGCATCACGGCCTGACGAACTGATGGGTCAGAAGGTATATCACCCATGTGAATCAGGCGCAGGGGACGACCGGGTTCCGTTTTGACAAAACGGTCCAGCACTTGCTGCAATTGCGTGGTGATGGCGCGTCCATCACCCAAGCGTGCCGTCTGGTTGATGACCATGCGGATATTTTGGCGCTTTTGCTGGGCCACTAGCACCTTGATGGTGGCATAGGCATCGGTCAGGGAGGTGGGCTCAGGGGTGGCAACCACAATCACCTCGGAGGCCAGCGAAACGGCAAACAGCACGACGTCCGAAATACCGGCACCGGTATCGAGCAGCACAATGTCGTAATGCGGGATCAACCCCCCCATGATGCGCAGAAAATCATCGCGAACTTCAGGCGTCAGGCGCGAATATTCCACCATGCCAGAGCCCGCCAGCAAGACTGAGAAACCACCTGGGGCTCGCACAATGGCCTCTTCGAGTTTAGCCTTTCCGGTAAACACATCATGTAATGTGAGCTTAGGATAGAGGTTGAGCACCACGTCGAGGTTGGCCAGGCCAAGGTCGGCATCCAGTACCAAAACACGGTGCCCTCGTTTGGCCAGTGCTGCCGCGAGATTGGCGGAGACGAAGGTTTTGCCGACGCCGCCTTTGCCGCTGGTCACGGCCAAGACCTTGCCGAGCGGTTTAAGCGGTACCACGGGCGCTACCACTTGGTCTTGTGGAGGATTCAGGACATCGCTCATGATCAGTTCACCCTATTCATTGCGCTGCCATTCGAACTGCCCGACACATCGCCGGAAATACTTTCGATCCAGGCAGGATCACCCATGGACAAAGGGCCAAATAACATACTTTTTTCTTCTGCACTCACGGAGATCACTTGCTGTTCATCGATAAAAACACGGTTGCGTCCTTCGGACTTGGCCCGGTAAAGTTGGATGTCGGCACGGTCCGTCCACAAGGAGGTCGTGGATCGAACCCATTCAGGGGCGTAGGCGCCGCCAATGCTGACCGTCACCCGGACGTTGAGCAGGGGCGACACAGAAATATAAAGATCGGCAATAGCTTCGCGAATGCGTTCGGCGACGATCAACCCAAAGGAGACCGGGCAATTCGGCAAGATGGCGGCAAACTCTTCGCCACCGTAACGCGCCACGGTGTCCATGGGACGAACACAGGCGGCGAGACACTTGGCAATCGCTTGCAATACCTGATCGCCGGCCAGGTGGCCGTAGGTGTCGTTCACATTTTTGAAGTGATCAATATCGAGCATCAGCAGCAACGCTGATTCACCAGATCGCGCAACGGAATCAATTTCACGACTCAATACGTTACGGAAATGTCGACGATTTGACAAGCCAGTAAGCGGGTCTTTCAGGGACAGTTCGCACAGGTTGTCGATGATCGTTTGCACATAGGCGGTGGACGATTCTTCAGCGACAGGCAATCTACTGGAAGGATCGTGTCCCAGCAGGGCACGCGCATCGTCCAAGCGCAAATCTTGCAGTTGAATTACAGGGGATGCATTCATAGAAGCCACAGAGTACCTGGAAAGATAACAATTTAAGTCTAACAGGAACAGTTTTAAAAACCGGGTTGAAAATCAGGGATTTCACCGCGTACTAAAAGCCTTTCGTAGAGGCGTACCAATATCGGGTGATCTGCACAAAACCTCTTTTGATGAAGTCTGCTTGATGCTTAAATATTTCTTGTTTGCTATTGTTTTGATGGCTAATAACGCCGATGCGGCAAGGGCTTTCATTGGAGTAGTCAACCATGTTACCGATGGCGACACGCTCTGGGTTAAGCCTGATTCGGGCGGAAAAGTTCGAAAGTTGCGTATTGACGGCATTGATGCCCCAGAGATTTGCCAGACGGGTGGTGAGGACTCGCGTGCGCTGTTGGTGCAGCGTGCCTTGCATCAACGTGTCGAAGTCACGGTGAAGCGAAAAGACATGTATGGAAGAGGTCTGGCCACCATTCGGCTTAATGGTGCTGATTTGGGCGCGCAGATGGTTTTGTCGGGCCAAGCCTGGTCTTACCGTTGGCGCCGCAGTCTGGGGCCTTATGCGATTGAAGAGTCAGAAGCGCGCTCGTCGCGCCGGGGACTGTTTGCCGCGAGTCAGCCAGAATTACCGAGGGATTTTCGAAAAAGACACGGCACTTGCCACCTCGCAAAACAGTAACTTCAGCGACTCAGTGAGAGGTGCCGCAAACGGTGCAGCTTGATTGGCGACCGATGCGCACTTCAGTGAATTCCATGGACCGACCATCCAGCATCAACAGGCGACCCGTGAGCGGGCGGCCAGCACCGCTAATGAGCTTGAGAGCTTCAGCGGCCTGCATCGAGCCAATGATGCCCACCAACGGCGCAAAAACGCCCATCGTGGCGCAGCGGGTTTCTTCAAAAGTGGTGTCGGGCGGGAATACACAGGCGTAGCAGGGTGACTCGGCATCGCGTGGGTCATAGACGCAGATTTGTCCGTCAAAACGAATGGCTGCGCCTGACACCAATGGTTTGCGGTGTTTCACGCAGGCGGCATTGATGGCGTGACGGGTGGTGAAGTTGTCGCAACAATCCAGCACCACATCGGCTTGGGCTACCAGCGTCTCGAGCAGCGCGGCATCCGCCCGTGCCACCACCGGGGTGACGCAAATGGTCGGGTTGATGGCGCCGATGGACGTTTGGGCTGACAAGGCCTTGGCTTGGCCGACCCGCGCCATGTTGTGGATGATTTGCCGCTGCAAGTTGGTCATGTCTACCGTGTCGTTGTCGACCACCGTGATATGTCCCACACCGGCCGACCCGAGGTAAAGTGCCACCGGGGAGCCCAAACCGCCGGCGCCAATGATCAGGGCATGGCTGCCAAGAATTTTGTCCTGGCCTTCAATCCCGATCTCGTTCAGCAGCACATGGCGTGAGTAACGCAGCAACTCCTCATCCGTCATTTGCGGCTACTCTTCTTTCTTTTCTTCCTGACGCTCCACCATGGTTTTGCTGACCATGACCGGATGTCCTTTGAGTTGGTTGATGGCTTGGATCAGCTGGAAATCTTTTTCGGACCCATATTCAGGAATCTTGCGCTCGGCCAAGGGTTTCTTGAGTTCTTCTTCCAGTTTTTTACGGGCTTCTTCGCGGGCTTTCTCGCGGGTGTCGTCTTTCTTTTCTTCGCCCTGGCCGCTGCCCAGGTGTTTTTCCAGATCTGCTTCGCGGGTCCGCAAAGCGGCAAACAAGTTGCCTTCTTCGGTTTCGTCAATCATGACGTCCGGCACGATGCCCTTGGCCTGAATCGACTTGCCACTGGGGGTGTAGTAGCGGCTGGTGGTGAGTTTCAGGGCCGCCGTCGGGCAATTGTCCATGCGGAACGAGGGGTCAAGACAGACGGCGGTCTGGACTGAACCCTTGCCGAATGTCTGGTTGCCCAACAAGGTGGCGCGTTTGTGGTCTTGCAACGCACCTGCTACGATTTCGCTGGCAGAAGCGGAGCCTTCATTGACCAAGACGACCAAAGGCACTTTTTTCAGGGCGCCTTTGGTCACTTCCTGCAGGTGCTTGAGCGGGTCAGCACCGCCGCGGCGCTGGTAATACTGGGGCGAGGCTTTGTAGGTGAACTTGCTCTCAGCCAACTGGCCATTGGCCGACACCACGGTCACGTTTTCAGGCAAGAATGCTGCTGAAATCGCCACGGCAGCATCCAGGTAACCACCCGGATCGTTGCGCAAGTCGAGTACCAAGCCCTTAAGCTTAGGTTCTTGCTTGTAAATTTCTTCGGCTTTGCGGGCAAAGTCTTCCACTGTGCGTTCCTGGAACTGGCTTAGGCGAATCCAGGCGTAGCCGGGCTCCACGATCTTGCTCTTGACACTTTGCGTCTTGATTTCTTCACGCACGATCGGGACCGGGAACGTGCGGTTCTCGGACTTGCGGAAAATAGTGAGCACCACCTTGGTGTTGGGCTCGCCACGCATGCGTTTGACGCCTTCGTTGAGCGTCAGACCCTTGACCGGGGTGTCGTCGATCTTGACGATCAGGTCGTTGGGCTTGATGCCGCCCCGAAAAGCGGGGGATCCTTCAATGGGCGACACCACTTTGATGACGCCATCTTCTTGCGAAATTTCAATGCCGACGCCGACAAATTTGCCGGTGGTGCCTTCGTTGAAGTCTTTCAGTGCTTTTTTGTCGAGATAGACAGAATGGGGATCCAGCCCGGCCACCATGCCTGCGATGGCATCGGTGATGAGCTTCTTGTCGTTGACCGGCTCCACGTAGTTGCTCTTGACCATGCCAAACACGGCTGCCAGTTGTTGCAACTCTTCCAGTGGCAGCGGCGCTAGCGTGCCGCGTGCCACTGTCTGCAGCGACACGGTGGTCAGGGCGCCTGCAACCACACCCAATGAAATCCAACCAGCAATTTTCAATTTTTGAGCCATATGTCTCTCTGATAAGTCCCTGTCAATGTACACGTTTGGAGGTGTTAACGATGGACAGGTTCCCCATTTACCTAAGATTTACCCGGATTACGCTTTGCCTTGGGACGCCACTGCAGCGGCGGCTTTGGCGGCGGCCTCGGCATCACCCAGGTAGTAATGGCGAATCGGTTTCAGGTCGTCATCCAATTCGTACACCAGCGGGATGCCATTGGGGATGTTCAGGCCCACGATGTCGTCGTCAGAGATGTTGTCCAGGTACTTGACCAGGGCGCGAATCGAGTTGCCGTGGGCTGCAACCACAATCTTCTTGCCTGCCTTGATGGCGGGGGCCAGCGCTTCATTCCAGAAGGGCATGACGCGCGCCACGGTGTCTTTCAGGCATTCGGTCAGCGGAATTTGCTCGGGGTTCAGCTTGGCGTAGCGCAAATCGCTGCGTTCAGAGCGCGGGTCGGTTGGCTCCAGCGCCGGTGGCGGGGTGTCGTAACTGCGACGCCATACCAGCACTTGTTCGTCGCCATATTGTTTGGCCGTTTCACCCTTGTTGAGGCCTTGCAAGGCACCATAGTGGCGCTCATTGAGGCGCCAGCTGTTCACCACCGGCAACCAGGTGCGGTCCATTTCATCGAGCACGTGCCACAGTGTGCGGGTAGCGCGCTTAAGCACGCTGGTGTAGGCGACGTCAAACTCATAGCCTTCGGCCTTGAGCAGTTTGCCGGCATTCTTCGCCTGTTCGATGCCGAGCGGCGTCAGGTCGACGTCGGTCCAGCCGGTGAAGCGGTTGTCAAGATTCCAGGTGGATTCGCCGTGGCGGATCAGAACAAGTTTATGCATGGTGTTTGTAAGGGTTCATAGCCGGGACAAAACGAAGATTGAATGCGAACGGCATTTGTGTATTCTAAAATGCCGGCTGGGTCAGGACAGGCCATAACGGGCGCACTTTGCGTCTCAGAGGCCTTCCAGATCAATTTTTACCAAGGAAAAAATGAAATTTATTCTCGACAACTGGATGTTGATGACGATCGCGCTGGCTTCGGCTGGCGGCCTGTTCTGGCCGGTGCTCAAGGGCGCCAGCGGCGGCTCGCTGACCGCAGAAGGCGCAGTGCAGCTCATCAACCGTGAAAAAGCGGTGGTGATTGATGTCTGTGAAGCCAATGAATTCGCGGCCGGCCATGTTGGCGGCGCCAAAAATATTCCCTTGAGCCAGTTGGAGCAAAAACTGCCCGGCGCGGTGAAAAACAAGGCGCTGCCGGTCATTCTGGTGTGCCAGTCGGGCGCCCGTTCAAAATCGGCCGTCAACATCGCCAAAAAGCTCGGCTACGAGCAAGCCCAATCGTTGGCAGGCGGCTTGGGCGCCTGGAAATCGGCCAATCTGCCGGTTGAAAAAGCCTGAATCAATTTATCTGAATCTTTAAGAGTAAACCGCATGCAAGCCGTCAAGATGTACACCACCGCAGTCTGCCCTTACTGCATCCAAGCCAAGCAGGTTCTCAAGTCCAAGGGCGTGGCGCAGATTGAAGAAATCCGCATTGACACC
>Ga0208248_1000392_pt1 | contig 13248 bp, 15 predicted proteins | sample CryBogmetaGMA5M_FD_184545 | JGI IMG/M metagenome (GOLD analysis project Ga0208248, IMG submission 184545) | Freshwater microbial communities from Crystal Bog, Wisconsin, USA - MA5M (SPAdes) | ecosystem: Environmental > Aquatic > Freshwater > Lake | place: Crystal Bog, Wisconsin, USA | collected...
GTCATCGCGTGTCGGTACGCACGCGCATACAGGCGTGCGGCACGCTCGCGCATCTCTACAGCAACTTTGGGTGATTTGGAATCGATCTTTTCCGCATCAAAGGCCACGAAGGCGTAGGCGTATTGCGTGAAACCAGCTGAGACAGACTCGGCCAGCTTCAAATGTCCTGGCGTTTCTTTAAGAACCGATTCGGAGAACTTCAAATAAAAGGCGCTGGCCTCGCGCGCAAGTTGTAAGTCATCTTCACTCGACATGGATTGACCAGATAAAGCCTGAGCCGTCTGTCCAACCACATAAGGTCGAACCGCACACCCAGAAAGTATCAAGTACATAGCTAGACAGGAAATGATGCGAAGCGAAATAAGGTCACCTTTGAGGTACGTTTATGAACATTCCTGAAAAATGTAAGTCAGTCATATGAAATCCCCGTGACACAGTGTCATCAAGTTGCCACAGAACTTGCGCATGATGTAGAAAAACGGAAACCACTATGAGCTTCAACAAGCAACTGGACGATCAACAAATTCAACGACTACGCGATGACATCTTGGACACACTGGATGAAGAGATCGAAATGTCGATGGATGAAGACGGGGACACCACCGACCGCGTCAAATATTTCCGAGAACTGTTGCGATTGCAAGGTGAGCTCGTTAAGTTGCAAGACTGGGTGGTAGCCACCAAGCAAAAAGTGGTGATCCTGTTTGAAGGTCGCGATGCGGCAGGCAAAGGTGGCGTGATCAAACGCATCACACAACGTCTCAACCCACGCGTCTGTCGCGTGGCTGCCCTGCCCGCTCCGAACGAACGTGAACGCACACAGTGGTACTTCCAACGCTACGTGGCACATTTGCCCGCAGCAGGGGAAATCGTGCTGTTTGACCGCAGTTGGTACAACCGTGCTGGTGTTGAACGCGTCATGGGGTTTTGCAATGACGATGAATACGAAGAATTTTTCCGCACAGTGCCTGAATTCGAAAAAATGCTGTCCCGCAGTGGTATCACCCTGATCAAATATTGGTTCTCCATCACGGACGATGAGCAGCATGCACGATTCTTAGGCCGCATTCACGATCCCTTGAAGCAATGGAAACTCAGCCCGATGGACTTGGAGAGTCGTCGCCGTTGGGAAGATTACACCGCCGCCAAAGAAACCATGATTGAGCGGACGCACACACCCGAAGCGCCTTGGTGGGTGGTTCAAGCGGATGACAAGAAAAGTGCGCGATTGAACTGCATCACGCATCTGCTTGAACACTTCAATTACCACGAAATCGAGCATCCAGAGATTGATCTGCCAGACCGTGTACGCAACCCAGACTACACCCGGCACCCGATTCAAGACGAGATGATCATTCCTGAGAAGTTTTAAACAGATCAAGCACCGTCATTTCACATCACAGTCATAAATGAAATGTAAATTGCTAGCCAATGACCCATATTCATGAAAACCTACAAAAACAAAGACGCGGACTGAGTCGAGTTGTTCACGCGTTCGGGTATTCGATTCAAGGCTTAAAAGCGGCCATGCACGAACCCGCCTTCAAGCAGGAAGCTTATGTTGCTTTTGTTTTGATCCCACTCTCTTTTTACTTGGGAAGCACTTGGGTTGAAATTTCACTTTTATCAGGATCGGTCATATTTGTTTTGACAGTCGAACTCTTAAATACAGGGCTTGAATCAGCCATTGATCGCGTGGGCCCTCAGTGGCATGACCTTTCCAAACGATGCAAAGACTTAGGTAGCGCTGCGGTGCTGCTCAGCATTTTGCTGTGCATGGGTATTTGGTTGACTGCCTTATTTCTGAAAATTACGCAATTCGTTTGATTGCACGTTATAGGCCCCGGCTTACCAGCGGCCATCGTCGACAGACTTGACTACGCCATGTCACTCAAAAAATTAATCGAGATGTTGCACAAACAAAAACTAGTTGATGGGATGGTTCACAGTCAGCAAATGCATAAACAAGAATTTGTTGAAACCTTGCTACAGAAACAGCATGATGCTGAATTGCACAACTTCATTGCCACGCAAAGCGCTACCTCGCTGGGCGGCTACCTAGAAGCTCTTCCCTTAGAGGATGCAAAAAAATTATGGGCGATGATCCCAAAAGCGCGTGAAAACGATGTGCTTTGGGAAATCTCTGACGAAAAACGCAGCGACATTGCTGGTGATAGGCAGCCTGACTTTGAAGACAGCAAAATCAATGTGTATGAGCTGGTCGATGGTCGCCTGAAAAACATTCAAATTTCTGGCCGCAAAGATCTTGCTGGGGCAAAACCTATTTGGGTCGATTTGATCAACTCCTCCAAAGCTGAACGTGTTTTTGTTGGCTCACACTTTGGCGTCGAATTACCAGACCCGATTGAAGCAACAGACCTTGAGGTGAGCGCTCGATTCCATGTTGAAGAAAATGATGACATTCATCTCCACTCCAACTTTCTGCTAGACCGTGAAGACACATCAAAAAGCGTTCCGGTTGCGTTCATCTTGCATGGCGGCGTCTTATTTTCACTGCGCAATGAAGAGCTGTCGGTGTTTCGCTTGCAACGCCGTCGGGCGCACACACAACCAGGCTATGTCACGGATTGCGTCGACCTTTTACTAGACCTCTATGGCGCAGATGTTGAAGTGTCCGCCGATTCACTTGAAAACACCTACGCCAAGCTCGGCATCGTTGGCCGGCACGTGCTGAGCGAAGCCATCACCGACCAAGAGGCCGCGGGCATCTTGGCGGACATCGCCGAAGAAGAGGATCAAAACGGTCGGATTCGAAGCAACATCTTGGACACCCAACGCGCCTTGAGCTTTCTGATGCGTGGCCGCCTATTAACATCCGATCAAATCTCGGATGCAAAACAAATTCTTCGTAACATCGACTCGTTGAACAGCCACACTGCATTTCTATTCGACAAAATCAACTTTTTGATGGACGCCACCATCGGCTTCATCAACATCAACCAAAACAAACGCGTGAATCAACTGACCGTCTTCAGCGTTGTGTTCATGCCCATCAACATCTTGGCCGGTGTCGGGGGTATGTCGGAGTTCTCCATGATGACCGACGGCATCCCTTGGCCTATGGCTTACGGTGGATTCCTGCTTGGCTCTGCTTTCATCGGTCTGATTACTTATGTGCTGCTCAAGCATTTTGAAAAAAGTCGTCTCAAAAAATCCCACTAAGCGTTTGCTATGACCCACCACAAACACGAAACTTCAGAAATCAAAGACGATGGTCTGCGCTATAGCCGCAAGAAAAATGGATCCCCATTTGAGGGAAGCGGACGAACGGGGGAAATGATGAGTTGCATCAAATGCGGCACGCACAAGCCCAGATCTAGCGGGTCTTTCAGGCGTTTTTTGAATGCCAACCACTTCTTCTGCGGTGAATGCCGCGTGGTCCCAGCTTAAGGGCTCAAACGCCAACGAGTCGCAGGGAAGGTCAGCTTGAAACAAGAGCCCTGCCCCACCTCACTCGAGATCGACAAGCTAGCACCATGGCGCTGCATCACGTGCTTGACGATCGCCAAGCCCAAGCCCGTGCCGCCCGATTCGCGTGAACGACTACGGTCTACGCGGTAGAAGCGCTCTGTCAACCGTGGTAAATGCTCAGCGGCAATACCAGCACCAGTGTCACGCACTTCGATCATCAAACTGCCGTCCGAACCTTGGCCAACGGACACAAGAATGCTGCCACCCGCAGGGGTGTACCGCACGGCATTGCTCACCAAATTAGAGACAGCGCTCTGTAGTTCACGCTCATTCCCCAGCAACACGGCATCCGCAAGCAAGTGATCGGTTTGAAATTCGATGTGTTGCGGCTCTGCGCCATGAGAAATCGTGTCGGATAGCCCGTGCGCCTCTTGCTCACAAGACTGCATCAAATGCGCCAATGGCAAGGTACTTTGCAAATTTGGGGTGGGGCTGCCCTCTAAGCGAGACAGCGTCAGCAAATCCTCCACCAGACCTTGCATGCGATCCGCCTGAATCGCCATCAATGCCAAATAACGTTTCTGCTCTTCGGCATTCAAGTCTAGGGTTTGTAGCGTTTCAACAAAGCCACTCAATACGGTGAGAGGCGTTCGAATTTCGTGCGACACATTGGCCACAAAGTCGCGGCGCATGGCTTCGGCTTGCTCCAACAGAGTGACATCGCGTGTGAGCAAGAGTTGCTTGCCTTCACCATAGCGATGGCGCTGGATAGAGATGCGCACTGGGCGCTCCACACGGTCCTTGCGGCCAGCCATCACGACAGCCTCATTGGGTTGTTCGACCGCCATATAAGCAGTGAAGACGGGATCGCGTAACAAATTTCCAATGCGTTGCATCACATCGCGTTCAGGATGAATGCCCAGTTGTGCTGCTGCGGTTTGGTTGCACCACTCGATCTGAGCATTGGAATCCAGCATCACCACGCCATTGGGTGAGGCTTGAATGGCAGATAAGAAATCTTTCAAGCGTTGCTCGCTTGCGTCAATACTGCGCTCACGTTCGCGCAAGAGTTTGCGGGAACGATCTATCAACACGCCCCACCAACCTGAGATTTCCGGCGCCATCCCCAAGTCGCCCTGCCTCAACCACGAACGCACGCGATAACCGCGCCATGCGTCCACCAGCATCCACGACAAACCGGCCAATAACGCACCGCTCATCAAATAGGGCATCGACAGGGGCTTATCACCCATGACGGCCCAAGCAAAGCCTAAAGCACCCCCAAAGGCCAGCAATGAAAAGAAAGAGAAGAATCGACTAATCACATGGGCCTTGTTGAAGCAGTTTTAGGGTTGGCGGGTGATTCTGTATCCTACGCCACGCACAGTTTCCACCATGCTACCCGCCTCACCCAAAGCCTCACGCAGGCGTTTGACGTGCACATCCACCGTACGCTCTTCAATGAACACATGGTCGCCCCACACACGGTCGAGCAATTGGCTACGGCTGTGAACGCGCTCGGCGTGGTGCATCAAGTAGTTGAGCAGCTTGAACTCCGTTGGGCCCAATTTGATGCCTTGGTCATTGAAGCTCACGCGGTGCGTTGACCCATCCAACTGCAGTTCACCAATGCGAACCACATCGCTGGCTTGCTCTGGCGCACGGCGACGCAGCACCGCACGAATGCGGGCCAACAACTCTTGCGTCGAGAACGGCTTGGTGATGTAGTCATCTGCTCCAGCGTCGAGTCCGGCGATTTTGTCAGGCTCGTCACCGCGGGCGGTAAGCATCAAAATGGGCGTGGACTTGGTGCGTGGATCGGCTCGCCACCGACGTGCCAACTCCAAACCACTTTGCCCAGGCAACATCCAGTCGAGCAAGATCACATCAGGCAACACCTCATCGATGTGCTTTTGAGCGGCAATACCATCAGCAGCCAACACGGCCAACATGCCGTGGTGACGCAAATTGACCGAGATGAGTTCAGCAATCGCTGACTCATCCTCGACCACCAAAACGCGTGCAACTTTCATCTTCAAATAACTTTCAATCAGTCATAGAGGACTCAACATCGACCAACGGCGTGTGACGCACGTCTTCGCCCTTGACGATGTAGATGATGAATTCGGCAATATTTTTGGAGTGATCGCCAATGCGTTCAATCGCTTTAGCGATGAACAACAAATCAAGACTGGCGGAGATGGTGCGTGGGTCTTCCATCATGTAGGTGATGAGCTTGCGCACAAAACCATCGAACTCTTGGTCAATGGCATGGTCTTCACGCAGAATGCTGACGGCCATCGGGATATCGAGGCGAACAAACGCATCCAACGCTTTACGCAGCAAGCCAGAAGCCAACTCTGCCGACACGCGCAAATCGCTTGAAGGCAAACTACGCGGAGCGCTACCCGAAATGATGGACTTAACCATGCGGGCAATCTTGGCGGCTTCGTCACCGACGCGCTCTAAGTTGGCGGTAGTTTTGGACATGGCCATCAACAAGCGTAGATCACGGGCCGTAGGTTGACGACGGCCGATGGTGGAAGCAATTTCGCGGTCAATCTCGACTTCCAAGCTGTTGACTTTGTTTTCTGTGACCAGGACATCGTCAGCCGCTTCTGGACTGAATTGAGACAAGGCATAGACAGCTTGACGAATTTGCGACTCAACCAAACCACCCAACTCCATCACGTGTGAGGAGATGTTGTTGAGATCTGTATCGAACTGTGAGGATAGGTGTTTATCTGGCATGGTTCTCTTTCGGTTTAGCCAAAACGGCCGGTGATGTAGTCTTCAGTCGCGGTCTTATTGGGCTTGAAGAAGATTTGTTCAGTTTCACCAAACTCAACCAACTCGCCTAAATACATATACGCGGTGTAGTCGCTGCAACGCGCTGCTTGCTGCATGTTGTGCGTCACGATGGCGATGGTGTAGTCGGCCTTCAGTTCATGCACCAACTCTTCGACTTTGCCGGTGGAGATCGGGTCCAATGCGGACGTCGGCTCATCCAACAACAACACCGAGGGTTTCACCGCGACGCTGCGCGCAATGCACAAGCGTTGTTGCTGACCACCCGAGAGTGACAAGCCGTTTTGACCCAGTTTGTCTTTAACTTCTGTCCACAAAGCGGCTTTGGTCAAGGCCCACTCGACGCGCTCATCCATATCGCTCTTGCTCAGGTTGTCGTACAGACGCACGCCGAAGGCGATGTTGTCGTAAATCGTCATCGGGAACGGTGTGGGTTTTTGAAACACCATGCCAACGCGTGCGCGCAAGAGGTTCAAGTCTTGACCTGGTTCCAAAATGTTTTGGCCATATAAGTTGATCTCGCCTTCAGCGCGTTGACCGGGATACAAGCTGTACATGCGGTTCAAGGTGCGCAACAAGGTGGACTTACCGCAACCGGAAGGGCCAATGAAGGCGGTGACTTTTCGCTCGGCGATGTCCATGGTGACATTGCGCAAGCCTTGAAACTTACCGTAGAAGAAGTTCAAGTTGCGAACTTCGATGGCGTTTTTAGTGGCTGTTTTATTTTCAGACATGAGTAAATCCAGATGAAATTAGGAGCTGACTTTTTCGCGGAAGAAAACACGTGCCAACACATTGAGAACCAACACGGTCAACGTAATCAGAAGTGCGCCGGCCCAAGCCAAACGCACCCAGTTGTCGTAGGGGCTCATGGCAAATTGGTAAATAACCACGGGCAAGTTGGCCATGGGTGAACCCATGTTGGTGCTAAAGAATTGGTTGTTCAAGGCAGTGAACAACAACGGTGCAGTCTCACCGCTGATGCGGGCCACTGCCAACAACAAGCCAGTCATGACACCGCTGCGTGCTGCACGCAAGGTGATGAAGGTGGACACTTTCCAACGGGGTGCGCCTAAGGCAAATGCGGCTTCACGCAAGCTGCCAGGCACTAAGCGCAACATGTTCTCCGTCGTTCGCATGATGACGGGGACCGCAATGAGCGCCAAGGCCAAGCTACCCGCGTAGCCAGAAAAATTACCCACCGTCGCCACCGCAATGGCGTACACGAACAGGCCCAACACGATGGAGGGGGCAGACAACATGATGTCCGTCACAAAGCGCGTCAGCTCGGCTGTTTTGCTTTCGTCACCATATTCGGTCAAATAGATGCCCGCCAAGATGCCGACGGGCGTGGCGACCAACACTGTCAACCCCACGATCATCAAACTTCCGACAATCGCATTGCGCAGGCCACCACCTTCGGTGCCGGGTGCAGGCGTGTCACTGGTGAACAGGTTGCCATCCAACGCCGACAGGCCATTGGCGAACAGCACATACAAAATCCAGATCAACACGGTCAGCCCGATCGCCATGGCGGTCATTGAAAACGCCAGTCCCAGCATGCTGGTGATGCGGCGTTTCATATAAAGTTGTTTGTTCATTTCCATACAGAACCTCTTAGTTGCCTTTGGCTTTTTCAGCACGCAAGATCATCATCTTTGCCAACGCCAACACGACAAAGGTGATGACGAACAACAAGAAGCCCAGCGCAAACAAGGTGGAGAAATGCAAGTTTTCTGCCTCGCCAAATTCATTGGCCAACACCGATGCGATCGATGTGCCGGGCGAGAACAAGGAGGTGGGCATGCGGTTGGCATTGCCAATCACAAAAGTGACGGCCATGGTTTCACCCAAAGCACGTCCGAGGCCCAGCATGATGCCGCCGACCACGCCTTTTTGCGTGTAAGGCAACACCACTTGGCGCACCACTTCCCACGTGGTGCAACCCAAACCGTAGGCTGACTCGCGCAGAATAGGGGGCGTGATTTCGAACACATCACGCATCACAGCAGCAACAAACGGCAACACCATGAAGGCCAACACAATACCGGCAGCCAAGATGCCCATGCCGTTGGTGGCACCACCAAACAAGAACCCGACCAAAGGCATGCCACCCAAGATTTTTTGCAAAGGCACTTGCAAGTGGTCGGCAAACAAAGGCGCGAACACAAACAAGCCAAACATGCCGTAAATGATGGAGGGCACAGCTGCCAACAACTCAATCGATGTCCCCAAGGGACGACGCAACCATACGGGGCAGGTCTCAGTCAAAAATACAGCGACGCCGAATGCCAACGGCACGGAGATCAACAGGGCAATACCGGCACTCGCCACCGTTCCCACGATGGCAATGGCGGCACCAAAATCTTCATTGATGATGTCCCACTCCACATGCCACAAAAAGTGAACGCCAAACTTCTGGAAAGTCGGCCATGCGTTGACAAACAAAGAAATGATGATGCCCAACAGAGCCACCAACACCAGCAAGGAAAACGCTTGCGTGACACGGTGAAAGAAAAAGTCTTGCACGCGTTGCTTCTTGGCAATTGCAACCATGTCGCTGCTGACCATTTGACTTGGCTCTTGCAACAACTGATGGTGCGAGTTCATGACAGACTCTAGACTCATTGATACACCCTGCTTTTTAAAAATCAAAAATCCGTCGGCACTTTGCATAGAGCCGACGGACATCTCTCGCTCAACTCAAATCACTTCTGAATTTGGGTCCACACCTTGGCGCGAATTTGCGTGGTCAAGCCATCCGGCAATGCCACGTAGTCGAGGTCTGTCGCCATTTTCTTGCCATTCAAGAATGCCCAGTCGAAGAACTTCAATGCTTCGGCTGCAGCCACTTTGTCGCTGGGTTGCTTGTACATCAAGATAAAAGACGCAGTGCTGATGGGCCAGCTGGCAGCGCCTTTGGCGTTGACCATCGACACACCCATACCAGGCACGCTCATCCAATCTGCGCCAGCAGCGGCAGAAGCGAATGTCAAATCATCTGGTGCAACATATTTGCCGTCCGCGTTTTGCAACTGCATGAAGGTCATGTTGTTCTTCTTGACATAGGCGTATTCCACGTAACCCAAAGCGCCCTTGACGCGGTTCACGTTAGCGGCCACGCCTTCGTTGCCTTTGCCACCCACCGAGGTAGGTGCTGGCCACTTGACTGCAGCGCCCTTACCTACTGTGGAAGACCAGTCTTTGCTCACCGCTGTGAGGTAGTCGGTGAAGTTGAAGGTGGTGCCAGAGCCATCGGCACGGTGCACGATGGTGATGGTTTGGTCAGGCAGTTTTTTACCTGGGTTCAACGCGGCGATTTTCGGGTCGTTCCAGTTAGCGATCTTGCCCAAGAACATGTCGGCCAACACAGGGCCTGTCACGCGCAACTCACCTGGCTTGAAGCCTTCCAAGTTCACAACAGGCACAGTGCCGCCAATGATGGCGGGGAACTGCACCAAACCTTCTTTGTCGAGGTCCTCACCAGACAACGGGGCATCGGTCGCACCGAATGTCACGGTCTTGGCTTTGATTTGACGGATACCACCCGAAGAACCGATGGATTGGTAATTCAGACCATTGCCTGTGGCAGCCTTGTAGGCTTCTGCCCACTTGGCGTAAATTGGGAATGGGAAAGTCGCGCCGGCACCTGTGATGTCGGCTGCAAAGGCAGAACCCATGGTCAAAGTTGCCATGGCTGCTGCAGCCACGGATTTGATGAAATTGCGTTTCGAGTTCATGTGATTCCTTGAATTGGTTAGAACAGCAATAACTTTAGCCAGACATTGTGACGAAACTGTGACGAACATGACTGTTTATTACTTCAATGCTTCAAGTATCATTGAATTGTGAACATGACCCAAACATCCGAATCGCTAGTCGTTGAGGCACTCGCGGCATTGGCCCAATCGCAACGTTTGCGTGCCTTTCGCGCGTTGGTCGTGGCAGGTGCCGAGGGTTTGACCCCCAGCGCCCTTGCCGCATTGCTTCAGATTGCGCCCAGCGCCTTGTCGTTTCACCTCAAAGCGCTGAGCCATGCTGGCTTGGTCAGCGCCGAGGCAAGCGGACGCAACCTGATCTACCGCGCCGAGTTCGCACGCATGAACGACCTGCTGACCTACCTCACCCAAGACTGTTGCCAAGGCCAATCGTGCGCCGTGGTGCCTGAGGCCGCCAAAGTCTGCTGTTAATTCGCACACTTAATTTTTACGAGGAACTCATCATGACCACACTCAACGTACTCTTCCTGTGCACCCACAACTCCGCACGCAGCATCTTGGCGGAAGCCATGCTCAACCACATCGTCCAAGGCGCCAGTGGCACGCACTTCAAAGCCTTCTCCGCAGGCAGTAGCCCACGCGAGAACCAACAACCCAACCCACTCGCCATGCAAGTGCTGCAATCAGCCGGTATCGCCAGCGACTATTTGCGCAGCAAAAACTGGGACGAGTTTGCCTTGCCCGATGCACCACACATGGACTTGGTCATCACCGTGTGCGACAACGCCGCAGGCGAGGTGTGCCCCTACTGGCCAGGCCAACCCGCCACGGCGCACTGGGGCTACCCAGACCCATCGGATGTGCAAGGCACAGACGAAGAACGTTTGGCAGCCTTTCGCAACACGCTGTACATGATTCAAAAACGCTTACAAATCTTGGTGGACTTGCCCGCCGACAAACTGCAAAAAACCATGCTGCAACACACCGCACGTGAAATCAGCAAGGACCACGCATGAACTTCTTTGAACGCTACCTCACCGCTTGGGTGGCGCTGTGCATCGTGGTGGGCATTGCGCTGGGTCAGTGGCAGCCTGAGCTATTTCAAGCCATTGGCCAACTGGAATACGCGCAAGTCAACCTGCCGGTGGGCTTATTGATTTGGGTGATGATCATTCCGATGTTGGTGAAGGTGGACTTTGGTGCTTTGCACGAAGTCCGTCAGCACATCAAAGGCATTGGCGTGACGCTGTTTGTGAACTGGTTCGTCAAACCGTTTTCCATGGCGCTCCTGGGTTGGTTTTTCATTCGCTATTTGTTTGCGCCACTGCTGCCTGCAGACCAGATTGACAGCTACATCGCGGGTCTGATTCTGTTGGCCGCTGCACCCTGCACGGCCATGGTGTTTGTGTGGAGCCGTCTGACCAACGGACACCCCTTGTTCACCCTCTCACAAGTGGCGTTGAACGACGCCATCATGGTGGTGGCGTTTGCACCGTTGGTGGCGTTCTTGCTCGGGCTCTCGGCCATCATCGTGCCGTGGGACACGCTTATCACTTCGGTGGTGTTGTACATCATCGTGCCCGTGATCTTGGCGCAGCTGATTCGCAAAGCATTGCTTGCTCAAGGTGAGGCGAAGTTTGAAGCGGTCATGGCACTGATTGGCCCTTGGTCTATCGGTGCCTTGCTGGCCACGCTGGTGTTGTTGTTTGCGTTTCAAGGCGAAGCTATTTTGAAGCAGCCCTTGGTTATTGCCCTGTTGGCTGTGCCCATCCTGATTCAGGTGTTGTTCAACTCAGCCTTGGCTTATTACTTGAACCGTGTTTTAGGAGAGGCACACAACGTGGCCTGCCCTTCGGCGCTGATTGGTGCATCTAATTTCTTTGAACTTGCCGTGGCAGCTGCCATCAGCCTGTTCGGCTTCGAATCAGGTGCAGCGCTGGCCACTGTGGTGGGTGTGCTGATCGAAGTGCCCGTGATGTTGCTGGTGGTGAATGTGGTGAACCGCAGCAAGGGCTGGTACGAGCGAGGCACTGCTGAATGACCACCGTCACCCAAAGGTTGTAGCGGTTTTTTAGAATGGGGTATGCGTCTTTTATTGAATGCCCTTGGTTTTCAAACCGCTTGGTGGGCTTGCGTTGCGGGGGTTGGTCTTGGGCTAGAGATACCCGCGCTTGTCTATTGCCTTGTTTTGGTAGGCCTGCACCTTGCCTTCGCTCAAAGGCCTTGGTCAGAAATTAAGCTGGCAGCCATCGCTCTGAAAATTGGCCTGCTTGTAGACACGCTTTTGCAAACGACCTCTGTCATCGGTTTTAACGGCTTGGCATTGGGGCACTTGAGTCCGTTTTGGCTGTGGATGCTTTGGGTCATGTTCGCACTGACCTTGAATACCTCACTCGCCTTTTTGCAAACTCAGCCCTTATGGCTGTCTGCCTTGGCAGGACTTGTGTTTGGCCCACTCACCTACATTGCAGGGGCCAAGCTCGGGGCGGCAGTCTTTGACGGATCAATCATTCACGTGGGTGCGTTGGCCTTGGCTTGGTTCATCGCACTCCCATTGTTGGTCTATTCGGCCAAGAAAATATTCATCCAACAGCAAGGACTCTCATGATGAACCGTCGAATGCTTTTACTAAGTGGCATGGCAACCACCGCTGTCGCCACCAACCTGACAGGGTGCGCGAGCCCTACCGTGGATGATTACGTCACGCAAAAACCTGTGCTCGACTTGCGCACCTACTTCAACGGCATGGTGGACGCCTGGGGCATCTTCACCGACCGCAACGGCAAAGTGGTCAAACGCTTCACGGTCGAGATGAAATGCCAATGGCAAAACGACCAAGGCATCTTGGACGAAGACTTTGTGTACTCAGACGGCACAAAAGAAAAGCGCGTGTGGAAACTCACCGACAAGGGCAATGGCTCTTATGTGGGCAACGCAGGCGATGTGGTGGGCGTGGCCGAAGGCCAGACCAAAGGCAATGCCTTTAACTGGCGTTACACCCTAGCCCTGCCTGTGAACGGCAGCATCTTGCATGTGCACATGGATGACTGGATGTATTTGATGAATGACCGCGTGATGCTCAACAAAGCACGCATGACCAAACTGGGCATTCACTTGGGTGATGTGACGCTGTCTTTCACAAAGAGAGCTTGACACCATGCGCTTTCAAAAATTCTCGTTCGGCTTGTGGTGTTTTCTGGCTTGCACGATGACCTCCACAACAGCTCAGGCGAGCGAACTGTCAGACAAACTGCAATCATCCGATTACGTTTTACTGATGCGTCACACC
>Ga0208248_1000393_pt1 | contig 13227 bp, 17 predicted proteins | sample CryBogmetaGMA5M_FD_184545 | JGI IMG/M metagenome (GOLD analysis project Ga0208248, IMG submission 184545) | Freshwater microbial communities from Crystal Bog, Wisconsin, USA - MA5M (SPAdes) | ecosystem: Environmental > Aquatic > Freshwater > Lake | place: Crystal Bog, Wisconsin, USA | collected...
CGTCTGGGCGGCCAGTGTCTCAGTGACCTCCACCACGTGGTCCAGGTCCCGGCCCTTCACCAGGAAGCGGTCCGCCCCGCAGGTCTTGGCCCAGAAGCGGGCCAGACCCGTGCCCTGGGCGGTGAGGAGCAGCACCGGCAGGTGGCGGGTGGCGCGATCATCCTTCAGGAGGCGACAGAACTGGTAGCCATCCAGCAGGGGCATGACGCAGTCGCTCACCACCACATCCGGCGACTCCGAGGCCAGCACAAGGAGTGCCTCGGCGCCGTTCTTTGCCTCCAGGGTCATGTGCCCATGCCGCTGGAAGAGGTGGCGCAGCAGGCTCAGCTGGATGGGATTGTCGTCCACCAGCAGTACCTGGAGCGCCTTGGGGGTCCTGGCGGCCGAGTTCGTCATAGACTCCATCTATCGAGATCTGGAGGGGTAAGCATGAGCATGGCCCTATTGGTATGGTGACAGCATTCAGCAACGATAGCGGAGAGAGGCCCCCAGCATGACCGGAGATCAGAAAAAAACAAGATTGGCCCGAACCCTCCGGAAGGCCCGGTAGGCGTGGACGGACCCCTGCTCCTGGCGCTGTCCAGACTTTGGTTGCGCGAGCGGAGCGACGTTCCGCTGGACGGCGCCTGGGCCTCGGGCCGGGCCCTGGGCCTCCGCTGGGCCGGACGCAAGGGGGCTGAAGCCTGGGTTCTTTTGCTGCAGCCCAAGGCTGAGCTGTGGCTGCTGGGAACCGAGCACCCGGCTTGGCTGCAGCTGCAGGCAGAGGCCCCGAAGGACAGCGGCAAGCTCTGGGGTCCGTGGCTCCAGGGCGCACGCCTCCGGGCGGTGGAAGGCGACCCGCGGGAGCGCTGGCTGGGCCTCGTGTTCCAGCGGCGGGCCATCACCGGGCGGGCCGAGACCCTGCGCATCGCCTACCAGGCCATTCCTGGCCGGGCCGGTATCCGCGTGGATGGCCTGCTGGACACCCAGGTGCCGCGGCTGGGCCTGGGCAGCCCCTTTCCAGCGACCCCGCCGGAACCCACGTTCGACCCGCCACCCCTCCTCCGCTGGCGGGAGCGCTGGGGCGCCAACCTGGATGCCGCCCTTGCGGGCCTGGAGCCTGAGGTGCTGGAGGGCGAGGGCGACCTGCTGGCCCGCCACCGCGCCTGGTCCGAGACCCGCGCCGAGGCCCTGGTGCTGGGACCCTCCCGGGCCGCGGCGGAGCGGCGCCTGCAGGTGGAGTCGGCCCGCCTGGAGCGGCTGGCCCAGGCCCTGGCGCGGGACCGCGCCCGGCACGGTGCGCTGCTGACCCTGAAGGCGCAGGCGGCCCGAGTTTCGGCCGAGCTGTATCGGCTGAAGGGGGTCACGGGCGAGGTGGTGTTCCTGGACGGCTCCACCCTCAAGCTGCCGGAAGGCAAGTCGGCCGAGTTCGCCGTCCAGGAGTGGTTCAAGGCTGCCAAGAAGGCCGAGCGGGGTCTGGCGCGGGTGGCGGAGCTGGAGGGTGAGCTGCGGCGGGAGCGGGCGGCCTGGGTCCTGCGGCAGGCGGAGCCCACCCTGGCCCTTGCGCCAGGGGTGCCCCCTGCGCGACAAGGGAAGGCGAAGGCTGCGGACCAGGGGAAGGGGGCCAAGCGGATGGAGGCGGGCGGCAAGCGCAAGGATGGCAAGGGCCTGGCCTTCCGCAGCGTCATGGTGGACGGCTTCGAGGTGCTCATCGGCAAGGGTGACGCCGAGAACGATCAGCTCACCTTCAAGGTGGCCGACAATCTGGACATGTGGTTTCACGTGGCCAGTGTGCCCGGCAGCCACGTGGTGATCCGCAATCCCGACAAGCTGAGCGAGCTGCCCCGCCACGTGCTGGAGCGCGCCGCCGAGCTGGCCGCCTTCCACAGCAAGGCCCGGGACGGCGGGAAAGTGGAAGTGCACATGGCCCGCATCGCCGATATCAGCAAGCCCCGGGGCTTTGCGCCGGGGAAGGTGATCCTCAAAAAGTGGACTGGGCTGCGGGTGTACCCCAAGCCGTGAGGGGTTTCCCTGAAAAAAAAATGAAGAAATATAAGCTGAGGGGGCGGAGAAGCAGAGGAAAGCGGAGGCTCTGGGCCAGCTGCTTTATCCCCTGCATCCCCTTCATCCCTGTTTCAAACTGCTTTTTTTGACGGGGATCAAAGGGATGGACGGGGATAACTGAAGCCTGGGTTTTGGGTCGGGGTGGACCTGGGCATGGGCTCCATCTCGGGGCGTCGCGGCGGCGCCTTTTGGGGGGCGCGGCCGTGACACCCCGGGATGACTTCCGGCATCGCCGGAAGCCGCCGCAGGCGGGGCCCTGCCAGATGGGTCGGCGCCCCTCTGCGCTCTCTGTGTTCTCTGCGGTTGGCGGTTCTTTTTTCTCGGGCGCCCGTATGAACCAAAAATAAGCACTGGTGTCCAGATTTATGCGCGCCGCTTCGGGGGCCGCTTCTGCTTTCCTTGGCCCACACCCCGACTCACCAGGAGGCACCCATGGGTAACCTCAGAATGATGGAAGTGATACTGCTCTTGTCCCTGTTCGGCCTCTGGATCCCGCCCGTGGCCATGATCATCAAGAAGGCAGGGCATTCGCCCTTCTGGGCTCTCCTCGGGCTGATCCCTGGCGTCAACCTCGTGGCCCTCTATGTCTTCGCCTTCACGCAGTGGCCGTCGCAAAAAAGCAGCGGCTAGGCTGCCACTGGGCCACGCGATTTCAGCCTGCGGAATCGAATCTCAAAGCCATAGCTGTTGTCCGAAGAGGGGGTACAGCATGATCCCAGAATTTCTGAGGAACCCACCTCCCAGCACCAAGCGCCTGATGAAGGTCTCCTTCTTCGCAGGGCTCGTCTGCGGCATCATCTGCGGCGCTCTTTACTACTACAGAGTTCTGCGGAACAAACCACCCATGCAGCAGACCCAAGTGCTCCACCCACCGACCTGGTGTTGACGGGGAAAAGTGTGGGATGGAGCAATGCCCATCTGTGCAATCGGCGTCATCTGCGGTTCCGCTTTTGATCTTGAAAAGCCGGAGCTACTCCACCTTCACCGGGCTACTCTTGACGCCGGCTTTCTTCAGCTTTTCGGCGTTCTTGTCCATGACAGCGCGCTCGGCGGGGGTGGTGAGGCGCACCTTCCACTGGCCCTTTTCTTTCAGGGTGGCGGTGGGGAAGCCGGCAGCCTTGGCTTTGGCGGCCACCCGCTTGGCTTCGCCGGCGTCGGTGGTGGCGATGAGCTGCAGGGTCCAGGACTCCGGTGCCGGCGGCTTCTCCGCCGGCTTGGCCTCGGCCTTGGGCTCCTCCTTGGCCGGGGCGGCATCCACCTTCGCGGCGGGCACCAGCTTGTCCGGGCCTTCGCCCTCGAAGATCTTCAGCTGATCCAGGAGCGGCTCCGGCAGGTCCTTCAGCTCTTCCTCCACCCCTCGGTGGGCCGGCCCGCGCAAGGAGGCGCTGTTCTTGCCGATCTGGATGCCCAGCACGAAGGCCAGGGTCAAGGCGCCCACGCCAAGGCCCGCCACCCAGAGGATGTGCTGGCCGCTGACGCTGATCTGGTCCCGGTGGTTCATGGTGTTTCCAGACTAGCGGCTTCCAGCAGCGCCGCGAACTGCGCACCGGAGGAGGCGGGGGCGGTGACCAGGGTGCGCCCCCCCTGGCGGAGCAGGGCCGCCGCCAGCAGCTGGCCTCCGGACCCGGCGAACTCGCCCCAGAGCAGCTTGGGGTGGACGGCCCGGGGCCAGTGCGGGTGCTGGGCTGCCAGCGCCGCCTCGGGGACATCCAGGCGGGGCAGCCCGCTGGCGCCGCCGACGCGGTGCTCCGGCGTGGCGCCTCCCAGGGCTGCCACTGCTGCCATCAGGGCGCGGCTGCGGGCCTCGACGGAAGGCTCGGCCGCCGAGCGGGAGGCCAGGCCCCACAGGGTGGCCCGCGGGCGGGCACCCCGGGCGGCGGCGTCTGAGGCCCGCTCCAGCAGGAAGGCCTGGGCGCCCTCCCCGGGCAGGAAGCCCCGGCCGGAGCCGGCCTCGGGCAGGCCGTGCCGGTCCAGCATCCGAGTGCCTCGGCAGAGGTCCAGCAGGAGGGGGAAGAGGCCATCGGCGCCGAGCACCAGGGCGGCCTCAACCTGGCCGCTGTGGAGCCAGCGGGCGGCCTGCTCCAGGGCCGTGAAAGCGGCGTTCTCCCGGTCCACGAAGGTGGCACTGGGGCCCTTGAGGCCGAAGGCCAGGGCCAGGTGGCCGCTCGCCGCGTTGGCCACGGTGTTGGGGAAGACCATGGGCGAGGCGCCCTCGGGTCCGCGCTGCAGGTAGGGGCGCATGAAGGCCTCGCTGGCCTCGCTGCCCCCGCTCATGGTGCCCACGCACACGGCCACCCGCTCGCCGCTGCTTCGGGTGTCCAGGCCCGCATCCTCGAAGGCCCTGTGGGCGGCGACCCAGGCGAAGCGGGAGAGGCGGTCCAGGCGGCGCAGCTGCATGGGGGGGATGATGCCCGCAGGGGCGAAGGCGGTGCAGGCGGCGCCCCGGCCCATGCCCAGGGCCTCCGGCAGGTCGGCGAAGCAGGCCCGCTCTGCGGCCAGGCTGGCCCGGGCGGCGTCGAGGCCGTCGCCGCAGGGGAGCACCAGCCCCAGGCCGGTGATGACGAGCCTGGTCTCGCTCATCGGCCCTCCCAGCGGCGCAGGGCCAGGCTCACGTTGTTACCGCCAAATGCGAAGGCATTCACCAAGGCGGCTCGGATTTGCCGCTCCCGCGCCACCCGCGCAGTGCAGTCCAGGTCGCAGGCGGGGTCCGGGTCTTCCAGGCGCAGGGTGGGGCTCACCACCTGGTCCCGCAGGGCCAGGATGGCGGCGGCGGCCCCGAAGGCCCCGGCGGCGCCCAGGGTGTGGCCGAACTGGCTCTTGGTGCTGGTGACCGAGACGGAATCGGCAGCCGTCCCCAGGGCCCGGCGGATGGCCAGGCACTCGGCGCCGTCGTTGGCGGGGGTGGCGGTGCCGTGGGCGGACACCAGATCCACAGAGGCCGGGTCCAGCCCACCCAGCCGCAGGGCCATGGTGAGGGCCCGGGCCGCCCCCTCGCCCTCGGGGTGGGGGGCGGTGGGGTGGTGGGCGTCCATGCTGGCACCGTAGCCCAGCACCTCGGCGAAGATGGTGGCCCCTCGGGCCCGGGCCAGGTCCAGGGGCTCCAGCAGCACCTGCACGGCGCCCTCGCCCAGGTTCAGGCCGGCCCGGTCCCGGCTGAAGGGGCGGCACTTCTTGGGGTCCACGGCCTTCAGGCAGGAGAACCCGGCGTAGGTGGTGCGGCAGAGGCTCTCGGCCCCGCCCGCCACGGCCAGATCCAGCTCACCGGCGGCCAGGCGCTCGTAGGCCTGGCCCAGGGCCAGCAGGCTGGAGGAGCAGGCGTTCATCACGGTGCTCCGGGGGCCCTCGGCGCCCAGGCGGCGGGCCAGGGCGTCCGTGACCGTGCAGGGACTCTGGTAGGCAGCCTCCGCGGCCCGCCCCCGGCGCCCGGCCAAGCGCTCGGTCAGGTAGGCCTCGGCCACGGGCAGGCCGCTGGTGCCGGCCCCCTGGAACACGCCGAGGCGACCTGGGTCCCCGCCAGGGTGGAAGCCGTCCAGGGCCTCCACCAGGGCGAGCAGGGCCATGCGCTCGCAGAGGGTCTGGTGGCGCCTGGCATCCAGAGGCACCTGGCCGGCCATCTGGGCGGGCTCCAGGGGCAGGTCCAGGCGGGTGAGGGGACCCAGGCCGTCCCGGCCCGCCAGCATGGCGGCCCAGGTTCCTTCCCGGTCCGGGGCCAGGGAGGAGACCACCCCGAGGCCCGTGACCACGACCCGGCGGCCGGTCATAGGCGCTTCACCAGGAGGCTGGCGGTGCAGACCTCCTGCCCTTCGCAGGTGATGGTGCCTGCCAGCTTCATGAGGCCGCCGAAGGCCCCGGCCAGGCGGACCTCCAGGCGCAGGCGGTCCCCCGGGAAGGCGGGGGTGCGGAAGCGGGCGTCCTGGATCCCGGCCAGGAAGATGCCAGCCCCATGGAGGGATTCCGCCTCCAGGAAGCCGCCAGCCTGGGCCAGCATCTCCACCAGCAGGGCCCCGGGCACCAGGGGCCGGTCGGGGAAGTGCCCCTGGAGGTAGGGCTCGCCGGCAGTGACCAGCTTCTCGGCCACCACCCGCTGACCAGGCTCCCGCTCGAGGATCCGGTCCACCAGCAGGAAGGGGTAGCGGTGCGGCAGGTGGGCCGGGATCTCAGCCATCTGAGTCAGGCCTTGGCATGCTCGGCGATGAAGTCCGTGAGGGCCTGCACGGACTTGAAGGCCTGGAGCCCGGCGGCCTCGTCCTCGATCTTGACCCCGAAGACCTGCTCGATGCCCAGCACCAGCTCCAGGGCGTCGATGGAGTCCAGGCCCAGGCCGTCGCCGAAGAGGGGGGCGGCATCGTCGATCTGGTCCGGGGTCATCCCCTCGAGCTTGAGCCGCTCGATGATCATGTGCTTCACACGCAGCTTGAGGTCGCTCATGGGTTTCCCGTCAGGAGGCTGGAGACTTGATTCTAGGTGGGGTGGGGGCCAATGGGAATGGCGGGTCTGCCCCGGACCCGCTCGGAACCCCGGTGCCTTGTGATCTTGGCCCGGCCAAAGGCCTCCAAAGGACGCTAAGCTGGATCCTCGCGGAATCCTCCGCCCGAGAGCGCCATGGCCCATCCCGCATCGCCCTTCCTGTCGGTCCTGATCCTGATGATGGTCGCCGCCGTGACGGCCCTGGCCATCTTGATCCTGTCGGGCAAGGTGCTGACCGCGTTCAAGCCCTCCAATGCCCAGGCGGCCAAGCTGCGTCCCTACGAGTGCGGCGTGCCGTCCCTGCAGGATGGGGCCCGGCGGAAGTACTCGGTGAAGTTCTACCTCACCGCCATGCTCTTCATCCTGTTCGACGTGGAAGCCGCCTTCCTACTGCCCTGGGCTGTGACCTTCAAGCAGCACCCTGAGACCTTCGCCGTCATGCTGAGCTTCATGGCCACCCTGCTGGTGGGCTTCGTGTACGCCTGGGGCAAGGGCGCCTTCGAGTGGGAGCGCTGAGATGTCCGAGCTGAACATCAACGACGCCGTGCTGACCACCCGCCTGGATGCGGTGGTCAACTGGGGCCGCAAGAACAGCCTCTGGCCCATGCCCTTCGGCGTGGCCTGCTGTGCCATCGAGTTCATGAGCATGATGTCCTCGAAGTACGACCTCGCCCGCTTCGGCGCCGAGGCCATGCGCTTCAGCCCCCGGCAGAGCGACATGATGCTGGTGCTGGGCACCATCACCAACAAGATGGCCCCGGTGCTCCGCACCATCTACGCCCAGATGGCCGAGCCCAAGTGGGTGATCAGCGTTGGCGTCTGCGCCAGCTCCGGCGGGATGTACCGCACCTACGCCACCCTCCAGGGCATCGATCGGGTGATCCCCGTGGACGTCTACGTCCCCGGCTGCCCGCCCCGGCCCGAGAGCATGATCTACGGCGTCATGAAGCTGCAGGAGAAGATCGAGAAGGAATCCCTCTCCATGCGGAAGGACCACATCGCCCGCTTCTACGAGAGCCTCGCCCGACAGGAGGCCTACGAGGCCGCCAAGGGTGTCACCGGGCAGCAGGCCATCCGGGAAATGCTGGCGGACGCTGCCGAGCGCGGCGCCGGGACGATCTTCTAGGGAACCGACCATGATCACCGAGCACATCGACGCACAGCTGCCGGACGCCATCACGGATCGCCATGACTTCCGCGGCGATCAGACCATCGTCATCGGCGCCGCCTCCCTCCTGCCTGTGGTGGACCTCCTCCACCGCGAGGGCTTCCAGTTTCTGGTGGACATCACCGCCGTGGACTGGCCCGAGCGGGAGCCGCGCTTCGACGTGGTCTACCACTGGCTCAACATGGCCAGCCAGGAGCGCCTGCGGGTGAAGGTGCCGGTGGCGGATGGGGCCTCCGTGCCCACCCTCGCCCTCCAGTTCAAGACCGCCAACTGGTTCGAGCGCGAGGTCTTCGACCTGTTCGGCATCAGCTTCTCCGGCCACCCGGACCTGCGCCGGCTGCTCATGTGGCAGGACTTCCCGGGCCACCCCCTGCGCAAGGACTTCCCCCTCGATGGCGGGGATGCCTTCTGCATGGAAGGCTGCACCGCCCCCTACAACAACGGCGAACGGCGGGGCTGAACCATGGATTCCATCGACCTCTCCCAGCTGAAGCTCGACGGCGACCGCATGCTCGTCAACATGGGGCCGTCGCACCCCACCACCCACGGCACCCTGCGCATCGTGCTCGAGCTGGAAGGCGAGACCATCACCCGGGCCATCCCCGAGATGGGCTACCTGCACCGCGGCGTTGAGAAGCTGGGGGAGAGCCTCAGCTACCAGCAGTTCATCCCCCTCACGGACCGCCTGAACTACTGCAGCTCCCTCATGAACAACGTGGGCTACACCTTGGCGGTGGAAAAGCTCCTGGGCATCGAGGCACCGCCCCGGGCCCAGCAGATCCGCGTCCTCGTCTCTGAGCTGGCCCGGGTCGCCGACCACATCGTCTGCGTGGGCGTGAACGCCGTGGACATTGGCGCCTTCACGGCCTTCCTCTACCTCTTCAAGCAGCGCGAGTCAGCCTACGACCTCTTCGAGCTGGCCTCGGGGCAGCGCCTGCACACCAGCTTCACCCGCATCGGTGGCCTCTTCCGCGACCTGCCCGAGAGCTTCGTGCCCAAGACCGAGCAGTTCCTGGTGGAGTGCACTGCGGCCATCGATGAAGTGGAAGCCCTGCTCACCCACAACCCCATCTGGCGGGATCGCACCGCGGGCGTCGGGGTCATCACCGCCGAAGAGGCCGTGAACTGGGGCTACACGGGCCCCTGCCTCCGTGCCGCCGGCGTCCCCCAGGACCTGCGCAAGTCCCAGCCCTACCTGGGCTACGAAACCTACGACTTCGACATCCCCGTGGGGACCACCGGCGACGTCTGGGACCGCTACCTGGTCCGGGTCGAGGAGATCCGCCAGAGCCTGCGCATCATCCGGCAGGTGCTGGATCGCCTGGAGCCCGGCCCCATCATCGTGGACGACCCCAAGGTGGCCCTGCCCACCAAGGACAAGGTCTACAACCGGATGGAGAGCCTCATCCACCACTTCAAGCTGATCATGCACGGCATGGAGATGCCCGTGGGCGAGGTCTACAGCGCCACCGAGGCCGCCAACGGCGAGCTGGGCTTCTACATCGTCAGCGATGGCGGCAAGAACCCCTACCGCATCCGCGTCCGTCCCCCCTGCCTCCCCATCTTCAGCAGCTTCGAGGACCAGGTGAAGGGCGGCCTGATCGCCGACGCCGTCGCCGTCCTCGGCGCCATGAATGTCATCGCGGGTGAGCTGGACCGCTAGACCGTCACTCAGCCCTGCGGCACATCCACCTGGCTGCGGTGGTCGTCCCGCAGGCGCTCCAGGAGGCTCAGGAGGGTGACGCGCTCCTCGGGGCTGAGGCAGCGGTCCACCTTCTGACAGAGGGCATCGTGGCAGCCGTGCATCTTGGCTTCCAGGGCCAGGCCGCGGGGAGTGATCTGGATCCGGCTGCCCCGGCGATCGGCGGGGTTCTCGCAGCGCTTCACCAGGCCACGGGTCTCCAGACGGTTCACCAGCCTCGGCACGTCCGCAAAGCGGTAGATCATCCGGCAGCGGATGTCCTTCACCAGGTAGCCATCCTTCGGGCCCCCCTTGAGGATCCGCAGCACGTTGTACTGCTGGTCGCTGATGCCCTCGGGCTCGTAGAGCCCCTGATCGAAGAGGCGGACCACGTACTCCCGGCCCAGCAGCAGGGCCAGGCCCACCTCATGGCCGGACTCGAGGGGCTTGCTGATCTGGAGTTCCTCGCGGATGTGCATGACCTGCTCCTGACCAAATAATGACAGGAACGCCCAAAAAGGTGTTGCAACTCCCGAAAAGAATCCTAGAATGGAAAAAGGTGGTGAAACACCTATTACAAGGAGACACCCATGAACCGAACCTTCCGCACCCTGCTCGCCGCCCTCGCCCTGGCCGCCCTGCCGGCCCTGGCCCAGGACGCCTACAAGATTGACGCCGTCCACAGCGAGGTCAGCTTCAAGATCCGCCACCTTCTGGCCAAGACCAGCGGCCGCTTCACCAAGTTCAGCGGCACCATCAAGGTGGACCCTGCGGACATCAGCAAGTCCAGCGTGGAGGTCAGCATCGAGGCCGCCAGCGTGAACACCGACAACGAGGGCCGGGACAAGCACCTGAAGGGCGGCGACTTCTTCGACGTGGAGAAGTACCCCACCATCACCTTCAAGAGCACCTCGGTGAAGGAAGTGGCCAAGGGCAAGCTGGAAGTCACCGGGGACTTCACCCTCCGTGGCGTCACCAAGCGCATCACCTTCCCCATCACCAATGCGGGCACCCAGCCCGGCATGAAGCCTGGCAGCGTGGTTGCGGGCTTCATCGATGGCGCCGTGACCATCAACCGCAATGACTACGGCATCAAGTACGGCCCGGGCGTCCTGGGTGACGACGTGGCCATCAGCCTCAACATCGAAGCCGGCAAGTAGTCGGAGGACCCCATGAGCGAAGGACTGCCCAAGGTCGCCGCCAAGACCCCCGCCGTGCTCGAGGTCCAGCCTGGAACCTGTTACTGGTGCACCTGTGGCCTCAGTGGCAAGCAGCCGTTCTGTGATGGGGCCCACAAGGGCTCTGGCATGGTCCCCCTCAAGGTGGAGGTCGCTGAGGCTGCCACCAAGGCCTTCTGCCTCTGCAAGCAGACCAAGACCCCGCCCTACTGTGACGGGAGCCACTGCGCCCTCTAGGGCAGGCCCGCCAAGGCCAAAGTTGATCGTGATGGGAGGCACAGGGGTTTACCCCGGTGCCTCCCACGCTCTTTGGGCTAAACTGGGCCTTCATGCGAGCGCACCCATGAGCCATGCCCACCCCCACGAAACCTCCAATGAAGTCCTGGCCCCGGGCCAGCGGCTCCAGGAATCCGAGCGAAAGGCCTTCAGTCCAGAGGCTGTGGCCGAGATCCAGGCGATCATGGCCCAGTACCCGGACAAGATGGCCGCGACCCTGCCGGCGCTCTACATCGCCCAGCGGGAGTTCGGCTTCGTGAGCCTGGCCGCCATGCGCGCTGTGGCGGATGTCATCGGCATCCCCGAAGCCCATGTCTTCGGCGTGGCCACCTTCTACACCATGTACCAGAAGGCCCCCGTCGGTAAGTTCCACTTCCAGGTCTGCACCAACATCAGCTGTGCCCTCCGCGGTGCCGCCCAGCTGCTGGAGAAGGTCTGCGAGCGCACCGGCGTCACCCCCGGTCAGGGCCCCAGCCCGGATGGCCTGTGGAGCGTCGAGGAAGTGGAGTGCCTGGCCGGCTGCGGTGTGGCGCCCTGTGTCCAGGTCAACCAGGACGTCTACGACGAGCTGGTGGATGAGGACAAGCTCGTCGAGGTGATGGAAGCCTGCAAGCGGGGCGAGTATCGCCCCTGGGCGCATTGAGCGGAGACGAGACCATGGCCGCGATCCGAACGAAGCCTGATCACCACACCTACACCTTCCCCGGGTTCGGCTCGGAGAAGTTCCCGAACCTCATGCTCCGCGGGGCAGGGGATCTGAACAACTGGCACCTCAAGGTCTATGAGCAGCAGCATGAGGGCTACGTGGCCATGCGCAAGGCGCTCCAGACGGAGCCCGTGGCGGTCATCGATGAAGTGAAGGCCTCCGGCCTCCGGGGCCGCGGCGGTGCCGGCTTCCCTGCCGGCCTCAAGTGGTCCTTCATGCCCAAGGACACCCCTGAGCGCAAGCTCACCCGCTACCTGGTCTGCAACGGTGACGAAGGCGAGCCCGGCACATTCAAGGACCGCGTCATCCTGGAGTACAACCCCCATCAGCTCATCGAGGGCATGATCATCGGTGGCTGGGCCATGCAGTGCGCCATGGGCTACGTCTACATCCGGGGCGAGTTCCTCTGGCTCATCGAGAAGCTCGAGGCCGCCCTCCAGCAGGCCCGGGATGCGGGCTACCTGGGGAAGAACATCCTGGGGACCGGCTGGGACTACGACATCCTGGTCTACCGCGGTGCCGGCGCCTACATCTGCGGCGAAGAGACCGCCCTCCTGAACTCCCTCGAAGGCCGCCGTGGCGAGCCCCGCGTGAAGCCCCCATTCCCTGCCGTGAAGGGCGCCTTTGGCCAGCCCACCACCGTGAACAATGTGGAGACCCTGGCCGCCGTCCCGCCCATCATGCGCATGGGCGGCGCCGAGTACGCCAAGATTGGCTCCCCCAAGAACGCCGGCACCCGCATCTTCGGTGTCAGCGGCCACGTGAAGCGGCCGGGCATCTACGAGCTGCCCATGGGCACCCCCATGAACTTCCTGGTGGAAGAGCTGGCGGGTGGCAGCAGCACGGGCCGGAAGATCAAGGCCATCATCCCTGGCGGCGCCAGCTGCCCCATGCTCGACGAGAAGGACTTCGATGTCCCCATGGACTTCGACAACCTGAAGGCCCGCGGCTCCATGGGCGGCTCCGGTGGCCTCATCGTCATGGATGAGTCCGTCTGCATCGTCCAGGCCACGCTGCGCCTCATCCGCTTCTACGCCCACGAGAGCTGCGGTCAGTGCACCCCCTGCCGCGAAGGCTGCAACTGGATGCAGTTGGTCCTGCACCGCATCGAGCATGGCCAGGGCCGCCCCGGCGACCTGGACCTGCTGGCCAGCCTCACGCCTCGCATCGGGATGCGCACCCTGTGTCCGCTGGGTGACGCCGCCTGCGGCCCCATGGACTCGGCCCTGCAGAAGTTCCGGCACGAGTTCGAGCATCACATCACCCACAAGACCTGCTACGCCACAGGGTCGCGTCTGCTGTCCAACGTCGGCGCCCACTAAGGCGCCTCGGTGACCATCACTGGGATCGGCCTGGCCTTCACCCTCGCTGCGGCCCTGGGCTGGGCCCTGTTTGATGCCCTGCGCAAGCGCCTGAGCCGGGAGGTCTCCCCTGTCCACTTGGGCCTATTGCTGCCCCTGGCCCAGGCACCCCTCCTGGCTCTCTGGGCAGTTTCCCGGGAGCCCTTGGGCCTGCCTCTGGCCTGTCTCTGGCCGCTGGTGGCCTCTGCCCTGCTCAACAGCCTGGCCCTGGTCCTCTTCCTCGATGCACTGCGGCTCTCGCCCATGAGCATCACCATCCCGCTGCTCAGCTTCACGCCTGTGCTGTCCACCACCTTGGCCTGGCTCTTCCGGGGCCAGACGCCGGCCCTCGTCCAGTACGGCGGGGC
>Ga0208248_1000396_pt1 | contig 13203 bp, 10 predicted proteins | sample CryBogmetaGMA5M_FD_184545 | JGI IMG/M metagenome (GOLD analysis project Ga0208248, IMG submission 184545) | Freshwater microbial communities from Crystal Bog, Wisconsin, USA - MA5M (SPAdes) | ecosystem: Environmental > Aquatic > Freshwater > Lake | place: Crystal Bog, Wisconsin, USA | collected...
CTTCTGGCCCTTAGTACTCATTCAGCTTTAAAAGCGACTTGCCACATAGCAGACATTTATTTGGATATAGTTTGAGGCTTTCTAACGATTGATATGAACTAAGGTCGCCACCTATTTTAAAGTGGCGACCTTGCCTAGTTAAACCTCAGTTTGTTCTGCCATCTCTAATGCATCATCTACTTCAATGCCAAGATACCTCACAGTACTTTCTAACTTGGTGTGCCCAAGTAATAGTTGAACGGCTCTTAAGTTCTTAGTGCGCCGATAAATGAGCGAGGCTTTTGTTCTGCGCATGGTGTGCGTTCCGTAGTTAATTGGGTCAAGTCCAATTTCTTCTACCCAGTCATTGACGATACGGGCATATTGTCGAGTAGATAAATGCGGGGATTCGTGAAGTCTACTAGGAAATAAAAAACTGTCGGATCTTAACGTTGCCAACTGAAGCCACTCAGAAATAGATTTGCGAGTTTGCTCTGTTATTTCAAATTGAACAGGTCGTTCAGTTTTTTGTTGCATGACGATGGCTCTTGAAGAAATTCGGTCCCCATGCGATATGTCTCTTACTTTTAGCTTTACCAAATCACAAGCGCGTAACTTACTATCAATGGCAAGATTAAACAGGGCAAGGTCACGTATGCGATTCGATAACTCTAATCGTACTCTAATCGCCCAAATTTCCTTTAGCTTGAGCGGGGCTTTCTGGCCAATTAACTTACCTTTATTCCATGGTTCATGATGCTTAAAAACAATGCTGCCTTCCATGATGATCTCCTAGAAAAATAGGGATCATTAGTTTGCGCCATTTATTAGGGTGCGTTAAGTTTTTGCTAGATTCAAGAGGGGGGGATGCTTTTTTCATAAAACAACTCTAACTATTTATCTGACATACAGTATCCTCATCAGCAACGATATTGTTCTTGGTTTTGTTGTGCGGGTTCTTTTTTATAATTTTAGGTAATTAAAAAAAATGGCTTAAATTCACAGCGGTCTGCCTAGCGCTTATATATAAACAACCAAAAGGAAAATTTATGTTGTATAAAGATTTAAATTACTTAGACGAACTTGTGGAGGAGGCTGAAACTATTGAACAACTATTACTTAAAGTAAGTAAGCTGCTGGACTCATGCCAACCGAACAGACCTGGAAGAATTAGGCTGTATTTTTGGCATACGCACGGGAAGGGGCGTGATACCAATCCCATATTTGTGAGGCAACATAAAAAAGACCCGGATCCAATGGCTAAGATAAAATTTCCAGAGAGACTCCCAGAAATCAACTTATCTAGAAGAGCTCTTTCGAGAGGAGCGTTCGAGAGGAACTATGAGTTCACAAAAGCAACACTTCTACTCGCTGCAAAAATACTAAAAAGACGAAAGTCTGTACGGAATTCAATCAATAAAATAGGGCTTATTGCAAGGGCTACTTTAAACGGGAATTTCATGGCATCATCAATAGACGAGAAAAGCTTAATTGCCATAGATAGTTTGATTTATCAGAGCTTAAAAGACGATACCGTAGAAGATTTTCACTGCGACATCGGTCCTGTCATATTTAGTGAAAACCTACCTAAAATTTAACATCCAAATAGCAATCGCGGTCAGTCCAAAACATTGGATATTGGCCACAATCGCTTCCTAGTAATGTTAGGGTTAATTTAAAGAAAACGCACATCTCAAGCTCAAAGCATCCACGACTTAAACGTTTGTCTCCAGTAAGTCCCCTTATCGATTTTTAAAGTTGAATTTGTTGCAAAAACAAGGACAAACTTTATCGTGAAACGTTTGCCTTTAATAGGACTAGGACAACCTCTCCTTTTACGTATATCCGTAATCGAATTTACCCCTCCCCACACTGTCTAATTTTAGCTAAAACCGATATACTTTTTCTAAAGGGTTGTCTCTAAATAGATGATTACTCATTACGATAATCAGTAGCAAAGATTACCTCTAAATAAGGGTAGTTTTTTAATAGGGTATGCTGTTATTTTAGGATGATTATTAGCAAGATTGACGCTAGTTTTAATGATAAAAATGGCGAGAAATTTGGTTACCAAATCTTAAGTTAATTAACTTTTTTATTGGCCTAAATTAATAGCTTAATGAATGGTTTTACCAGTTATTTTTTTAATTATGCTATTTCAGTGACACCTCATTGAAATAGCGTCATGGCTATATTGAATAAATAGTTATGCAGTTATAAACCCCGTTAGGCCTTGAATAAATGGTTAATCAAAGTCTAGGACAAGAAAATCTTTATATAAAGGCTGCCCTTAATCTTAGTTAAGTCTATTCCAAAAACCAAAGACTGCCTTTTTTGAAGCGCTGTGAAGTGGTTTTGAAATTTTGCTTCTCGTTCTTTGGATAGCTGGCCTTTAAAATTAAGAGATTATCTTTTTAATGAATAGTGGCTTAAGAAATGCTTCACGATTAAAGGGGAGGCAGTCGGTCAAATCAAGTAGGTAAATCATCAGCCTCAGAAAAAGATACGCAGTCTCTTAAGGTGGCGCGAGGCGCCTACTGATTCGGGCTTGCCGAATGCCTTGCCCTGACGCAGAGCGTCTACTTTGGCGCAGAGCGCCTATGACTCATCCAGAATGAAGCGCAGCGGAATGTAGGATGTATTAGCCGAAGGGAAAAAACAGCTTTACCGTTTTTGGAGTGAAGGCGTTTAAAGCACTAAAAGGGTTTTCGGGGTTAGGCCAGAGGCCTTATCGTTGTGATCCCTTTTTGTCATAAGGCAACACAACAAGGGGGCTTATTCACGCTTATCTCTAAGCATGGCTATTTTGCGGATAACAGCGAACTAAAATTAATTTAACGGGAATTGATTGAAGATCGCAGAATCGACCTGTGGCGCGTTTTAGTGCTAATTAATGATGTTATATAGACTTGATTGAGTTGCATGCATTAAGGGTGCTTAGTGTCGGTTTGGAGTGCATTTAATCATTAATTTGTGCGCCTCTAATTGACTAGGCGCTTAATCTGCATCAATAAAAAAGGAGCTAATATCAGCTCCTTTTTTATTTTATAAATCTAAAGTCTAACGGGACCCTGCTCCACTTTAAATATCTAAGTTATTTGCCCCTAGTGCATTGCTCTCAATAAATGCACGGCGTGGCTCTACATTGTCACCCATTAACGTGGTAAAGATTTCATCGGCAGCAATTGCATCATCAATTTGCACCTTAAGTAAACGGCGCACTGTTGGATCCATCGTCGTTTCCCATAGTTGCGATGGGTTCATTTCGCCCAAGCCTTTGTAGCGCTGAATATTCAGGTTATGTCGCGCTTCTTCAAGGAGCCAATCTAATGCTTCCTTAAATGTCGTTATTGCAAGTTCTTTTTCAGCGCGCTTAATTACAGCGCCTTCACCAATTAAACCTTGAAGCATTACTGACATTTTGCTGATTTGTCTGTAATCACCAGAACCTAAAAATTCAGCATTAATCACACAACACTGTAAGTTTCCGTGCACGTATTTATTTACTTCTAAGCGATACGTACCAGCTTCTTGATCGAAGCCTACAATCACTTCTGAACCGATGGCGCCTAGTATAGGGCGCAGTTTCTCGGCAGCCGCTTCTGTGCTTTCTTTTGTGGCTAAGCTTAACTCACCCAAGTCTTGTATGGCACGCAATACGCTTTCATCATATAACGATGAAATACGACGAATCACCGCTTCTGTGACGACCATCTGCTTGGCGATTTCAGCAAGTGGCGCATCAGAAATAATAGCGCCACCTGTTTTAGTGACTAGCTCGGCGCCTTTTAGTGCAGATTGCAATAAATACTGATCTAACTCTTGTTGATCTTTTAAGTAACGTTCGTCTTTGCCTTGCTTCACTTTATATAGTGGTGGTTGTGCAATATAGATATGGCCACGCTCCACCAATTCAGTCATTTGACGATAGAAGAATGTTAGCAGCAAGGTGCGGATATGCGCGCCATCCACATCAGCATCCGTCATGATAATGATACGGTGATAGCGTAACTTTTCTGCGTTAAAATCTGCTTTCCCAATACTTGTGCCCAACGCGGTGATGAGTGTCGCAATTTCTTGCGAACCAATCAGCTTATCAAAACGTGCTTTTTCAACGTTTAAAATTTTACCTTTTAGAGGCAAAATCGCCTGGAATTTACGATCACGTCCTTGCTTAGCTGAACCGCCCGCAGAATCCCCTTCCACGAGATAGATTTCACATTTTGCAGGATCTCTTTCTTGACAGTCGGCCAATTTACCAGGCAAGCCCATCGTGTCCATAACACCTTTACGGCGAGTAATATCACGCGCCTTACGCGCTGCTTCACGCGCACGTGCTGCCTCTACAATTTTACCAATAATGATTTTGGCATCTATTGGATTTTCTAGAAGATACTCTGCCAACTTGGCTGAAACCACCTCTGATACCACTGGCTGTACTTCACTAGACACTAACTTATCTTTAGTTTGTGATGAGAATTTTGGTTCTGGTACCTTTACTGATAGCACACAGGTAATGCCTTCACGCATGTCATCACCGGTAGTTTCTACTTTAGCTTTTTTCGCGTAATCATTTTGCTCAATATAGTTATTAAGCGTACGCGTCATTGCTGTACGTAAGCCAGTTAAATGTGATCCACCGTCTCGTTGTGGGATGTTGTTGGTAAAACATTGCACAGTTTCGCTGTAGGAGTCATTCCACTGCATCGCCACTTCAACGGTCATGCCGTCTTTTTCACCAATGGCATAGAATGGTTTTGGGTGTAGAACTGTTTTGGTGCGGTTCATGTACTCTACAAAACCTCTTACACCGCCAGAATAGGCAAAGTTTTCACTTTTACCTGAACGCTGATCAATCAGCTCAATTTTTACGCCGTTATTCAAGAATGATAATTCACGAATGCGCTTCGCTAAAATTTCAAAGTGGTATTCAACCAGTAAAAAAGTTTCAACTGACGCTAGAAAATGTACTTCAGTTCCACGACGCTCTGTCGTGCCTGTAAGTGCCAATGGCGCCACAGGAATGCCGCGTCTAAATTCCATTTGATGCACTTCACCATTTCGGCAAATTTTTAAGCGGAGCCAATCAGAAAGTGCATTCACTACTGATACGCCCACCCCATGCAAACCACCTGATACCTTGTAGGAGTTCTGGTCAAATTTACCGCCCGCATGTAACTCCGTCATTACAATTTCTGCAGCCGATCGTTTTACCGCTTTAATATCATCATATTTAATATCTGTTGGAATGCCGCGTCCGTTATCACTAACGCTGACACTATTATCAATATGGATAATTACTTTAATTTCATTACAGTGTCCTGCCAACGCTTCATCAATAGCATTATCCAACACCTCAAATACCATGTGATGCAAACCTGATCCATCAGAAGTGTCGCCGATATACATACCTGGACGCTTACGCACAGCATCTAAGCCCTCTAATATCTTAATACTTGATGAATCGTAATCAGGTGTTACTGGTTTGTTTTCAGCCATGCCATTAGTCTTTTCTAAGTTATCTTAATTTTGGTTTTTGCTTGGTTTCACGTGAAACATTTTCATTTTCGTTACCAACACTATAAACAAAAAGTTTATATACGCATTGGCATTACTACATATTTATAATGTGCGTTATTCGGCACCGTCACTAAACAACTGCTATTTGCGTCTGCAAAAGAAAAAGTGACTTGCTCACTACTCGTGTTATTTAGTACGTCTATTAAATACGTGACATTAAAACCTATATCCAACTTATCACCACTGTAGTTTACTTCAAGTTCTTCTTCAGCTTCTTCTTGGTCGCTATTGGTGCTTATTAATTTTAGATTATTATCACTTAATACCATACGAATACCGCGATATTTCTCGTTTGATAAAATTGAGGCACGTTGCATTGCCAACAATACTCCCAATCTCTCGGTTGTGAATGTATTTTGATGGCCATTTGGAATAACGCGATTGTAATCAGGGAACTTACCATCAATGACTTTAGAAATCAGTTTAATATTAGCAAAGCTAAAGTTGACTTGATTACTGGTCATTTCTATCTGAACATCTTCATCACTATCATCCAATAATTTAATTAACTCAATTACCGTTTTCCTTGGCAGAATAATTTCCTGTTTATCATAATTTTGTTTTAATTCTGTTGATGTGAAACTTAAGCGATGTCCATCTGTACCCACAATATTCAAGCGATTCGCAGAAACTTCAAACAACAAACCATTAAGGTAATAACGGATATCTTGTTGAGCCATCGCAAATTCAACTTGTTTTAATAAATCTTTTAGTTGGCGTTGCCCTATTGTTACCAAAGTACTTAAACCTTGTGTCTTTGTCATTACAGGGTAGTCTGCAGCTGGCAGTGTTTGTAAATTAAAGCGGCTTTTACCCGCTTTTAATGTAATACGGCTTTCATTCGTGGCCATATTGATTTCTGAGTTATCTGGCAATGATCGACAGATATCAAGTAATTTTTTTGCGGCGATTGTTGTTGAAAACTCTCCGCCTGCCGCACTATCTATTGATAAAGAAATTTGCATTTCTAAATCTGTCGCCGTGAGGTGTATTTTATTTTGCTTAGCTTCTAATAACAAATTAGAGAGTATAGGTAATGTATGTCTTTTTTCTACAATGCTAGCAACCGAGGTAAGCGGTTTTAGTAAAGTTTCACGGTTGATTTGTATATTCATCTTTTATAACCTAAATAATATATATATAAATAATAACAATAATAATAGTGTGTATTTTTGTGGATAACCAATTATTCTACTTTTAAATCAATTACTTAATTCTTATATTGCTGTCTGCATAATGACATAAACTACTGTGGATAAATTGTTGAGAAAATATTATGATTTCGTAAAACACGTACTTATCCTAATTTCATCCACAACATATCCTTAACATTACACACGATTTTAATAAAGATCTTAAACGATTTTTGTTAAAAAAATGTGATTTTAATCTCTAATTACCTGAACCAAGAAACTTATGTCTCTAGTAAAGGTTGGGTCATTTTGCCTTAATAAATCAATTTCATCACAGGCATGCATTACTGTGGTGTGATGCCTTCCACCAAATGCCTCACCAATCTCAGGAAAGCTATGATTGGTCAATTCACGCGATAAAGCCATAGCAATTTGACGTGGCCGCGCAAAGTTGCGCGTACGTTTTTTGCTATACATCTCAGCCACTTTTATTTTGTAATAATCAGCGACGGTTTTTTGTATATTTTCCATGGTGATTTGACGGCCACGAACGGCAATTAAATCCCTTAACGCATCTTTTGCTAGATGCACATCAATGACGTGCCCAGTAAATTTAGCCATCGCGATAATGCGATTGAGAGCGCCTTCGAGCTCGCGTACGCTTGAACGTATTTGTTTTGCAATAAAGAACGCAACATCCTCTGGTAGATCTAAATTAACCGCTTCTGCCTTCTTAAGTAAAATGGCAACACGCATTTCTAATTCAGGCGGTTCGACAGCAACGGTTAAGCCCCAGCTAAAACGAGTTCTTAGTCGCTCATCAACATCTATAATTTCTTTGGGGTAGGTATCGCAAGTAATAATAATTTGTTTCTTGGCTTCAATGAGCGCATTAAAAGCGTAGAAGAACTCTTCTTGAGTGCGTGTTTTTTTGGCAAAAAATTGAATATCATCAATAAGTAGCAAATCTAAAGAGTGATATTGCCGCTTAAACTCATCAAAAGCCTTATGCTCGTAAGCTTTAACGACATCAGAAACGTAGCGTTCTGCATGTAAGTAACGTATTTTTGCATCCGGATTGTGCTGCTTTAATTCATTGCCAATGGCTTGTAATAAATGCGTTTTACCTAAACCGACCCCACCGTAGATAAACAGCGGGTTGTATGCCGTGCCAGGATTTTGAGCTACTTGTATTGCGGCTGCGCGCGCTAACTGGTTAGCGCGGCCGGTAACATAATTGTCAAAATTAAAAGCTGGGTTGAGGCCGGAGCTTTCATTGCTTTTATTTTGGGTTACTTTAAGCGCTTTGGTTAATGTTGCTGCACCGTTGTTTTGAATTACATCCGCAACATCTATTTTTTGTTGTGGGTTTTTATCGTTTTTAGAAATGGACGCAGGTGTTTTGGGGTCGGACTCACTTAAAACCAGCTCAATCTGCACACCATCTAAATCAGATTCAGTGGCGAATAGGTCAATTTTTTTAAGAAAACGCTCTTTAACCCACTGCATTACAAAGCGATTTGGCGCGACTAATCTCACCACATTACCTTCAATTTCAGCGATGAGTGGTTTAATCCATGTATTGAACTGTTGTGTCGACAGCTCCTTCTCAAAACGACGGAGGCATGTAGGCCAAAAATTTTCCATCTACGATTTTTACCTTAGCCATAGTTAGACTATAGCGTTATTATTGATATAACTAATTGTTTTTATTTATTATTTTCGGCATATAAAAACAATAATATTTTTTTATACGACAGTCTGTATTTTATCTGTTTTAGCGTAACTTATCCACAGGCAATTATTAAGTAAATCAAACTAAATAAACGTTGACAGATTATGTGGTTATCGGTTCTAATAGCGCCCTTTATAGCATTCTGCATCGCTGGAGATTTACATGAAACGTACCTATCAACCTTCTAAGACACGCCGCGCACGTACACATGGCTTTTTAGTTCGCATGGCAACAAAAGGTGGTCGTGCTGTTATTGCAAGACGCCGTGCTAAAGGCCGTACACGCTTAGGTCTATAGTCTTAAGGCCCTTAGGGCTTTATTATTAATAAGCATTTTATCTAATTTTGTTTTAATAACAGGATTATTGATAATTTTGACTTCGCTTAGGTTTTCTAAACAGGCTAAGCTACTTAAAACGGATGAATTTTCATCCGTTTTTAATTTCCGCAAGCGCATTTCTGCACATTATTTAGCCATGCACTACCAGCCGAATAGCCATGAACGGGCGCGTTTGGGTTTGGTGGTAGGTAAAAAAACCGCTAAATTAGCTGTGAACCGAAACTATATGCGCCGTGTGCTACGCGAGTTCTTTCGGACACAGCAACATCAAATCTCTCATGTTGATTTAATCATCCGAGTGCAAAAAAAGTTTGATAGGGTTAATTTTTCTCAAATAAAGCTAGAGTTTGATACTTTATTACTCAAGCTAATCATCAGCAATGCTAAACAACGTGCGCAGTTGAATAATCAATTAAATATTGTCATAAATGCACAATATAATGAATGATTGTTTATACTTAACGCCGTGAAGAATATGATGGCGCATTTACTGATTTGGCTAATTAAAATGTACCAAATTTTATTAAGTCCATTTGTTGGCCAGCAATGTCGGTTTTCTCCTACCTGTTCTCAATATGCCTTAGATGCTATTAATAAGCATGGAGCCTTGCGCGGTGCTTATTATGCAATCCGACGTTTATTGCGTTGCCATCCATGGCATCCAGGCGGTCATGATCCTGCGCCATAGCGCTAAACACTAGAAATTTATTACTAATATTTTAAAAAGATTGCAATAAAATTATGGATACAAGACGTTTAGTACTGTTTGTTATATTTTCAATGTCGATATTGATGCTTTGGGAAGCTTGGCAGCGCCAACATACTCCAGCAGAAATTACCCAACAAATTAGCAGTAATGCGCCAATGGACAATAGCGTTCCCAGCCAATCCACAAGTGCTGCAGTTGTAGCTAAGGAGATGCCGGCAGAATCAGACTATAAATTACTTAGTGGACAGCGCATTAGCGTAGTTACTGATCTTTATAAAGCCGATATTGAAACTACTGGCGGTGACCTGCGTAGGCTTGAATTGCTTAAGCATCGTGCTGCTGATAATGATAAAACAAACTTTGTGCTACTAGATGACGCTGCTAACCCAATGACCTACGTTGCGCAAACTGGTTTAATTGGTGCTGACTTACCTACACATAAAGCCGTTTTTACAACGAGTGCAACGAGCTACCAAATGCAACCGGATCAAGATTCACTTGAGGTCCGACTAAATTGGCTTAGCAACGGCGTCAGCGTAGACAAAATATACACATTTCATCGCAATCGCTATGCAATTGACGTCACATATGAAGTTAAAAATGGCTCAGCCAGCGCGATTACACCTGCCGTTTATTATCAAATAGTGCATGACAACTTATCTAACCAAGGTTCTAAATTAATGCCTACCTTCACTGGCGGTGCATATTATTCAGAGGCAACCAAATTTAAAAAGTTAAAGTTTGCAGATATGGATAAAGAGGCTCTCAAGCTTAGCTCTAATGATGGCTGGGTTGGGTTGTTACAGCATTATTTTGTAAGTGCTTGGATTCCAAAAGATGGTTTAGTGCGTGATTTTTACAGTAAGAAAATTAATGAACATATGTACACAATAGGTAGCAAAAGCGCATTAGCGACGATTGCTCCTGGTGCTACACTAGTTGTTCCCGCCCGTCTTTTCTCTGGACCTCAAACCAAGGTTGATTTGATATCAACAGCACCTGGATTAGAATATACGGTAGATTATGGCTGGTTAACAGTTGTAGCTACGCCCCTATTCTGGATGTTATCGAAAATACATGCATTAGTGAATAACTGGGGGGTGGCGATTATCTTATTGACCGTCTTAATCAAGGCTGCATTTTTCAGACTATCAGCTTCAAGTTACCGTAGCATGGCACAAATGCGTGAATTGGCGCCTCGCCTAGAGTCTATGAAAGCAAAATTTGGCGATGATCGCCAAAAAATGCAGGCAGCGATGATGGAGTTGTATAAAAAAGAGAAAATCAATCCTATGGGCGGTTGTTTGCCTATATTGGTTCAGATACCAGTGTTTATTTCACTGTATTGGATGTTGTTAGGCTCAGTTGAGCTTCGTCACGCGCCTTTCTTTGGCTGGATTCAAGACCTGTCAGCGATTGATCCCTTCTATATCCTACCAATACTCATGGGCGCTACCATGATTATTCAAACGCGACTTAACCCGAAACCAGCAGATCCATTGCAGGCTAAGGTAATGACGTGGATGCCAGTTGTATTTAGCGTGTTCTTTTTCTTCTTTCCTGCTGGGCTGGTTTTGTATTGGTTGGTTAATAATGTGTTGTCAATTACACAGCAGTGGTACATCAACAAAATGATCCATGCTGAAGCGCTGCTCAAAAAATCAGGTGTTAAACACTAATATAGTGGAAACAATTGCAGCGATTGCGACCGCATCAGGTGCTGGGGGCATAGGAATTGTTCGAGTTTCCGGCGCCGCCTCTCGTTTAATCGCCCTTGGTATTTTGGGCCAGTGCCCAACCCCGCGCCATGCAGCATATCTTGATTTTAAGTTGGAAGATGGCACACTCATTGATCGTGGCATCGCCATTTTCTATGAAAACCCGCATTCTTATACTGGTGAGGATGTGCTTGAACTTCAGGCGCACGGTGGCACCGCCTTAATGCAAATTCTTTTGGCGCGTTGCATAGAGCTTGGTGCACGCCAAGCTGAACCGGGAGAGTTTACCCGGAGGGCCTATTTAAACGACAAGTTGGATCTTGCCCAAGCAGAAGCCGTTGCCGATGTTATTAGTGCGGCTACGGTGGAAGCTGCCAAAAGTGCTGTACGTTCACTCTCTGGTGAATTTTCAAAACACATCAACGCCCTACTCCTTAAGCTGATTGATTTACGCATGTTCGTTGAAGCCTGCCTAGATTTCCCTGAAGAAGAAATTGATTTTATTACGCAAGGACGGGTTGCTGAAAAGCTAGAAACAATTATGGTTGAACTGATGGCCGTATTTTCTAAAGCGAAGCAAGGCAGTTTGTTGCGCGAGGGCATTGTGGTCGTATTAGTCGGTCAGCCTAACGTTGGAAAATCTAGCTTAATGAATCAGTTGGCAGGGGAAGATGTCGCCATTGTCACATCGGTTGCGGGCACCACAAGAGACACTATAAAAAATGCGATTCAAATCAATGGAGTGCCGCTACATATTATTGACACAGCGGGTCTGCGCGAAACTGACGATGAGGTAGAAAAGTTTGGTATTGAACGAACGTGGCGAGCTACAGAAACGGCCAATATCGCATTATTGTTGGTTGATGCAGCCCATGGTATAGGCGAACAAGAAAAAGCGATTCTAGCCCGCTTGCCACAAGAAATACGCAAAATTTGGGTGCATAACAAAATTGATGTGGGTAATACCAAGCCATCTTGTAAGCAAATAGACGGCGCAACCCATATTTACCTTTCCGCTAAAACGGGAGATGGTTTGGCGTTGCTTAAAAATCAATTGCTAGCGCTTGCTGGGTATCAAAGTAATTCAGAGGGTATTTTTATGGCACGAGCGAGGCATCTACAAGCCCTAGCTGAAGTGGATGCGCATTTGAATGGCGCAAAGAGGCAAATGAGTTCCGCAGAGCTGTTGGCTGAAGAGTTGCGTTTAGCCCAAGATGATTTGGCAAGCATCACGGGAGAATTCACCCCAGATGATCTTTTGGGTGAAATATTCTCAAAATTCTGTATAGGAAAATAGTCCCATTGTTGGCGCCCTGATATAGGGAGCCAATATCAATATTTTGTTTCACGTGAAACCTAATGCATTAATTCATTCTGATCAGCTTTCTTGGGGCAAGAGGGCCGTCACGCAGCACTGATTGCTAAGATGCTTTATCCTACATGTAGCAGTTATTTACAACAATCTAATAGCTATTTAGTGCCTGCGGATTACTTTTTCTCGGAAGGTGTTTTTTCTGTCATTAAGTAAGTAATGAAGTTCGCTTTTTCTGCGGCAGTGCAGTCGCTGCCGATAATGTCGTTGCAGTGTTGAGTAAATTGCTCTTCCACTTTGTCAATATCGCTAAAGCGTTTAAAGTTAACTGCCGGTGAAAGCGGCCGAATGGCTCTTCCTGTCACGGCATGCTTCCCTTCGTCAGCAGGATTTGATGTATGGCAAGAAGCGCAAGCCTGGGCTTTGCCGGTAGCGGCTTTAATTTTTCGGTTAAAAAAGAATTTACCGTCAGCGACATTTGGGCCAGAAAAGTTAGCATTTACACTTTTAGCTATGACCGTATATTTGTGCGCTAGCTTATCTGCATTTGCAATATCTGCGTGTGCAGTAGCAGCTGCGAAGCTTAATAAAGTCGCTAAAGCGATATTCATTTTTTTCATAATATGTTCTATCTTTCAATTTACTAAAAATCTTAAATCTATTATTAAGATGTTTTGTGCCGTAAGCCTTGTTGTTTT